>OLIW01003096.1_pt1 | contig 11076 bp, 7 predicted proteins | sample 1601321 | NCBI WGS metagenome assembly OLIW01 (sample SAMEA2452114, study PRJEB22498) | human gut metagenome | reverse complement strand
ATTATTTCTTCCGCCTGCAAACCGTATCTTTCCATGATTTCCTGCAAAGCAAGAACTTTATTGGCCACTTTCAGGTAAATATCTTCCTGCTTGATTCCCAGCTTTTCGAGCCTCTCCCCGATACCGGGTGCTCCGCCTCCTGATATAACCGCCACAATATAGCCCTTGCGGATACTATACATAAGGGCATATCCGTCTTTCGTGCAGGAAGTCCGTATCAATTCCCCGTCGGGAGTTAAATTCATCACCTGATGCGAAAGCACTCCGTCCACATCAAATATGAAAGCTCTGATCTTCTTTAATTCGTCTTTGAAAAAAGCCATAATTTATCTTTAAAATTTACCATAATGTCAGCATTTGCGGCTTATCTTCCGTTTCCGCTTTCGGTTCGTTTTTCACATTTGCTTCCCGGATGGAATCAGATAACAGGGAATAAATGTTCTGTAATTTCCTATCCCCCCGTAAAAGCGTTTTATGCATATTCAATATACTATCGTCCCCCCGGCGGGAACCAAACATAGACTCAAAGAAATCCGAGAACTCTCCATCATCGCCGGAGGAAGACCAATACGTACCTCCACCGTTCGAGAAGCCGCCGCCAAAGCCGCCACCTTGCTGGCCGTACTGCTTCCGTTGAGCCTCGAACTCATCCGCATGTTTCCAATTCTCCCCGTACTGGTCGTATTTCTTACGCTTTTCCGGATCGCTAAGCACCTCGTTCGCCTCATTGATCTCCTGAAACTTACGATGAGCGTCGGGATCGTTCGGATTCAAGTCAGGGTGATATTGCCGAGCCAACTTCTTATAGGCTTTCTTGATATCATCCTGAGAAGCGTCCTTGTTCACCCCCAAAATTTTGTAATAATCGATATAGGCCATAATCTGATATGTTTAGTCTATTTTTCTCATATAATTATATAACAATAAACATACCAAGGATAGTTTTGGTTAGTGAAAATTTACTTAAAACGTTTTTAATCGTACACGCACGGAATTAAGATTGTCTGTAGATAGAAAAGGCTCTAGCCGGGATCATCAGATACCGCTAAAGCCTTTTATGGATAGGAAATTCTTCGAACCTTATTTAAACTGCATCATCTTGCTAATATACTTCCCGACAATATCGAACTCTAGGTTCACTACCGTACCTTTCTCGATCTGGCAAAAGTTCGTGTTATCGTGCGTATAAGGGATGATAGCGACTTGGAAACTGTTTTGCTGGGAGTTGCATACCGTCAGGCTGACGCCGTTCACGCAAACGGAGCCTTTCTCCACGGTCATATACCCCTGCCGGGCCATCTCCTTATCAAAAGCGTACTCGAACGTATAGTACCAGCTGCCGTCCGCCTCCTTCACCTCCGCACAAACGGCAGTCTGGTCCACGTGCCCCTGTACGATATGCCCGTCCAGACGGCCGTTCATCAACATGCTACGCTCCAAGTTCACCTTATCGCCCACTTTCAGGTTCCCGAGGTTCGAACGTTCCAAGGTCTCCTTGATAGCGGTAACCGTATACGTATCTTCCGTCATGCTTACCACCGTAAGGCAAACGCCGTTGTGAGCCACGCTCTGATCTATTTTCAGCTCATTCACGAATGAGCACTTCATCGTCAGATGAAGGTTTCCTTTATCGGATTGGAGGGCTACTACCTGAGCCGCTTCTTCTACAATACCTGAGAACATAATCAAATTGTTTTTAGTTTGTACTCCCAAAACTGTTATTTATTCATGGGCAAAGATAACGCCTTTGAGGTAATAAGCCCGATAAAAAGGATGTTATTAAATGTTTTTATCACGGTAGAAACCGCACTTATTTATCGTCCAAGGAGATCAAATCGTATCGTTGGCTTCCCATACCCAACGCTTCCGCATCCTCGACGATATGAAAGCCTAAAAACGAAATGGGGGTTATTCACACGGCTCCGTATCTCGTATATCATTCTAAACCATCCCTAAACATTCCTTAAAGCCACTTGTTTCATAAATAGATTATCCTAATAATATAGATCTTATGAAATCAAAGAATTTAACACTGGCCTCTCTTTTCGCCGGCTTGCTCATGTTCATGAACCCTACGGGAAGCGAGGCGTGTACAAGGGCCGTTTACCTCGGGCCGGACAATATGGTCGTAACCGGACGTACCATGGATTGGAAAGAGGACCCGCAATCCAACCTTTACCTCTTCCCCCGGGGCGTGCAAAGAAGGGGGGCGATATCCGATAATACCATCCAATGGACCTCGAAATACGGAAGCGTGGTGACCGCCGGGTATGATATCGGTACGTGCGACGGAATGAACGAGAAGGGGCTTGTAGCCAACCTATTGTTCCTCACCGAGTCATCTTATTTCCGACCGGACGATAACCGCCCGGTTATGGGGCTTAGCATCTGGACGCAGTATGTACTCGATAATTTCGCCACGGTAGATGAGGCGGTTGCCGAGTTAAGCAAGGAGGTCTTCCGCATCGACGATCCGGATCTCCCGAACGGGGCGAAATCGACCTTGCATCTCTCGATCTCGGACGCTTCAGGAAATAGCGCTATCTTCGAATACCTGAACGGGAACTTGGTTATCCACGAGGGAAGGGAATGCCAAGTCATGACGAATTCCCCTACATACGATAAGCAACTAACCTTAAACGATTACTGGCAACAGATAGGCGGCTTAGTCATGTTGCCGGGTACGAACCGAGCTTCCGATCGTTTCGTGCGTGCCTCTTTCTATATCCACGCCATCCCGCAGACAAGTAATTTCCGGGAAGCGGTAGCCGGGGTATTCAGCGTAATGCGTAACGTATCGGTACCTCTGGGAATCACGACCCCGGATCAACCGAATATCTCCTCTACCCGCTGGCGTACGGTAGCCGACCAGAAGAATAAGGTATATTACTTCGAGTCTACTTTAAGCCCGGATATCTTTTGGGTCGATTTCAAGAGCTTGGACTTCAAGGCAGGTACACCTATCAAGAAACTAACGCTCACAGACGGCGAGATTTACGCCGGAAACACCGCCAAAGATTTCAAGGACAGCAAACCGTTACCGTTCTTGTTCGGGATCTGAAGGGCTAGAAAAACAGACAAGAATAAATAAGGGGAGGTATCAAAAGTCGGTATTTACTCCCCCCTTATTTTTAAACAAGCGTTATTACCTTTTATGATATGCTTAACAATTAAAGCCTATGCCTAAAGCTATCCACCGGATTCGATGTGGCAGCCCGGTAGCTCTGGAAAAAGACAGAGACAAACGAGATCACGAGGCAGAATAAGCCGGCAGCGATAAATATCAGCGGGCTTAAACCGATACGATACGAATAGTCGGACAGCCAATCTTTCATAAAGTACATAATAATAGGTATGGCAATCACGAAAGCGATCAGCACATAGTTCAAGAACGTGAATACGAGCTTAACCAATATCTGCCGGTTGCTGGAACCAAATACCTTTCGTACGGATACTTCTTGCAAACGCTGTTGGATAAAATAAGTGGACATCGCCAATAAGCCTAGCAAAGAAATAAGGATGGCTATTATCGAGAATACGATTACGATCTTTGCCAAACGGATTTGCGAGTCGAATGAGTTTTGTAAACTCTCATCCATGAAGAAAGCCTCAAACTCAAGTCCGGTCACTTTCTCATATACTTTACCGATGGCCTCCTTTGCGGCAAAAGGATCACCTTGTGTCTCGATCAAGATCATCCAAGGAGTTTCATTATCTTTCAAAAAACGAAACATAACGGGCCTCATTTCTGTCGTCACATTCCCAAAGCAATAGAAATCCCGAATGATACCCGCTATCGCTATCGGCTTCTCGTGCCTATCCAACATAAAAGAGGCCGCATCCTCCGGCAGGTTCATCTCACGTATCGCTTGCTCGTTTAGGAACCAGCCCTCTGTCGTTAAATGGTTATCACGCAAAATCTCCAATCCTAGCATCTCATAGCATTCCTTATCCATAATAAATTGCTGGAAAGATATATTTTGTCCTTGATAGGTAGCAGTCCAATTATTACTACCGAAAAAAGGCAGTCCTCGTGTCTTCCCGACCCTATCTACGCACGACAAGCCTTTCAGCTCACCGACAAAAGCAGACAACTGCCTTCCGTCTACCGAGTTCATGGCCAACAAATTCTTCGTATTATATCCCACAGGAGCGTTGATCATATGAACAATCTGGCTAACCATCACGATAGAGGCTGCGATCATCGTGATCGTGATCACATTCTGGAATACGATAAAGAACTTACTGAATACCATTTTCGTCTTAGCCCGGAACGTACCCCTTACCACCTCGATCGGTTTAGAAGAAGAAATGATGATAGCGGGCAGCAAGCCTGATAAAACTCCCACGACAACAGTTAATGAAACCAGAGCCAATAGCCACACAGGACTACCCAATACGCTCATATAGACATGCGTCTGCAATAAATCATTGACAAACGGCACGACCGCCAAGGCAAGGAGAACCCCGATAACCAAAGAAATAAACGTAAGCAAAGTAGACTCCAGCATCAAGCGCATGAATAACTCGCCCCGTGAAGAACCCAAAAGGCGCCGGGTAGCCATCTCCTTCGCCCTGAAACCCGCTTGGGCAACCGTCAAGTTTATATAATTAATGACCGCGAAAATCAAGATAAGGAAACCTACGGACATCAGCACGATCACGAAACGCCAATCTCCCTTTCGCAAAGAAGAGTAAGAAGCGGCTTTCGCAAAATACTGCTCACTAAGCGGCAATATGCGTACCTCTTTTGCCGTCCCATATTGATACGGCCAATAAAACTCCTTGAACCAATGGGCCATATCCTCCGCACGAGAAGGGAAATCACTACCCTCACGCACCAAGACAAAAGCCGATGTACTTCCGGCATTCCCCAATTGATCCGGAGCCAACGACCAGTTCAAATACCGAACCTGCTCCCAACGCACGATCACATCGGCTTCGGGAATAGAGGAATGAAGTAAATCCTCCACCACCCCGTTTATAGTAGCCGATATGGTATCGCCCACCACCAACTTCCGTCCCATCGGATCATCCGTTCCGAACATCTTACGGGCGAACGAAGAGGAGACCACCGCATAGTTCCCGGCGGCCAACGCTTGCTCACGAGTGCCTTGTAGCAACCGGAAATCAAAGAAATCGAAGAACGTGGAGTCCGCGAACATCACGTTCGCCTTCAGTTTCCGATCACCGGAAACTACAACTATATTGCTTGAATTATCTGCCACTACCGGGCAAACTTTCTCTACCTCCGGATAGCGTTCCTTTATCTTATAAGGAATGGCGGCTCCGGTGGCCATCCAATTCTCATTCCCGACCAGATAGATACGATCCGCCTTGGTATGGAATTTATCTGTAGACATCTCCTGTACCGTATAGACCGCTATCAATAACACAAACATCAACGATACAGACAGACCAAACACGTCTATCAGCGTATAAGCCTTATTCCTTCCAAGGAACTTTAAAAAGGACTTAAAGTTCAATAAATTATTCATGAATTATGAATTATCAATTTTCTATTATCTATTTTCAATCACTCAGATTTTAAGCAATTCACCGGATTATCATTAGCCGTCTTGCGGGCATCCAGACAAACCACGGAATATATAATCAATAATACACATACGCCGCAACCCAAGAATATGTACCATGACAAAGGAACCTTCTCCGTGAATTGCTCTTGCCACTTTTGCAAGACAAAGTATGCTATACCACCGCCTAATATAACCGCATAGATACAGATATATCCGATATCCTTTATGAACAACCTCAATATATCCCATAAGGTAGCCCCATTCACCCGGCGAACCGCTATCTCCTTACGACGACGGCTCACCTCATCATTCGTATAGCCAATAAGTCCTATCAACGTAACAAGAAGCGTGACCAAACCTCCGATCATCACGGAATCACGGAATTGGCGGGAGTCCTTATATAGATCCATGATCTCGGAACGGAAAGAGATAGCGTTCAGTTCACGATCCGGAAATGTCTCGGATATCTTCTGCTGTAAACGAGCCATATTATCGTTGGTCAGCTCATGGAACTTCACCTGCAAGGTATACATGGGCTTATGCGTATAGAATAATACGGAAGGCCGCATATCTTGGTTCGAGATTCCTCCCAGACGGATATTCTCATAAACACCGCAAATCGTGAATGGCTCCTCATTCCATTTGCTATGCTCGGTGACGCAAATATCCTTCCCAACAACATCATCCGTCCAGCCCGCTACCAATTTCATCTTCTCCACGAAACGGCGGTCTACCATCACCTCTCTTGAATTGGTCACATTTTCCGTGAACGAGCGGCCTTGGATCACGGGAATCTCCATCATGTCCAAATATCCGTTACCTACCCAATAGAGATCGGCGATATTAAAAAGCTCTTGAGTCTCACCCGGTAAAAGAATATTATTACCGGAAGCATGCTCGAAAGGCAATTGATAAACGGTGGTAGCCGCAGCGACTCCCGGAAGCCGCATCACCTCATCCAGAATCTTGGCACGAGAGGTAGAGTCCACGCCAGCTAACCCGCAGTAGGCAAGGTTCTCATAGGCATATCCCGGACGATCGTTCACCATAAACGTATATTGACGGGCAACGAAAACAAGCATCGTCACCAAAAAGCCCGTAGCAACAAACTGGACAAGCAACAAGGCTTTCTTCCAGATACGCTTATTCTCCCGGTAATTACGGAAAGCGGAGGCCACCGGAATCCGAGCGTATAATGATCCCGGCATAAAACCAGATACGAAAAACACCAAGATACATATCCCTAGCAAGACCAAGCTACCATTAGACAAGAGCAAAGAATCTAACGAAGTCGCCAACAACTCCTCTACCGTACCTCTAAACGCAAGGATCAACAATAAGGCCAAGATCAGTGAAAGCACTATATGTACCAACGCCTCACCAAACATCATACCATGAATATTATTCTCGCTTGCCCCATAACATTTATGGACAGCCACCTCCTTCGAGCGATTTACGATAGAGGATATCACGATCAAGATATAGTTCATCACCGCCGTGAAGATCAAAGCGAAGGCCAGTAAGGAAAGTATCCATGTCATTCGCTTGACTTGCGGCAACTCCTTGTGTAAGCCATCCAGCTCATGAAACGAGAAACCAATGTTAAACCCTGTCTTTTGCTGTTCCTCCGGAGGGAAATAAGAATTCACGAACGTATGCACCTGTTCCTCCAAAGCTAAAGGATTCACCCCCTTGTGCAATTTCACGTAGCTTATGTAACGATCATTTCCCAACATATTAGTAGGCGAACCCTCCCACATAAACCGACCCGCCGAAGCCATGGAAACAATTACATCGTAACGGGAATGAGAATTTTCCGGAACTTCCTCAAAAACGCCACCAATAGTCATAGTACGTCCCGGCGAACTGTCTACCGTGAAGTTTTTCCCGATAACATCGCCCCCGATATTTTTCGCTATACGACTTGATACCAACACGTACATCGGGATGGAAAGAACCTCTTTCGCATTTCCGATCAGCATAGGACGAGGAAGAATATCAAAGAAACAACTATCCGCTATGATACAACGACCGGAGTATTTCATCTTGGTGTCGGTCATCGTAAAGGTCCAGTCTCCAAAACTCGTGTATCGGGTGACGGTCTCGATCTCGGGTATCTGTTGTTGCATCGTGGGAGCGATGCCACCGCTTGTTTGCGGATAATCCTTCAACTCCCCTCCATTTTGCTGGTATTTCGCCCATACTTGATAGACCCGGTCTCTATCCGGATAAAAATCATCATACGATTGTTCGAAATAGACTTTAGCGATCAATACCAAACCTACCGCTAAACCGATTCCCAACGATACGATTTTCATCACGTTATGCCGCCCTTTCTTAAAAATGGAACGAATGGCGATTAGTATGTTTTTCATATTATATCGATTTTATTCCAGCACCAGCACTTCATTATCCTTATAACTCTCATAACTGGACACAATCACCTTCTCACCGGCTTCCAGACCTTCAAGAACCTCATAGTATTGCGGGTTCTGACGACCGATCTTGATAGAACGCCTGTAAGCTTTCTTTCCATCCGGATCAAGAACAAATATCCAGCTTCCGCCCGTGCTCTGGAAGAAAGTTCCCTTCGGGATAATGATACTCTCGGTAGGTTGTCCCAGCTCCAAGTTGATATAGTAGGTCTGTCCGCTACGGATATTATCCGGACGCTCACCCGTGAAAACGAAATCCGTACGGAACTTACCATCACGAACCTCGGGATAAACTTTGCGCACCGTTAAGTCGAAAGACGAGCCTTGACGCTCGAAAGCGGCACTTAAGCCCGGTTTCACACGGTCTATGTAATGCTCGTCAATCATGGCCTCGATCTTATAATCGGAAAGGTCGTTAATCTGGCCGATCTTTTGTCCCGGATTGATACTTTGCCCCAATACGACATCCAACAGTCCCAACTCACCGTCGATCTGGGAACGGACATTCAAGTTTTCCTTACGCTCACGGATCAACAGGATATTCTTCCGCATGTTCGCCAAGCTGGCCTCCATCTCATCCATCTGGATCGTGCGGGAGATAGAGTCTTGGCGCAAGCGCTCGGTAATCAAGGCGTGCTTTTGAGAGGCTAACTCGAAGTCCTCCTTCGCTTTCAGATAATCCTCCTTGGCGATCAAGTTCTCTTTATACAACTGTTCTTGTTGGTTGAACGAGCGGCGGGCCCGGTTCATGTCCATATCGTATTGAAGTTTCTCCATCTGATTGGTCAGCTTATCCTGCTCCATGGTAACCTGCGTATTACGAAGGAAGTTCTGCTTCTCCGCCAACTCGGCCTCAGCGTTCAATATCTGCAAATCCAGATTTGAGTTGCTCAGACGAACAATGATATCGCCTTTCTTCACTTGGGCACCCTCTTCCACGACTTTCTCCTGTACGATACCGCCCTCCTCGGGGCTAAGCTGCACGACCGTGATAGGTTGCACCTGACCATCCATACGAAAGAAGTCATTGAATTGCTCACGGGTCACATTACCGATGCTAATCCCTCTCGCGTCCACTTTCAACGTAGAAGCATGATCACCAAAGATAATCCATCCCAACAAGATAACGAACAACACGCCACCCGCTACATAAGGAATATGCTTCTTCTGAAGACCTTTCTTTTTCTCTAATTGTATATCCATCGTATTCTATATTTTTTATTATCATCTAAATTCTATGTTCTCAATTCTTATTCATTGATAAGAGGCTTGCCCTTATAATAATCTACCAACTTGCTTTTCAATAAGTACATCAATCGCTTTTGAAGCAGATTGGCCTTGGACTCCAACAGCGTATTCGCGCTTGTCTGTACATCCAGCGTGCTCATCAGGCCTTCCTCGTACTTCCGTAGGGTAACACGATAAGCCAACTCATCCGATTTCACCTTCTTATCCATCTGTATGGCCTCTTTAGCGTATCCCTCACGATCCAAGACCGATTGCTCTACCGCTGTCTGCAACTGGCGAAAGACCTCTGTTCTTGTCTCCCGTGCGATCCGCATATTGTTACGGTAGCGACGAGCGTTCGTTAATCTGCTCAAACCATCGAATAAGGGGAAACTAAGGCTAAAAGAGACATATTCACCACGGTTATTTTTAAACTGATCCTTGAAAACTTCCGGGGCCTTATCAGATTTCAAGTTCTCGAAATAACTCGTAGAGATTCCGGCATTCAAATAAATACTCGGCAGCAACTTTCCTTTATAAATACGATATTGGTATTTACTTTGCGTTAATTGATACTCGGCTTGCAAGGCGGTAGGGTTATTCCCGGACGCATAAGCGAAAATCTCCGCCACGTTCTCTACTTCCGGGACATAATTGATATCAGGTAATAAAGTATCCACCTCCAGTTCTAAATCAGATGGATAATTCATACATTCCCTCAAGGTAAGCAAGGCCGTATTGAAAAGATTCTGCTGGTGGGTCAATGTATAATCATCGGCCGCTACTTGAGCCTCGAATTGAGCTACATCCGCTTTCCCTTTCAAACCCAGCTCTTCTTGCCGGCGAGTCTTATATAAGGTACGGTTACTCTCCTCCAATTTCTCGGCCGCCATACGAATCGTTCCTTTATAATATACCACATCCATATAAGCCTGCATGGTTTTCATCGCTAAATCATCTTTCGCTTTCTGGATGTCATTAACTCCCATACGGCGATTGGATTTTGCCATCAACCATTGATTGATCAGCTGTCCGCCCGTAAAAATAGGAATAGAAGCGTCGAGGCCATAGTTATTATTAAACGTAGAAGTATTCTCATAGGTATTGGTCGCAGGGTCAATCGAACGGCCAAAACTATATTGCGCTCCGACCTTAGCCGATGCCGCCGGGAAAAAAGAAGCTACAGCGGCATTCCGTTCCGCCTTATACGTATCTGATGTATAAACTTGCTTTTTAACCGATGGGCTGTTTTCCACGGCATAGCGCATACATTCATCCAAAGTCCAAAGTTTCTCTTGGGCCACCGTCGCGGTAGCGAAACTGAGAGAAAGAACTGTTGTAAGTAATATTTGTTTCATTGCTCTATTATTTTCTACTTAAAATAATAGCAAAGAACGTGCCAAAACACATAAACAACTAAACAACAACCAGATAACAAAAAGCCATTCTTTTAGAACTGTCCAATATTTTGACAACGCTGTCTAATTGTTTGACACTATTCCCACTTTGACACGTAAGAGCGTCTCCTCTTCTCCCTAAGCAAAAAACGCTCCGCTCCTATATGAATTCTTGCTCGATAGCCTATGAATTTTTATGCGCATACTGTATAATTCTACAAACCACGACGTGGTCTGTACAGATCAAGACGTGGAATATACAAATCACGACGTGGTCTATATATTCCACGGCGATAATCAGGAAATAGATGAGATAGTAATTATATTTGTATATAGTAAGAAGAATGTTTTTTACTTGAAGATACGAACAATTGTTTTGATTACAATCGTTGACTATCCTTTAGATTTAAGGGCAGGACACAAAAAAAGGGAAACAGTTGAATACCAACCATTTCCCTTTTTCTAAGTCGGGGTACCAAG
>OLIW01003091.1_pt1 | contig 11087 bp, 9 predicted proteins | sample 1601321 | NCBI WGS metagenome assembly OLIW01 (sample SAMEA2452114, study PRJEB22498) | human gut metagenome | reverse complement strand
ACACGGTATTCATGACCATGTACTACACGGGGATCCGGGAGGGAGAGCTGCTGGCACTCACACCGTCGGACATCGACTTCGAGAAGAAGACCCTGACGGTGAACAAGAGCTATCAGCGCCTCGGCAAAGAGGATATTATCACCACGCCGAAAACGCCCAAGAGCAACCGAACCCTCCCCATTCCCGACGGTCTTTGCACCTGTTTGCAGGAGTATATGTCCCATTGCTACGGGCTGCAAAAGGACGACAGGCTCTTTCCCTACACCAAGAGCTTTCTGTATCACGAAATGGAGTATGGCTGCAAGGTATCAGGGGGAAAGCGCATCCGGGTGCATGACATTCGACACAGCCACGCCAGCCTGCTGGTGGAGATGGGCTTCTCTCCGCTGCTGATCGCAGAGCGTCTCGGACATGAGAAGGTACAAACAACGATGGACACGTACAGCCACCTGTACCCTAACAAGCAGGTGGAGGTAGCCAGACAGCTTGACGGCATCATGCCGTGAGCCTCTGGCTACAAAAATCGCTGCAAATGTAGCCAATTTGTAGCCGCCAAATAAGAAAAATCCTGAAAAACGCTGTATTACCAACGCTTTTCAGGATTCAGAAAACACTAAATATTTATTCCCACTCAATCGTAGCGCAGGGCTTGGGGGAGAGATCGTACAGTACGCGGTTTACGCCCTTGACTTCGGCAAGAATGCGGTCGGTAATCCGATGAAGCAGGGGGTATGGGATTTCCTCGATTGTTGCAGATGTCGCATCCACCGAGTTGACCGCGCGGATAATGACAGGCCAGTCCCAACTGCGCTTGCCGTCCCGGATACCGGTCGAGCGGAAGTCCGGAACGACCGTGAAATACTGCCAGACTTTTTCGTCAAGCCCTGCATTGGCAAACTCCTCCCGCAGGATGGCATCGGATTCGCGCAGAGCTTCCAACCGGTCGCGCGTAATGGCGCCGGTGCAACGAACACCAAGACCGGGACCCGGGAATGGCTGACGATAGACCATGTTGTCCGGGAGACCCAGCGCCTTGCCGACTACGCGTACCTCGTCCTTATACAGGAACTTGACCGGTTCGACAAGCTCAAATCTCAGATCCTCCGGCAACCCTCCCACATTGTGGTGAGCCTTCACGCCGACACTTTCCAGAATGTCGGGATAGATGGTACCCTGCGCCAGGAATTCAATGCCCTCCAGCTTGCGCGCCTCCTCCTCGAACACGCGGATAAACTCCGCGCCAATAATCTTGCGTTTTGCCTCGGGGTCGGACACGCCTGCCAGCTTGTTCAGGAAGCGATCCGTGGCGTCCACGTAGACGAGATTTGCATTCATCTCATGGCGGAAGACCTGCACGACCTGCTCGGGCTCTCCCTTGCGGAGCAGACCGTGATTGACGTGTACGCAGACCAGCTGCTGACCGACAGCCTTGATGAGCAGGGCGGCAACGACGGAAGAATCGACGCCGCCGGACAGTGCCAGCAGAACCTTCCTGTCGCCGATCTGCTTGCGGAGTGCGGCGACCTGCTCGCTGATGAAAGCCTCTGCGAGCGCGGGCGTTGTAATGCGTGCGAGTGACGCAGGACGGATGTTGCTGTTTTCCATTGCAATACCTATGTATGATAGGAGCTTTCCCTATCATACCCTTTCAGTTTATTTACGCTCGCCTCGGGGAAGGGATGCACGCAAAAAGCCGAAGGAGCGTATAGACGGGACTTTTTGTGCACGGCACCGTCAGACGGTATAGTTGTCGAAGTAACCCTGGACAAGTACCACGGGCGTTCCCTTGTCACCGGAGCCGGAGGTCAGGTCGCAGAGCGATCCGATGAGGTCGGTCAGCTGACGCGGAGTCGTTCCCTGCGATGCCATGCTGCCCTTAAGATCGTGATCCTTGGCGCGGATGCTTGCGGAAATCGCATCGCGCAACGCTTCACCGGACAGTTCCTTGAAGTCGTTGTCTGCCAGATACTTGAGCTTCAACTCGTTGGGGGTGCCTATCAGCCCGTCCGTAAAGGCAGGGGACACAACCGGGTCAGCCAGCTCCCAAATCTTGCCCTTGGGATCCTTGAAGGCACCATCGCCGTACACCATGACCTCCACGTGCTTGCCGGTCGCCTGCAGGATACGGGACTGAATGTCCAGCACCAGCGGGCGGCACTCACGCGGGAACAACTTAATCTTGTCCTCGGTCGCCTTGTTGGATCCAAGCAGTCCGTACTGCTCGTTGTAGCCGCTTCCGTTGACCGGGGAGGTCAGGATATCGTCCAGCCCGCAGACCAGCCGCGCACCCGCATCGCGCAGGATACGCTTGGTACGCGTCCGGGTATGGATGTCGCAGGTCAGCACGGTATCGGTGTAGTGCAGGATCGCGCGAGGTTGATTGGCGAACACGATCTCTACGTCAGCACCGGCGTCACGGATCAGATCGCCGTAATAACTTACGTAATCCACACCGGTGAACTCATGCGGATTGGAGCCGAACAGCTCGCGATAGCGCTCCAGCGTCAGAACGTCGGAGTAGGGGTTAATGCCCGCCGTGTCAATCTGATCCCAAGTAACCAGCTGGTTCCCGACCTCGTCCGAGGGATAGGAAAGCATCAGCACGACCCTACGGCAACCCTTGGCGATGCCGCGCAGACAGATGCAAAGCGATTGCGGGAGAGAATGGGGAAAAGTACGCCTACGGTGTCGCCGCCCAACTTGGCGCGGACATCGGCGGCGATTTCGTCCACCGAAGCGTAGTTGCCCTGCGCGCGGGCGACTACGGATTCGGTCACGGCAATGACATCCCGGTCGTGCAGGGAAAAGTTTTCGGCACGGGCGGCTTCCAGTACGCTTTCGGCTACGATGGCAGCGAGGTCATCTCCCTCGCGGATGATGGGGCAGCGGATGCCCCGTGAGGTGGTTCCGACTCTGCGGTTTGAGTGCTCCATACGGTGTGTCCTTTCTTGCTTGGCTTGTCATCGGGCGGGGCAGGGAGGCGCATCCGCGAGCCCTGTCTGTCCGACTTTTTCCCGCGGGCAAGCAGCAAGCCGGCGGGCACATAGTCCGGGCGTAGGGGGATTTGCCCGGGATGCCTCTATTGTATCAGATTTTTCGATTTTTTGCAATAGGGGATGCTATATTTTACAACTTACACCGGGATTTTTGCTTTGCGATGTCAGGTCTCCGCCTGTCGATGATAACCCCGGGGTGTTCGGTAACGTGTCGTTGTGGAAAGACATACAAGCAAAACAATTACACGTATTTGTTAACATTTAATTCTGCATTTATTTATATATTCATCGAGATTGAATATGCGTGAATACAGAGAGAATATTTATGCAATAGCTTGCAACACGCGTACAACCTTGTGGAAAACCTGTTGAAAACTATGCTGAAGGCAATGCGCGCAAAAAAGCAGGCAGAAGCTGTTTTGGCTTCTGCCTGCTGAAAAATATGCTCTGACAAGGATTATCTTGGCATCATGTGAGCCGCAGATCTGACTTTGGCGCACGGAGGAGGAGGCGTGTCATCCCCGTCTGCTTCGTCCATGTCACAACTGATGCCGGCGCCCAATGCCCGGAGCTTGCCGATCAAGTTATCATATCCGCGCTCAATGATGTACGCCTTGGAGACGCGGGACACACCATCCGCCATCAGTGCGGCGATGACCATAGCGGCGCCCCCGCGCAGATCGGTCGCTGTGACCGACGCGGCTGTCAGATGCTGCCCGGGATTTATCATTGCAGTGTTGCTGGAATCGGCATGTAAACAGGAAACGCCCATTTTCCGGAGCTCGGTGAGATAATCGAACCGACCGCTCCAGATGTTTTCCGTCACACTGCTCGGACCTTCGGCAACAGCAAGAAGAGGGACAAACTGCGGGTGCATATCGGTGGGGAAGCCGGGGTACACGTCGGTTTTAAGCTGGATGCCCTTCAGATGACCGTCCGAGACAACCGTCAGGACGCTGTCCTCTCCCTTGGATTCCCCTGTGCCCACGGTCACGCTTACGCCCATCTCGGTCAGCTTACTGACCACGGATTCCAAGTGCTTTGCGATGGCGCCGACCAGCTTGACTTCGCCGCCCGTTCCTGCGACGGCAGCCATGTAGGTGCCTGCCTCGATCATGTCCGGAATAATGACGTGTGTGCAGCCGTGCAGCGCCCGTACGCCGCGGATGTGAATTTCAGAGGTTCCCGCGCCGGTCACGCCAACACCGCAGGAGGTAAGGAATTTGCCCAAATCCACGATATGCGGCTCACGGGCTGCATTCAGAATGATGGTCTCCTCTCCCGCAATCAGGGAGGCGGCGAGCATGATATTGACTGTCGCACCAACGGAAGCCGTGTCCAGCATGATCTTCGCGGCGTGCAGACCGTTCTCCGCCACGCCGGTGATATGGCCGCGGACATCTATCTCAGTGCCCATCAACTCAAAAGCACGGGTGTGGTAATCCAACGGGCGGGTACCCAACCTGCACCCGCCGGTGTGACTGATGCGCGTTCTGCCGCACAGAGCCAACTCCACGCCCATCAGGTACGAGGACGCGCGGATAGACTCGACCAGCCTGTCAGGAGAAGTGCAGGGGCGGAAGCCGGCGCCGTTGACTTCCAGCGTCGTAGGAGTAAGGTAACGAACCTCCACGCCCATCTGCGTGAGGATGCTGATGGTTGTCTCCACGTCCCGGACAGGGGGGACATTGTGCAGCACGCAGGTCTCGCTGTTGAGTGCGCAGGCAAAAAGAATGGGAAGCGCCGCGTTTTTCATGCCGCTGATGTGGACGGTGCCGTTCAGGCGGCGCCCGCCGACGATATGCAAGCTTTCCATATCTATGACCAAGTCTTTCGCGGAGCGAAAGCGTCCTTTCTCGCAAAATGTAGCCGATACCGCCCCGGAATGCGCTTCCGCAGGAAGCCGCCAACGCGTCGGGGAACGGGCATCGGCATCTCCGGTTGCCTGGACCTGTCTTTCAGTCCCAATTCCGGTCGTATCGCGGGCTTTCCGGAAGCGCGAACGATCCGTGACTCCCCTGTCCCGTACCGTGCCGGCGGCGGGCATCGGAGTACAAAAGAAAGCCGCCCGCGAGCACTGCGTATGCAGATGGTGCTTGGATGTCGGATGAACCGATAACGCAGACCGACGAACGGCAAAGGAACAGACACCCCGTCTTCGGTCATGCTGTATATCCGTGACAGAAAGGGCGGGGAGCCAAACTATTTTTCTGTCTATATGATATCATACAGCAGGGGAAAAGTAAAGTCCTCCAGATGTTTATTTACAAATTATTCACGAATGAAAATTGACCCGTTTCGGATTATGTCGGGGTTGTTTGCGCGGCTTATCTGCGAAAGGCACTTCGCCATCCCGCAAGCAGTGTTCGCCGCGCATTTCTCTGCATTCACCCTATTTTTCCGGATATGCCTTATACCATGCAACCGTGAGGTCTACGACCATACCGTAACTCCGGGTGCCGTGAGATACCTGCTGGGTGTGCAGGTAGGTGTTGTTGACGGCGTCCGAAACCTTGGAAGCCGCAGAGTCGCGGTACTTTTCATAAAATCTGTTGTAGGCGGACAGTTCACTGCGGGTAGCACTGTTGAGCTCCGCATGGATTGTTTTGTATCGGCTCGCATCGGCGCTGTACAGCGCATTCGCAACGTACTCATACATATTCAGGTAGGCACTGTAACGGATATACGAGTCATCCGATCCGATGCATACAAGGAACGCAACCATATTGGCTTCATCCTCGCGCGCGATACCGCGCTGATGCGCCATCTCATGGGCGGCGGTGTAGGGCGTGGTGTAATCCGGAAAATTGACATTGATGTTTGCTTCACCCGTAAAAAACGAGTAGACGCCGGTAATGTGCATATAGGACAAAATCTCACTGACGAGAACCGGTTTGGGCTGTCCCGCGTTGTTCCGGATGAAGTCGTGCGAGGAGCAGAAGGCGGCATATGCATCAGACAGCCGATCATTCATCTCAGCCAGCGAGTACGGCATAACCGAAAAACCGTCGCGTTCAAACCCGAGCTTGCCGGCTTCCTCGTTCAGGTGTCGGACGAGGATGCGCGCCGTGTCGGCAAGATCTTCCGCACTGACCTGCTTTTGCTCCAGTTCCAGCTTGACATCCAGCGTGGAGTTGCGGTATCCTGCGGAGAAATTGAGTACAAACACCGAGAAAAAACTCAAAAGAACCGAGATCAGCACCCCGATGAACACGCCTGCCGTGCGCCAGCTGTCGCAGCGACGACGAATGGCATGGCGCAGGGTTACGACCAGCACCAAGGGCAACAGGAGTACTGTAAACTCACCGAGCGAGAAAGGCAGCGGTGCAGTCAAAGCCGCCAGAAATGCCCGTAAGGGGGCACTGATGTGCAGATTGAACCAGTCCGAGAAAGCGACACTGCCGGATTGGATAATCAGCAGAATCAGACAGACAGCCGCTACGGCATACAGGAACAGACAGAATGCCGGCAGACGTTCATAGCGCGGCGGAATGGGATGGTACTGGCGTTTGACTTCCTCGTCCAGCGTCCGGTATACCCGGGCGGGAATCGGCGACGGCAACCTGCTGTCCGACGCTCCCCGGCACCGGTCGGGGCGGATTCTTTTCATGAGAATATCCTTTCTTTTTTCTTTTCTCTCTTCTCTTTTCAAGTGGTTGCGGAAACCTGCCATGGGTCATCCTGCCGCACGAGGTCGGCGGCGGTCGGGGTGCGGAGCCATGAGCCGGAGGAGTCGTTCAGGGCAGGAAACGCGGTGCACAGCAGGGCTTCCATGTCCGGCGGCAGTGGGGCAAAGGTGTGCATCCACCCGTCGTCAGAGGGAAAATTCACGGGTACCGTTAGCTCCGGCATCGGCGGGATTGTAGCATGCCTGTCAGCCGCTGTCGAAAAGGGAACCGGAAAGGACAACGAGAGACAGTGCAGCGCCTGCCGTCCGATCGGCGCGTGTTCTGTCGGCGCCCTACCGTATACCTCATCTCCGCACAGCGGGTGACCGAGGTGTGCGAAATGCACCCTGAGCTGATGTGTCCGCCCGGTGTGCGGCATAGCAAGCACCAACGTGTACCTTTCAGATGCCGCCAGTACCCGGTAGGTGGTCAGGGCGTACTCGCAGTCGGTTCCGTTGGGGTCACTGCCGGGGGCAGCGGTACGCATGGCGACTCCGGACGCCGGCAGTCGGATGGGTACTTCAATGCGGTGCAGATTTCCGTCGGCGGGCAGTTGACCTTCCAGCACGGCGAGGTAGCGTTTGGTTACGCGCCGCCCGACCAGGCAACCGCCGAGGAATCCGGCGACCGCCTGCGTTTTGGCGACCACGACCACCCCGCTGGTGTTTCTGTCCAGCCGTCCCATGGAACGGAAAACAAAAGGAACCCCGGCGCGTGCGTAGCGGTATGCGAGCGCGTTGGCAAGGGTGTCGGTGAGGTGTCCGTGGGAGGGATGCGTCGGCATTCCCGCCGGCTTGTTGAGAATAATCAGCAGATCGTCCTCGTAGAGAACATCGAGGGGTGCCTCCGCCGGCAGGACGGTACGGGTCGCGGTATCCGACGTGTCGTCCACGGCGAGTTGCAGCAAATCCCCGGCGTGCAGAACATAGCGGACGGTCACGCGGACGCCGTTGACCGTGATGCCGTCCTCCCGCGTCTTGAGGCGCGCCAGTGCGCTTGTCGAGAGCGAAAGCGTATTCTTCAGATACGAGCGGAGCAGGCGCCCCTCGTAGGCAGGAGAAATCGTAACGGTCATAGCAGAAGTTCCTGACACACTGCCCGCCGTTCCCAGCGTATGCCGGACGAGGGCGGGCGGTGCGTCTGTCAGTCAGATTCTTTCCAGAATCATGGTGACTGCGAGTGTGATCATGGATCCCATCATCAGGATGCTGAGGATCCATGCCATAATGCGGGTTGCCAGACCGCGCCGGCGAGCACCTTTGCTTTCGGTTTTATTGGACATAACGGTATGCTCCTTTTCTGACTCATTCAGTATCGATTTTCAGTTGTTGGATATCAATATCCTTCTCCTCCAGCAGAACACCGGATGCAGGCAGCTTGTTCTTGCGATAGGACTTTTCGCTGCCGAAGCGGTCACCGAAATCGATGTATGCCGCCCGGAGCTTCTGCCCCTTCTTAAGCGTTATCAGCTGGTTGCCGCCAGAGGTACGGGTTGCCATCTTGGGGATCAGAGAGGACTTGATGAGGATAGCCCGGTCGGCATCCGAAACCAGCAGAATATCCAACGGTTGATCCTCGTTCTCGCCAAACACCGCCACAAGCGGCGACGCAGAGGAGCAGGCACCGGTCAATTTGCGCCGGTTGCCCTTGGTTTCGTATGCAGACACGGGAATGCGCACGCCTTTTCCGTTGGCAAACAGGAAGATCATGTTCCGATCAGCGGGGTAATCGTTGCGCACCTCCATGTACAGCGGCTTTTCCCCGTTGTCCATGCCCAGTTTGGCAGGCAGGAAGTCTCCCATGACCGATGGCTTGACTGTTTCAAAATCAGCGACTGCCGCGCGCCAGACCTGCGCCCGATCGGTGAAGAATACCAGACTGTCGCGGTTGTGCGCCTCAACGGAGGCTACGATTTCATCGCCGTCCTTGAGTCGATGATCGGGCGTCGCCTGCACACGCACATTGGAAGCGAGCTTTTTGAAATAGCCTTCCCCGGTGAGTACGAGCCGCACCGGGTAATCCTCCACGGCAGGCTCCTCGATGGCGGGAGGCAGGTCATCCGGTTTGATGATCTGCGTCCGGCGTGGTTGCCCGAACTTTTTCTTGACTTCTGTCAACTGGGCGGCAATCACGCCCTTCAGCTTGATATCGTCTGCGAGAATTTCCTCAATCTCGGCTATTTCCCGGCGCAGATTCTCGATTTCGGCTATGCGGTTGAGGATGTACTCGCGGTTAAGATTGCGCAACTTGATTTCGGCAATGTAGTTTGCCTGCACCTCGTCGATATCGAAGCCGGTCATCAGGGAAGGAATAACCTCCTCCTCCTTCTCGGTCTTGCGGATGATGCGGATCGCCTTGTCGATGTCCAGCAGAACCTTGGCAAGCGCCTCCAACAGATGGAGCTTGTCCCGCTTTTTGCCGAGATCAAAGGTCATTTCCCGCCGCACGCATCCGGTACGGAAGGTAATCCATTCCCGAAGGATTTCCGCCACACCCATCTGCCGGGGCGTGGAATCGATAAGGACATTGAAATTGCATTTGAAGGTGTCCTCAAGAGAGGTCAGTCGGAACAGACGGTTCATCAGTCTGTCCGGATCGGCTCCTTTCTTGAGGTCGATTGTCAGCTTAAAGCCGGACAGACCGATTTCATCGCGCACATCCGTGATCTCCCGGATTGTGTCGTTCTTGACAAGCTCAATTATCTTATCCATGATCTGCTCCAACGTAGTGGAGTAGGGGATCTGGAGAATCTCAATGCAGTTTGCCGCGGCATCGTACTGATAGCGTGCCCGGACGCGCACGGAACCCTGCCCGGTTTCATACACCGTCTTCAGCTGTTCCGCATCGTAGATCAGCGCGCCGCCGCCAGGGAAGTCGGGAGCCTTGATAATCTCCATCAGCCGCTCGGTGGTCAGGTTGGGCTTCTTCAGCAGGGCAATTGTACCGTCACAGACCTCCGACAGATTGAAGGAGCAGATGTTAGATGCCATGCCGACTGCGATGCCCATATTGGGCGATACCAGAATATTAGGGAAGGCGGTCGGGAGCAGAACCGGTTCCTTCATGGTGGCGTCGTAGTTGTCCACCATGTCCACGGCATCCTTGTCGATACCACGGAATACCTCGGAGCAGAACGGCTCCAGCTTGACCTCGGTATACCGCATGGCAGAGGCATTGGTGTTGGAGGAGTACTGCTTGCCGAAGCCGCCCTTGGAGTCTATGAAGGGATGCAGGAGTGATTCGTTGTCCCTCGTCAGTCGTACCAGCGTTTCGTAAATGGCATCGTTTCCGTGTGGGTTGAGTTGAAGTGTCGCGCCCACGACATTAGCGCTCTTGGTTCGGGGCGTGTTGGGATTGAGCAATCCCATTTTGTACATGGTATACAGCAGCTTCCGGTGGGAGGGCTTAAAGCCGTCGATTTCCGGAATGGCGCGGGAAATGATGACCGACATGACGTAGGGCATATAATTCTTTTCCAGCGTGTCGGTAATGAGTTGTTCGCGTATGGGGGCGGAGACTATCTCCGATGCTTCCTGTTTCTTTTTCTTAGCCATGATATCCTTCTTCCGCAGTAGATTTCTGGTTACCGGTCAGCCAACCGACAAGGTCGGTACCCCGGTCAAGATAGGTCAGTGAGGGAACGGAAAAGTGGTCGGCGCCGTCAAAGACCGTGACGGCGGCGTCCGCTCCCGCCTCCCGCAGTGCTTCCACAAAAGTCAGTGTGGAATCGGGGGGAACGATGGTATCCGCCGAACCGACAAAGGCAATCATACCTTTCTGACAGTATGCGCCGCCGCCCGTATCATGCGGTTGTACAGCGCCAGACCAAGCCCCTCGCGCGGCGGCAGGTGTGCGTACACAACATCGGCGTGCAGACTGTCTGATTCCCGCAGGCGGGCAAACAGTGTGTGTGCATGGGTAGCAAGGTCATCCCGCGCGCCGACCGGAAGCAGTCCTCCCGGTAGCAGGTGCGGGATCTCCTCATTGTAGCACAGGATGGCGCAACGCTCGGTCTTCTGCCGCTCCTGCAGGTACGACAGAACGTGCTCCGGCGTACCCTCCAGCAGCACAACCGGAGTCGCGGGCGCATAGTGCTTGTACTTCATACCCGGCGAGAGCGGACGCACGTCTGCCGAGAGCAGTTCTGTGACGGCAGGCGCAATCGCAACGCGCTCGCAGACACAGCACAGCGCATCGTATGTGATGCCGCCGGGGCGGAGAAGAGTCAGGAACTCGCCGTCCCCGTCTCTGTCCAGCTTAACGATGGTGGATTCCAATCCGATCTCGCAGTCGCCGCCATCCAGGATCATGTCCACGCGCCCGTCCATATCCTGCGCTACGTGAGCGGCGCAGGTGGGTGACGGCTTGCCGGACAGATTGGCGGATGGCGCCGCGATCGGGACACCCGCCGCCGCGATCAGTG
>OLIW01003087.1_pt1 | contig 11105 bp, 8 predicted proteins | sample 1601321 | NCBI WGS metagenome assembly OLIW01 (sample SAMEA2452114, study PRJEB22498) | human gut metagenome | reverse complement strand
TTGGCTTAGCATCTGCCGCACCTCGCTCGCCGTATCGGCACTTAGAATTATGCGGCATTGCCATAAATATTTTATCCCCGCGTTTATCTGGATAGAAAGGGTGGGTTACCAATGAAATACAGTCCCCGCTGTAAGCAGCCCGGTGTGCGAATGTGTTGCGCTGTTTGAGGGAACACCACAACATAACTTAAAACAAACACAAACCGGGAAAATAACCGTAACAAAAAGGAGATAACAACCATGAAAAAGCTGATTTCTACTGTTCTGGCCGCAGCCCTTACACTCAGCCTGGCCGCTTGCGGTTCTACTGCCGCTTCTTCCACCTCTGAAACTGCTCATAAGACATTGTCCCGAGTAACAATAACACATAGCACCATGAACAAAGCTTTCAATCTCCATATCCGGACAATCTTTATGAAGCTGTGCAATCTCAGTTAATGTCATCTCTCTTGAAGTGACAACACGCTCTGCACCCATATCCCACAGAAGCTTAGAACCAAGACTGCCTGTCTGTGTCATCTGTGTGCTCGCGTGTATGTCCATATCTGGAAAATGCTTCTTTATAAGCCACATAACTCCTAAATCCTGAACAATAACCGCATCAAGTCCGTGTTCATAAAATGGTCTTATATATAAAATCAATTGTCCTTCTATCTCTTTGTGCTTAAGAAGTGTATTAACTGTAAGATATATTCTGCACCCAGCTCTATGTGCATAGTCAAGTGCTTCAAGCATCTCTTCATTATTAAGATTGCCTGCGTATGCCCTTGCACCGAACATATCTCCTCCAAGATACACCGCATCTGCCCCTGCATTAATAACAGCCTTACATATTTCAAGAGAACCTGCTGGTGCAAGAACTTCTATTCTGTTGTAGTTGTTACCATGTGTTAATTCCATAATATATCATTTATCCTCATTCTATAATACTTATTAATCAAATCGGGACTGTAGCACATTGTCCCCAGCCCCGCTAAATATAATTATTTCTTTGAATCATTAAGTTCTGTTTCAAGCTTTACAATGGTATTTTGAAGCTTCTCTATGCTACCCTTCAATTCCTCAATCTGCTTATCAGCAGACTCAGACTTTATCTGTGCTGCAATAAGTTCGTGCTTAAGGTCATAGATTTCCTTATCTTTATTCTCAATCTCTAAAGATAAACCATCACCAAGCTTCTTTGCCTTAAAATAATCATCGGCAACATTAAGATACATAAGATTAGCTCTTATCTCTGCTGACTGCTTTCTAAAATTCTCGTCTTTACCGAACTCAGCAAGTTTATTATTAATATATGATGCTATCTTCTGAAGATATTCTTCACTTTCATATCCTCCCAAAGTAAATACTTTTCCACCTATGATTACCTCTGTTGTATTCTTTGATGACATCTGCATCCTCCTGACCTGCTTAACAATAATATATAGTAAGTATACAATATCTACTCTCTTAGTTCAATACCAAGATTATCATATGCTTTCTTTGTTGCAACTCTTCCTCTAGGTGTCCTGTTAATATAATCATTCTGTATAAGATATGGCTCATAAACATCTTCAAGAGTTCCTGAATCCTCGCCTATTGAAGCTGCCAGTGTCTCAATACCGACAGGACCACCATCAAATTTATCAACTATTGTGGTAAGTATAACACGATCATTACGATCCAGTCCGTCTCTGTCAACATCTAACAGGTTAAGTGCATAGTCAGCAACATCTTTGTTGATATGACCGTTATATTTTACCTGTGCAAAATCTCTTACTCTCTTTAAAAGTCTGTTGGCAAGTCTTGGTGTTCCTCTTGATCTTCTTGCAAGCTCATGCGCTCCGTCTGAATCAATATCAACATTAAGCACATTGGCTGAACGGATAATGATTTTCTCAAGTTCTGGAACTGTATAGAATTCCATATGGCTTACTACACCGAATCTGTCTCTTAAAGGCGCTGATAAAAGACCTGCTCTTGTCGTCGCACCTATCAGAGTGAACTGTGGCAGGTCAAGTCTTATGGACCTCGCTGTTGCCCCCTTGCCAATCATAATATCAATCTTATAATCCTCCATTGCCGGATACAGTACTTCTTCTACCTGTCTGTTAAGTCTGTGAATCTCATCAACAAAGAGAATATCGCCCTCACTTAAGTTATTAAGTATAGCTGCCATATCTCCCGGCTTCTCGATTGCAGGACCAGATGTAACCTTTATATTAACACCCATTTCATTAGCAATAATTCCTGCAAGAGTTGTCTTTCCAAGTCCCGGAGGTCCATAAAAAAGCACATGGTCAAGAGCTTCTCCTCTTTCCTTTGCTGCCTCAATATATACTTTAAGATTGCTCTTAACCTTATTCTGTCCAACATAGTCATCAAGAGATAATGGTCTTAAGGAATTCTCAATACCATAATCTTCTTCAGTTATCTGTGTTGATATAATCCTCTTTTCCATATAGCCCCTCATTTCTCAAATACTATTCTGCTCTAGAATTTAGCCAGCTTCTTTAACGCTTCCTTAAGAACCGTCTCAGAATCCTTATTCTCTATATCTTCCACTTCCTTGACAGCAACAAGTGCATCTTTGCTTGAATATCCAAGTGATACAAGTGCCTCAACAGCGTCATTTCTTATCATCATAACATTACTTACATTACTGTTATTGTCTGCCTTTTTATTCTTAGAAAGTGCTGATTCAAATACTTCATCAAGCTTTAACTTATCCTTAAGCTCAATTATAATCTTCTGTGCTGTCTTAGGTCCGATACCAGGAAGTGCCTTGATTGCTGCCACATCATCAGCAAGAACTGCAAATCTTAAATCATCTGCTGTGATATTAGATAATGCACCAAGCGCTGCCTTAGGGCCAATACCATTGACACAGATAAGCATTTTAAACATGCTTAAATCATCTCTTGTAAGGAATCCGAACAGACTGCATTCATCTTCCTTGACATTCATATATGTATATATCTTAACCTCACTGCCAACTGATGGAAGCTCACCAAGAACTGAACCCGGAACATATATATTATATCCGATTCCATTGGCTTCCACAACGATTACATCTGGCAGGATTTCGGCAAGCTCACCTTTAATGTATGAAATCATTCTCTACCCCCAAGACAGTAATTGATAAACTGCTGTGCAGTTCTTCCTGAGATTCCGCCATGTGAAAGTTCCCACTTGTTAGCCTCTGCCATAAGCTCTTCATCTGTCATCTTAACATTATTCTTCCTTGCAAGGCCAATAACAATATCAAAGAATTCTTTCTGTGATGGCTTAGAGTAGCTTATCTGGCATCCAAATCTGTTCACTAATGAAAGCTTCTCCTCAATAGTATCAGATCTGTGAAGACCGTTATTGCTTTCCATATCATTTCTGTCATTCCATGTTTCCTTGATAAGATGTCTTCTGTTAGATGTTGCATAGATAAGAATATTATCAGGCTTAGTCTCAACACCGCCTTCAATTACAGCCTTCAAGAACTTGTATTCAATCTCGAATTCCTCGAAAGATAAATCATCCATATATATTATGAACTTGTAATTTCTGTTCTTAATGCTTGCTATAACATTAGATAAATCCTTGAACTGATGTTTGTATATCTCTATCATTCTAAGACCCTGGTCATAATATTCATTGACAATAGCCTTGATAGAAGTTGACTTACCTGTTCCGCTGTCACCGAAAAGAAGCGCATTATTAGCTTTTCTTCCCTGAACAAATGCCTCTGTATTCTCCACAAGCTTCTTCTTCTGGATTTCATAACCTATAAGGTCATCTAACATAACCTTATCCATATTGTTAATTGGTGTAAATGTAACGCCATTATCACCGCCTATTACTCTGAATGCTTTATTAAGTCCGAACATTCCTACACCATATGCTTTATAGAAATCAGTAACATAATTAAAGAACTCATTCTCGTCCTTTGCTGTCTCAAGCTTAAGGCTTAAAGCCTGTACCTTCTCACTTACATTCTTATTGTACATAAGCTCTTTCTTAACAATTGCCTTGTAATCAGATATAAGTGAAAAACAGTTAATTCCAAGTGCAGCCTCAATAGGTCTGAAATCATAATTAAACAGATTCATAAACACCTTGAAGTCGTTCTTAGCAAATTCATTAACGCTTCCATCATTAGCACCTACCTTTTCACATGTAAGGCTGAATGGATTCTCATTAGTTATAAGATAGAATGTAAGGTAATTATGCCATAAATTCTTATCAAAGCCATAATCTGTGGCAACCTCCAATATTCTCTTAATCTGCTCATATATATCACTTATAAGCTTGTCAGGAGTCTCCTCATCCCTGTCAAATTTTTTGAAAATATCGGACATTTTCATAAGAATAGTGTCCTCATGATTACCATATATAATAAGTTTCGCAACTTCTCTGTACATTATTATCCCCTCTTCTTTCTCTTATTAATTACAAGCTGCATGGCAAAGATGGCCACACCTGCAAGTGACACCAACGCTCCCTCTTTAAGAAGCGGCGTAGAATACTTAAGTGTTACATTATGCGTTCCACCCGTAAGATATACAGCCATATACTGACCATTAGCATTATATAGCTTTTGTCTTTCCCCGTCTACATATACCTTCCAGCCCTTTGAATAAGGGATTGTAAGACACAGATATTTATTACGGTCAAGTGTTATCTGTCCTGTAACCTTATTATTTCCAAGTTCTACATCTTTTAATACATTTTCTTTAAGTGTATTAATCTCGTCAGTGTAACTGTCCATTGGCTGGCATACAATCTGTATATCATCATAAGAATACACACCAATCTTCTGGAAAGTCACTGTAACTGATGTCACATTTTCTTCCGAATAGCCCATATTCACACTGAAATCATGCTGGTTACTATAATAGCTGTAATCAGATGTAAAGTAATTCATTGACTTGGTTACTCCTGTATCAGTCGTAATCCCAAGCTTAACACTGCTTGTAGACTGTGTCCAGTATATGAAATTCTTAAATATCTTCTTCTTTTCATTATGTGAAAGCTCTTTCCAGTCTGCCTTAGAGTATAAGTCTAATGGGTCGAACTTCCTCTTTCCAAAATACAACTGGAACTGTGCTGCACCTTCATAATCAAGACCATTAATATTAAAGTAAGTCTCGCCTGCGCCACTGCCTGTAAAGTTAAATGTTACTCTGGCACCTGCCTTAGTTACTGCAAATGTATTATCCGTACACTGTACTTCTTTGGCATCATAATCCATTGTATAATCTTTAATCTGGCTGTCATAACTTAAATCTTTAACAGATACCCTGTCAGGAAGCGCCTCCCTCGTATATTTCCCACTTCTGTCAATAACAACAGCCTGAAGCATAGCCTTCTGCTTATCTACTGCACTTAAGCCTTCCCATTCCCTCTTATTAACAGCTTTGTCATAGGTAAAGCCTAATGGAAGTTCATTGTCGTTATTATACATTACATAATCATCATTTTCTGATTCATAAGTAAATCCATATGGAACAAGTCCGCCGGTCTTACTTACCAGATACTTTGAGGCAGATGACAATGTTATAAGAGATGACCTGTCATCATAGCCTGTGTATTTGTGCGGAAGCAGCGTATCAAGCCTGATTGCACAATCATATCTGAACTTCGATACATACGGATTAGTAAGTGTCCAGTACAGATTAGAGGACGATATTCCAGTAATGCAATTCATATTGTATGAAAGTCCCGAGCCTGAATATCTGATAAAATCTGTATCTTCAGCATCTTTACTTATAAGCTCCTTCTCGCTTCCAAACACATCTTCCTGTGCCATTTTAACGCTTATGCACTGTGCCGCATAATTTTCCCCAAATGAAGCATTTTTCCATATACCATTAGCTAATGCCGCCAGCATAACCGCTACTGTCACCATCATGCATCTGTTATATTCATTAACATTCTTTATGCTAAGTCCAATTAGCAATATTACTCCAATTGCAACTGCACTTATAAGCTTGCCATTTCTTGAATACTTTACGCACATACATACCACAAAATATATTGTAAGTGCAATTCCAATAAAGCGTATTTCTTTTCTTTCCAGTGTTATAAGACGCGGCATCATGCACACAAGTATATATGCACATAATAATGCAAATGAATATATCCACCTGTTACACATATATGAAAATCCGTTCATTGCCTGTCCGAAAAACGGTATACATATCATCACCGCACTTATAATAAAATAAGTCTTAAGCATTGTGTACTTACGTCTGCTCTTAAACATTAAAAGCACTGCAAGTAAAACCGGCACTGCAAATCCCATGCATGTCCAGAAATTATCACCCTCAGCGATAAAAAGTCCCGGAAGCTTTGCATAGTATGAAAAAGGATATACCAGTCCCATTTTGTTAGGTGTATTAAATCTGCTGTCACTTAAGAAAACGTGAAGCACAGGCAGAAACACTATTGCTGCCATACACAGTCCTGTAACCGATGAAACTGCAAGTCTTAATATTCCTTTACCCCACATTTTTACATTCTTTCCATAACAGAATATGAATCTTACAATAACATATATAATTGTTGTGAACACAAGCATGTAGAAGAAATAAAAATTACTCATTGCAGCAACAGCTACTGTTATTGTAAAGAGCCACATTTTCTTCTCTCTGATTATCTTCTCAACACCCAATATAAGCAGCGGATAATACAGAAGCGGGTTAAGAAAGAACGGATGTCTTACCGCATTGTATATTGCCCAGTAGCAGAATGCATAAGCTACTGCTCCTGGAAGGACATATCTTTTCTTATGTCCTGTATAAAAACACAGCATTGAAAATGCTATACCTGACAGATATATTCTTAAAAGAATCATTGCTTCATAGAATATATACATGTATTTTGCCGGAAAGAGAAAGCAGAAAAATGTAAATGGGTCGCCTATCACATAATAGTGAAATGTTCCTATAACATCACTTCCCTCACCTATTGCAAAATCCCACTGTGGTATTACAAACTGATGATTGATAAATATATTTTTAAAGAAATCCCTTAAATACTGTGAATAATATATGAGTGACTTGTAATGCTGTTCCCAGCCATCAACCTCCCATATGAATGTCTTTCCATTGAAAAAATAAAAAGAAAACACACCTATGGCAAGGACAATAAAAATAACTGAATAAACCAGAAAATATGTTGATTTTCTGGAATCCAGTCTTTTATAAAAATCTTGTAACTTCGATTTCATCTCTGCCATAGGTGTATCTTCTCTTTTCTTAAACTAGGAAACTGCCATAAGCATAAGCCTACGGCAGTTTCTTATTATAACTTATTGTGATTAAATTATCAATGAAGATGTATTATCTTCTTAGGGCACTTCTCAGCACACTTTCCACAACCTGTACACTTTGAATAATCAATATGTGCAATATTGTTTTCTACTGTAATAGCACCGAACTCACACTGCTTTGTACATAACATACATCCAATACATCCAACAGAGCATGCTGACATAACATCTTTACCCTTATCGTTAGATGAACAGTTAACTGTATAGTTACTCTTGTATGGTATGATTTCAATAAGGTGTCTTGGACATACAGCAACACATTTACCACATGCTTTACATTTGCCCTTATCTACTACAGCAATACCATTAACAATATGAATTGCATCAAAAGGACATGCCTTAACACATGAACCATATCCCATACATCCGTATGTACATGCCTTAGAACCGCCGTTAGGAACAACGTTCATTGCTGTACAATCCATTGCACCTGAGTACACATAATTTTCTTTTGCTTTGTCGCAGTCACCAGCACATTTAACAAATGCTGTCATTCTTACTGATTCTCCAACTTCCTCACCCATGATTGCACCAATCTTTGATGCAACCGGTGCGCCACCAACTGGACATGCGTTAGCTGGAGCTTCTCCTGCGGCAATTGCCTTAGCAAGTGCATCACATCCTGCATATCCACAACCACCACAGTTGTTTCCAGGAAGCTCTGCTCTTACATCTATCTCTTTCTGATCTACTTCAACATAGAACTTCTTACCCATTACTCCGAGGAAAAGTCCGAGAAGAAGACCAGTGCAGCTTACAACAACTGCAGCAATAATTATACCTGACATCTTGTCGTCCTCCTCTTAAATAATACCTGAAAATCCAAAGAATGCGATAGCCATAAGTCCTGCAGTAAGTAATACAATAGGCATTCCCTTAAAGCTTTCCGGAACATCATTGAATTCGTTTCTTTCACGTATACCAGCCATGATTATGATTGCTATTGTAAAACCAACAGCTGTTCCTAATCCACTGACTACAGAATCTAAAAGCTTCTGACCAATATTAAGTCCTGCCGCTGTGTTATAGTTCTGTACGTTAGTAAGTGCAATACCAAGTACTGCACAGTTAGTTGTAATAAGTGGAAGGTATACACCAAGTGCTTCATAAAGAGATGGTGATGTCTTCTTTAAAAACATTTCAACAAACTGAACAAGTGCCGCAATTACAAGGATGAATACAATTGTATTCAGATATGTAAGCTTAAGCGGTGTAAGTATACAGTCATATATAAGACTGCAGACAGCTGATGAAATAGTGATAACGCCGATAACAGCGCCACCCATTCCTGCTGCTGTGTTTATCTTCTTAGAAACTCCAAGGAAAGGACACAAACCGAGGAACTGGCTTAAAACTACATTATTGACAATTGCTGTACTTACAGCTATCAATAATAACTGTGAAAAATATCCCATATTTACCTCCCTTAGTTATTCTTAGCCTCAGCCTTAGCTTCTTCTATCTCTTCTGTGTAGTCAGGAACTTCTGCAGGCTTCATGCCTTTCTTTCTCTTAATTCTGTTCATAATAGCAATCATGAATGCAAGAACAAAGAACGCTCCTGGTGCAAGGATAAAGATACTTGCTGGTGTGTAACCGATTGTTGAGAGATCAAATAATGCGTTAGTACCATCTGAGAAAATTGTACCGCCACCGATAAGCTCTCTTATTGCTCCAAGGATTGTGATAGCAATTGTGAATCCAAGTCCCATACCTATTCCATCAAAGAATGAAGGAATTGGAGGATTCTTAGAAGCATAGGCTTCCGCACGTCCAAGGATAATACAGTTAACAACTATAAGAGGAATATATATTCCAAGTGAGTCGTACAGACTTGGCAGGAAGCCCTGCATAAGGAACTGTACCATTGTAACAAATGATGCAACGACAACGATGAACGCTGGCATTCTTACACCATCTGGAATAGCCTTACGAAGTAATGAAATCATAAGGTTTGATAATGCAAGTACTACTGTAGAAGAAAGTCCCATACCTATACCATTGATTGCTGATGTAGTAACCGCAAGTGTAGGACACATACCAAGTGTAAGTACCAGGGTAGGATTCTCTTTAATAATACCATTATAAAGTCTTTCTATACATTTATTCAAAGTCCGCACCTCCCTAGTTTCCTGCCACAAGCTTGTAAACTGCAAGTGCATAATTTACACCCTTTGTGACTGATTTAGAAGTAATTGTAGAACCACCGATTGCATCAACATTAGCATTGCTTTCTGATGCTGAACCATCTGTTACTACTGAAAATGATGCAACTGCATCAGACTTAGCTGTAAACTGTGATGTAAATGATGGATCCTGTTTAGCTCTCATACCAAGACCAGCAGTTTCGCTGATTGAAAGAAATGATACTCCAAGTACCTTTCCATCTGTTGAAATACCAACTGTAAACTTGATATCTCCGCCGTAACCGTCACTATCTGTAACTGTTACAACATAACCTGCTGTCTCGCTGCCTTTCTTTCCTATAGCAACTTCATTGACCTTATCCTTAGAGAAGTCAATGTCTGATGAAGCATTAATATCATCATCAGAAGGAAGGGCATTTATTGTCTCGAAGCTGTCTGCCTCTGAAAGAACTGCTTTGTAAGCCTTTTCCTTGGCATTCTCGTTAGCCTTTGCAATAGGATCAAGTGTTATCTGATATACAACACCAAGAAGAATTCCGGCTACAAGTGTTATAGCAAATAAAACTAATGCATCTTTAACTATTTTCTTCATCTTATGCAGCCTCCTTTGCTTTCTTCTCTGGCTTCTTCTTACCAAATGACTTAGGAACTGTTACTCTCTCAATAAGAGGAACTAAGAGGTTACAGAAGATAATTGCATATGAAACGCCTTCTGCTGAACCACCATACATTCTGAAAATGAATGTAAGAAGACCTAAGCAGCAGCCAAATACAATTTTACCATTAGGTGTAATTGGTGAAGTTACATAATCTGTCGCCATGAAGATGGCACCAAGTAAAAGTCCACCACCACATACTTCCTCAAGCATGTAGATTACATCAAAATGATGTCCTGGTGCAAAAAGGAATATAAGCGCTGCAAATACACCTACATATATTACAGGTATTCTCCAGTTAATAACCTTTCTTGTAAGTAGGTAGATACCACCTAAAAGAAGACAGATTGCTGAAGTCTCACCGATAACACCACCTGTTGTACCAATAAACATCTTAGCTAATGAAACAACGCCTGTTGATTCTGCACCAGGCTTAAGGAGTGCAAGAGGTGTTGCTCCTGAATATGCGTCTAAAAATCCGTTAGATGTAACAAAATTAGTCATCGGGCCTGTATATGCAATAAGAAGGAAACATCTTGCTGCAAGAGCAGGGTTCATGAAGTTCTGTCCAAGTCCTCCAAAAAGCTGCTTAACTACGATAATTGCAAATACACATCCTACGATTTCAAAACCAACATTTAATGTTGATGGAATATTTAATGCAATAAGAAGACCTGTTACTGCTGCACTTAAATCTGTAACAGTAACTTTCTTATGCATGAAATACTGATATAATGCCTCACATGCTACACAAGTAACAATACCGATTACTATACGAAGCAGTGCATCGAGGCCAAAATTAACTATACCAAATATGCTGGCAGGAGTTAAAGCAATAAGAACATCTCTCATTATTGTCTGAGTAGTATTCCCGCTTCGCACATGAGGATTAGTCGATACATTAAAAATCTCACTCACTTTGATTGCCCACCTTTCTACTTCTTTCTTCTGTTAGCAAGTACTGTACTTCTCATAGCCTTAATCTGCTGTGTTAATG
>OLIW01003078.1_pt1 | contig 11136 bp, 10 predicted proteins | sample 1601321 | NCBI WGS metagenome assembly OLIW01 (sample SAMEA2452114, study PRJEB22498) | human gut metagenome | reverse complement strand
GTGTAATGACAGACTACAACGGCAATAAAATAAATTCCGCCGGACCGTCCGTTCCGGTTGAAATTACAGGTCTTGCAGAAGTTCCGAGCGCAGGAGATACGTTCAACGCAGTTGAAGACGAAAAGCTTGCTAAGGAACTTGTTGAACAGAGAAAGCATGAGGCAAAGCAGGAACAGTTCAAGGCGGTACAGAAGGTTACTCTTGACAATCTGTTCAGCCAGATCGCACAAGGCGATGTCAAAGAACTTCCTATTATCGTAAAAGCCGACGTTCAGGGTTCTGTTGAAGCTGTTAAGCAGTCATTGGAAAAGCTTTCTAACGAAGAAGTAAGAGTAAAAGTCATTCACGGCGGCGTAGGTGCTGTTTCGGAAGGCGACGTTATGCTGGCTTCCGCTTCAAACGCTATCATTGTCGGATTCAATGTTCGTCCTGATCCTGTGGCAGAAGAAAGCGCTAAGCGTGACGGCGTCGACATAAGACTTTACAGGATCATCTATGACGCAATCGAAGAAATCACAACTGCTATGAAGGGCATGTTAGCGCCGAAATTCAGAGAAGTTATTCTGGGTAAGGCTGAGGTAAGACAGGTTTATAAGATCTCAAACGTCGGAGCAGTTGCCGGTTCATATATTACAGACGGTAAGATCACAAGAAATTGTGAAATAAGAGTTGTACGTGACGGCATAGTCGTTGCAGAGGATAAAATCGATTCTCTCAAGAGATTCAAAGACGACGCAAAAGAAGTAGCTAAAGGCTATGAATGCGGAATCAGTCTTGAAAGATTTGCCGATATAAAGGAAGGCGATATCTTTGAAGGATTTATTATGGAGGAATACAGCGAATAATAAGCCAATATTACCGTAATTTTCGGTAATAATAATCCTGCGGGATATCCGTATAAAGGAGATTCATATGTCAAGTTTTAAAGTTGGAAGAATGGGTGAAGACATAAAAAGAGAGCTTACAGCGATTTTTCGTGAACTTAAAGACCCCAGAATCGCTGAGTTTATTACCATTGTCAGAGTGGATCTGTCAAACGATCTCTCACACTGCAAGGTTTACATTTCCTGTTTTGACGGCATTGAAAAGGCAAGGGAATCCGTTAAGGGACTTACAAGCGCCTCCGGATTTATAAAGCGGGAGCTGTTTCACAGGCTTCCTATGAGAAAAAGTCCGGAACTTAAGTTCATAGCCGATGATTCCATTGAACACAGCGCCGAAATAAATGAAAAGCTTAGAGGACTTTGATTGCTTAACAAAGTCCTTAAAGGGGAGTGAAATTCTGGTATTGACCGGAGGAGATTTATGAAAATAGATTTTAATGAAGCCGCCGAAATGCTGAAGAACTGCGGTGACGCTTATATACTGATCCATCAAAGTCCCGACGGAGACTGTACTGGCTCCGGAACTGCTCTTTACCACATTCTTAAATATCTGGGCAAAAGAGCAAGAGTAATTTGTTCTGATGAAATACCCAAAAGATATGATTTCATGCGAACAGGTTACAATGACGAGGAATTTGAACCGAAATTTATAATTGCAGCTGACGTTGCCGATATTAATCTGCTGGGGAAATACAAGGATATTTACGGGGACAAAATCAATCTCTGTATTGACCATCATATATCAAATACTGATTACGCTGAAAAAACGCTTGTATGCCCTAACGCTTCTGCGGCATGCGAGGTAGTGTATGAGCTTATAAAAATACTGAATATTCCTCTGACGGAAGATATAACAAAGTGTATTTATACGGGTATAGCTACAGACACCGGATGTTTCAAGTATGAAAATACTACCGCACGGTGTCACGAGATCGTTGCAGAACTGAAAAGAAACTGTCCTGTAAATTTTGCAAAGATCAACCGTGAAATGTTTGATGTTAAAAGCAAGGGCAGACTTAAAATTGAACGTGCGGTAACGGATATAATGGAATATTATCTTGACGACAAGCTGACAATGATATGCGTAACCAGCGACATCTTAAATAAAATGAAGGTCGATGCGTCCGAGCTTGAGGGTCTTGCGGGAATACCTCTTCAGGTAGAAGGCGTAGAGGTAGGCGTTACCATCAAACAAAAGGACGAAAACAGCTACAAAATTTCCATGCGTTCAGCTAACAACGCAAACGTATCGGATATCTGCGCCTCCATGGGAGGAGGCGGTCATGTAAAAGCTGCCGGCTGTCTGCTTCACGGTACTCTTGACGAAGTAAAAAAACAAATTGTAGACGCCGTTGCAAAGGGAATAAAATCATGTTAAACGGAATAATCTGCGTAAACAAACCGGAAGGATTCACCTCCTTTGACGTTATTGCAAAGCTCAGAGGAATTCTCAAGATGAAAAAGCTAGGACACTCCGGAACTCTTGATCCTATGGCTACAGGCGTACTCCCTGTTTTTGCCGGAAGCGCTACCAAAGCAATAAGTATTCTTCCCGATACGGATAAAAGCTATCTTGCAGGATTTAAACTTGGTATCGTTACCGATACGGAGGATATCACAGGAAAGATTCTGAAAGAATGTCCTGTTTCAGTCAGTAAAGAGGAAATTGAAAAAAACGCTGAAGCTTTCCAAGGAAATATAAGTCAGACTCCGCCCATGTATTCGGCAGTGTCTGTCGGCGGAAAACGACTTTATGATCTTGCAAGAAAAGGAATAGAAGTAGACAGACCCTCACGTGAAATAACAGTTTCCAAATTTAATATCTGTGATTTTAACGAGGAAACAGGCGAAGGACATATTGATATAACCTGCTCAAAGGGTACTTACGTTCGAACACTCATTAATGACATGGGACAGAAGCTTGGCTGCGGAGCAGTAATGACTTCTCTTGTGAGAACAAAAGCCAACGGTTTTTCCCTTGATGATTGTTTTACGCTTGAGGAAATCGAAAAGCTCAGAGATGAAAACCGACTTGATTCTGCAATAAAAAGTACAGAAAAGCTGTTTTTGGCACTGCCGTCCTTAACACTGAACAGTAAGAAAACTCAAATGTACAAAAACGGCGTTAAGCTCAGACTTAATGAGCTTGAAGGCTTTGACGGAAAAGAACAGTATAGAATTTATTCCGCTGAAAATGTTTTTCTGGGTATCGCAAAAGCAGACACGGAAAATAATATTTTAAGAGTATTAAAAAACCTCAGTCAGGAGAGTGACGTTTAAATGACTGTTATTACCGAAAACAGTATTGCTGAACCGACTGCTGTTGCTCTGGGGATATTTGACGGAGTTCATGCCGGACATAAACTGATAATCAGAAAAGCCGTTAAGTGTTCTGAGAAAGGACTTGTTCCGGCAGTATTTACCTTCGATGTGGATTCAATATCCCAAAAACACGGGAAAGAATACGAATATATTTTCAGTGAAAATTATAAGCATAAAATACTTGAAAATATGGGCGTAAAATATACTTATTCTCCTAAAATGACAGATATCTGCAAAATGAACGGTGAGGAGTTTGCATACCGTATACTTTGCAGAAAAATGAATGCAAAAACAGTCGTCTGCGGAGAAAATTTCCGTTTCGGAAAAAATGCGGCATGGGGAGTAACCGAACTTATGAAATTCGGTGAAAAATACGGCTTTGAGGTTATTGCTGAAAGTCTTACGGGTGAGAACGGTACTGCTTATTCTTCTGAGTATTTCAGAACTACGCTTAAAGAAGGCAAAGTAGACAAGCTTTATTCTCTGGGTATGGGAATGTACGCCGTTTGTTCAGAAGTTGTGGGCGGAAACCGTATCGGGCGAACCCTTGACTTCCCTACTATAAATCAGCAGTTCGGTGAAAAACAGCTTGTACCCAAAAAAGGCGTTTACAGTACGGTTACTCTTATTGGCAATAAAACCTATAACTCGATAACAAACATAGGCGTAAAGCCTACCGTTGAAAAAGACATCAAACCTCTTGCAGAAACTCATATACTGGATTTCAGCGGCAATTTATACGGAAAAGAAATTGAAGTAAGATTTAATAAATTTATCAGAGACGAAAAAAAATTCAGCTCTCTTGATGAACTTAAAATTCAGATAAAAAAAGACATTGAATATGTCAGACAGCAGTCGGAAATGTCTGAACTGCATAGACTTTAAGGAAAGGATTGAATTGAAATGTCAGACGCAAAAAAAGTCAGAACCAGATTTGCACCAAGTCCTACGGGATATATGCATATAGGAAATCTGAGAACTGCTCTTTATACTTATCTTATTGCAAAGAAAAATAACGGAAGCTTCATTTTAAGAATCGAGGATACCGACCAGGAAAGATACGTTGAAGGAGCTGTTGACGTTATTTACAGTACTCTGAAAAAAGCGGGTCTTAAATGGGACGAGGGTCCTGACGTAGGCGGTGAATACGGTCCTTACGTTCAGTCTGAAAGAATGGGTATGTTCAAGGACTACGCTTTAAAGCTAGTTGAAAGCGGTCATGCATATTACTGCTTCTGCGACAAAGACAGACTTGACGAAGTCAGAAAAATTCAGGAGGCTTCACATATCGCTCCAATGTATGACAGGCACTGCCGCAATCTTTCAAAGGAAGAGATCGAGGAAAAGCTTGCTGCCGGAGTACCTTACGTTATAAGACAAAAAATGCCGCTTGAGGGTACTACAACATTCCATGATGAGATTTACGGCGATATCACTGTTGAAAATTCGACCCTCGACGACCAGATACTCATCAAGACGGACGGTATGCCGACCTACAACTTTGCAAACGTTGTAGACGACCATACCATGGGAATAACTCACGTTGTAAGAGGCAACGAATATCTTTCCTCAACGCCTAAATACAATCTGCTGTACGAAGCATTCGGCTGGGACGTACCCGTTTATATTCACTGTTCCCCTGTTATGAAGGACCAGACTACAAAGCTTTCCAAGAGAAACGGCGATGCTTCGTTTGAAGATATAATCGCTAAGGGATTTCTTCCGGAAGCAGTCGTAAACTTTATCGCACTCTTAGGCTGGGCGCCAAAGGGCGAAGAGGAAATTTTCACTCTTGACGAGCTTGCCGAGCATTTCGACATAAGCGGAATTTCCAAATCTCCTGCGATATTCGATCCTGTAAAGCTCAGAGCAGTAAATGCGGCACATATCAAGAAAATGACTCCAGAAGCATTTTTAGAACACGTAACTCCTTATATCAGACAGTCCGTAAAAAGAGAGGATATAGATCTTCCTCTGCTGGCTTCAATACTCCAGACCAGAACGGAAGTTTTCAACGATGTTCCTGAAATGGTTGATTTTATTGATGAGCTTCCCGATTATGATAATTCAATGTACTGCCACAAAAAGATGAAAACAAATGAAGAAACTTCCTTAGAAGCTTTAAAAGCTGTACTGCCTGTTCTCGAGGCTCTTGAGGACTGGAACGCTGAAAGTATTCACAAAGCGCTCTTTGACCTTATTGCTAAACTTGAAGTAAAAAACGGCTGGCTTCTGTGGCCTGTACGTACTGCCGTTTCAGGCAAGCAGTTTACCCCCGGCGGCGGCGTCGAACTTTGTGCTGTTTTAGGAAAAGAAGAATCGCTTGCACGAATCCGCAAAGGTATAGAAAAGCTTTCATAATGTTTTCACTGTACTGTCACATTATATTACTATAATTATCATCTGCGGATAAGCCGCATAATATAAGGAGGTTATACTTTAAATGATAGAAGTCAGGAATCTCACTAAACACTATAGTGACAAAATAGCTGTAAATGATATCAGCTTTACGGTTGAGGACGGTGAAATTCTCGGATTTTTAGGACCTAACGGCGCCGGAAAATCCACAACAATGAATATGCTGACGGGATATATCTCTTCAACTTCCGGTACGGCGCTTATCAACGGGATCGATATTTTAGACGATCCTATAAAAGCAAAGGCAAACATAGGTTATCTTCCGGAAATACCGCCCCTTTATATTGATATGACTGTAAAGTCTTATTTAAATTTTATTTTTGATCTGAAAAAATGCAAGCTGCCCAGAAAGGCGCATTTATCAGATATCTGCGAGCTTTGTAAAGTCACGGATGTAAAAGACCGTATTATAAAGCATCTTTCAAAGGGATACAAGCAGCGTGTAGGACTGGCTCAGGCATTGATCGGCAATCCGCCGGTTCTGGTACTGGACGAACCAACAGTAGGTCTTGATCCGAAACAGATAATAGAAATCCGTAATCTTATAAAAAAACTCGGAAGAACTCATACCGTTATTCTTTCATCGCACATACTTTCTGAAATCCAGGCGGTATGCGACAGGGTTATTATCATTAACAAGGGCGAAATTGCCGCAGACGATACTGCTGACAATCTTTCAAAGAAAATTTCAGCCGACCATCGTCTTATTGTCCGTATTGAAGGCAAAAAAGACGAGATTCTTTATGAACTCAGAAAAATCCCGGGTATAAAATATGTAAGAGCAGACATGGAACGAGAACCGGGAGTATATGAATATGAAATGGAAGCGGAGGAAGGTACCGATCTCCGCCGTGAAGTAAATAAGGTCGTTCAGGAGCACGGCTGGGCAATTCTGCTTATGAAGTCCAGCGAACTTACCCTTGAAGATATCTTCCTGAAAATCACTATGGGCGAGGGTATTGAACCGCATCTGAACAAACTTAAAGAAACGGACGGAGGTAAAAAGCAATGAGCGCAATTTTCAGACGAGAGCTTGGAGCATTTTTCACATCGGGTATAGCCTATGTATTTCTGGCTGTATTTTATCTTTTAGCAGGATTATTCTTTTACATGTATACCCTGTCGTCAAGCACAACTGATATGTCGGGAATGTTTTCAATGCTTTTTGCAGTAATAATTTTTCTGATTCCTATTCTTACCATGAAATCCTTCAGCGAAGAAAAGAAACAGAAAACCGAACAAGGACTTCTGACCGCTCCAGTAGGACTGGGAGGAATAGTTCTCGGAAAATACTTTGCTACAATTTTAATGTACATATTCGGAGTAAGTATTGTACTTATCTATGCTCTTATCATAAGCTATTTCGGTTCTGTTGACTGGGGAATCCTGTTTTCAAATTATCTGGCTCTGATTCTTTTGGGCGCTGCGTTTATCGCAATCGGAATGTTTATTTCCTCACTGACAGAAAATCAGGTGGTAGCGGCAGTAGGCGGCATTTGCAGTCTGTTGTTTTTATGCCTGGTTGATATTCTGACAAACTACATAAGCATTGATTTTATAACTGATTTCCTGAATTCAATTTCATTTTACAATAAGTACTATGAATTTACATGCGGAATATTCAATCTTTCAAGCGTACTGTTCTATATCAGTACTGCTGTAATATTCAATTTCCTGACTGTCAGGGTATTTGAAAAGAGACGCTGGAGTTAAGGAGGATAACAAAAATGAGTAAAGAAACAGCTAAAGAACCAAAGAAAAAAAAGTCTTTTAATAAAAAGAAACTGAAATACGGTTCTGTTGCAACTGTAATAACAGTCGTATTTATTGCCGTTATTGTCTTTATAAATCTGATCGCAGGTATTCTTACAGAAAGAAAGGGTCTGAAGCTTGACCTGACGCCGGAAAAATACTATGACATTTCACAACAGACTATTGATTATGTAAGCTCAATAGATAAAGACGTCGAAATTGCCGTATTTGATAACGAATCAAATTACCACAGTAATACATATTATAAAATGGTTCTTGAAACTCTGAACAAATTAGTCCAGTATTCCGATCATATTACCTACAATTTTTATGATACAACCAAGAATCCCGACGCTGTAAATAAATATGCCGCTAACTATAACGGTACTATCTCAATGGATAATATAGTTATAGCCTCCGGTGACAGAGTTAAGGTACTGTCAGTAACCCAGGAGCTGTTTGCCTACACAACAAATTCATATTACGGTACCTCGGCTCTTTCCGGATATAAAGGCGAACAGGAGCTTTTGTCGGCGATTATGAGCGTTACGGACGCGAACCCCAAAACGGCGGCATTTATTACAAAATATAACGGTTCCGCAATTTTCGGAAGCGAAACGGTTTCTGCAATAACAACCTTTGCCGAGCTTATGACCAAAAACGGATACGAACTGGTATTTACCGATATTATTGCAGACGAAATTTCACCGGAGGATTACGACCTTGTGGTACTTCCGGCACCCGCTACCGATATTCCGGAAGACAGTATAAAAAAGCTTGAAGATTTTCTCTATAACGGCGGAAACCTTGATAAAAACCTGATATATATTGCAGATACGTCACAGCGCAAAACTCCGAATATTGACGAATTTCTTGAAATCTGGGGAATTGAAGTGGGAGGAAATCAGGTCATTGAATCTGAAGATAAAATGACTCAGCAGGTTAACGTAGTAAGAAACACAATGGATATGAATCAGGCTCTTAAAGCTCCGATTGTAACAGCTTCCGACGAAACATTCAGTGAAGGACTGTCAAATACAAAGCTGCCGATAATAGCGCCTATGACAAGAAACATTAATCTTCTTTTCGACGCCAATGTCGACAGAACTACAACAGCGCTTCTTTCAAGCTCTGAATCCTCTTTGCTCTATCCGCTGAATCTCACCGAAGCAGACGACAGCTCTCAGCTTGATTTAAACGGTGAATCATCAGAATCTGAGGATACAACTCAGGCAACAGAAGAAACTGAAGAATTTGACGCTTCAAATGCTGAAAAAGGTTCAAACGTAGTTATGGCACTTGCTACCAAGTCTAATACCGACAGCGAAAATGTGACACACACCAACAACATGCTGGTAATCGGCGGTGCGTCAATGATCGATACACGCCTTACAACAGGTTCAACTTATAATAATGCTGAATTTATTATGAACGCCGTAAATAAAATCTGCGGCAAGGAAAATTCAGTAATTATAGCCGAAAAGAATCTTGGTTCTGAAACAATTGATATTACCGTTTCACAAGCTGCCGCAATCCGCAGAGTTGTAATGTTTGTAATACCTATTATAGTAGTAATATGCGGTATTGTTGTATTTATAAGGAGAAGAAACCGATGAAAAAAAATATCAAAGCCGTGCTGGCGTGCACTGCCGCACTGGCAGTTGCCGGCAGCGTATATGCAGTTCTGATGCTTACAGGAGCCAACGAAGATTCTGGAAATTCTTCCACTTCATCAATTGCTGAAAATTCTATATCTGTTCCGACAGAACTGTTCAGCTTTGAAAAAGCTGATATAATATCAGTTTCCGCTGAAAATGCCGGTGGCGGCTTTGAAGCACTTCCCGTCGGCAAGCCGGCTGAGGACGGTACGGTAACGCTTACGATAAAAGGTCTTGAGGATCTTGATATAAATTATACCCTGACTTCCTCAATTTTAAACAGTTCTGCGGCTTTATCGTCAGAATCGACCGTGGAAGAAAATGCATCAGATTTAGACAAATACGGTCTGACTAATCCTCAGGCAAAGGTTACTGTCAAATCAAACGCTGAAACCAAAACGCTTCTTATAGGAAACGAATCCCCTGAAAGCGGTAAAACATATTGTATGGCTGAGGGTGAAAATACAGTTTATCTGGTTTCCACTTCAAACGTAAGCGTATTTGCAAATTCAGCAACTTCCTTTGTATCGACAACTCTTCTGGCAAACTCCTCCGACGGAAATAATCCCACGGTAGATACAGTTTCTATAAGCCGCAGCGATCTGGATTATGATATTGTTCTGGAATATGATAAATCTACCGATGACGACGATACTAAGAGCGGTACTCTTTCGACTCATTATATGACAAAGCCTGTATTTGCATATCTTGACGTTGAAAAATCCCAGAACGCAGTAAACGGATTTTTCGGACTCAGCGCTTATTCGGTAATATCTGCACATCCGTCAGAAACAGAAATCAAATCGGCAGGTCTCGACGATCCTTTCTGTACAGTTAAAATGAAAACTCAGGACGGCGACAGCTATACGTTAAAGCTTGGAAATGAAATGGACATTGACGGCGTAAAATATTATCCTGCAATGTTCAATGATAACGATGTAATATATGCTGTCAGCAAAGAAAATTTATGCTGGGCAGACCTTCAGCCGGGAGATATCACTTCAAAAATGGTATTCGGTACTCTTGTTTGGGATATCGGCAAGCTTGATATAAGCGTTCAAGGCGGCGAAACGGTAAGTTTTGAAGGCAGCGGAACTTCCGAAGATGATTACAAGGCAGTTAAGAACGGTGTTGAATGCGATACGGAAAGATTCCGTACCTTCTATACGTTCCTGCTTAAAACTTCAGCCGAAGAGTTTATAATCGATGAAGAACCCCAGGGAGAACCGACAGTTACAGTCTACCTTGAAACCCAAGACGGAAAAACCAAACAGACTGTTGAATTCTACAAGTCCGAAGGCAAAAAAACACTTATTAGTGTAAACGGTGTACCGTGTTTCAAATGCCGTACCGCATATGTCGATCTGCTGATCGAAAATCTGTCCAAGTTTGACACAAGCGAAGAATTTATTATGAACTGGTAACGTAATGCGACAAAAATTACGTAAGAACTTTGATATAATTAAAATAATGTATACAAAAGGAGGGTTACAATGGATAAAAGCTTTTTTACATACAAGGGATTTCCTCTTGTAAGACATGAAGATGTTATATATTACGGCAATATGTCGGATGATTATGTCGTAATGCTGAAAATTCTTAATAAAAAGAAAGTACATGATATAGATGTCGCAAGCAAAATAAAATCAACTTCCTCTGCCGATACGTTTGCGTTCTTTAGAGCACGCTCTGCCGCTCTGGCGGCCAGCACACTGGTGCCTTCCGTCTCCGCGATACGGCGCTCATGGATTCCTGTGCGGGTGACGATCCACTCGTCACTGGTCTCTACAACCTCTGCCAATTCTTCATTCGTCACAATCCGTTCCGGAACATAAGAACCGGTTCCAATAATTCTGCCTGTCATGCTCGTACCTGTTTCCTCTTCAAATTCGTGCTAAACTCTGTCATAACCATCTGAATTTTATTTTTATTTTCAAATGTTTTGATATTCAAAGTATTTTGACGTTCTTATCTTATATAATAAAAAGAGTTTTGTCAAGCAATATTCCCAACAAAACTCTTCTGTAAGCCAATCTTTTATTTTGTTTCGATCTGCTCATCTTTTAAAAGACGCATCATCAAAACCACCACATGCTTGCGGT
>OLIW01003077.1_pt1 | contig 11137 bp, 9 predicted proteins | sample 1601321 | NCBI WGS metagenome assembly OLIW01 (sample SAMEA2452114, study PRJEB22498) | human gut metagenome | reverse complement strand
TTTACTATTGATAGTCCCAGACCGGTTCCGCCGCTTTCTTTTGAATGACTTTTATCTACACGGTAAAAACGCTCGAAAACCCTGTCCTGATATTCGGGCGCTATTCCTATGCCGTTATCCTTAACGCTCAATACCGGCCCCCTGCCGTCGTCTGTTACTGATACTGTCACTTTTCCGCCCTTCTTATTATATTTAATGGCGTTATCAATTAGGTTGTAAACCATTTCGTATAAAAGCGGCCTGGATCCTGTAATAAATACCTCGCTGCCCTTAATCTCAAAAGTCACGCCTGTGGCTTCAGCCTTTTCGGACAGAGCTTTAACTGCCTCAAGAGCCAGTCCCAGCAGCTCAACCCGCTCCTGCCCCATCGCCTGTCCTTCATCTATATGAGAAAGCTTAATTATATCCTCAATAAGGGCAAGCATCCTGCCTGCCTCGCTGTAAAGCTTATCCGCAAATTTAACCGCGTCCTTCCCTGCGGCCATGCCGTCCTTTAAAAGCTCGGCATAGCCCATAATGCATGTCAGCGGAGTTTTTAATTCATGGGAAACATTGGCCGTAAACTCCTTGCGGCGCTGCTCAGCTTCCGCCTTTTCGGTAATATCCATTATGAGCATTACGGCGCCCGTAACCTCACCGTCCTCCATTATGGGCGCGGAGAAAAGCTCATAGGTGCGTCCGTCCAATTCGGCAACGCAGTCCCCGCGCAGTCCCGAAAGGGCTTTCTCAGCCGCCTCCTTAAAGGCCATACCCCGATTCAACGTAACATAATGAACGCCCAGAACATCCTGGTTGTCGCAGTCAAATATCCTGCGCGCGCTGTTATTGACAGAGAGCACGCTCCCCTTTTTATCTAGGACCACCAGCCCCTCGCTCATATTGCTGGTTATGGAGGCTAACTCCTCCCGCCTGCTGTTCAGTTCGGCCATTTGAGCGTTTATCTGCTCCTTCTGCTTCTGGAGCCGCGCCAGCAGAGGCGCAAATTCCTCATATATATCATTGGAAAGCGGCTCTTCCAGATTCATGCTGTTTATAGGCTCAACAATCCTTTTAACCTGCGCCTTGCCTATAACTATTGCCGCCAGGAATACAAGGATTATAATAAGAACCACATAAGGAACACAGCCCAGCAGAGTAGACAGGCTGCTCTCAGTGCTTTGAGCAACTCTTACAACACTTCCGTCCTCCAGCTTAACGGCATAATAATAGGTCTGTATTCCCAGAGTAGCCGAAAGCCGCGAGGCCTCCCCTTCTCCCTCTGAGAAAGCATTCTTAATTTCCTCGCGCTCCATATGGTTTTCCATATCCTCTGCCTGCGCCTGGCTGTCGTATAATACCGTCCCGTCCGCAGCGATATGAGTTACCCTTCTGCCGCTGGTAGTGGTTAAGTCCAATTCCGAGCCCTGAGCTATACGCTCCGCCTCCTGTCTGACCTCCAGCTTCATTTCCTCATAAAACTGCCTGTATATAATACTGCTTACCAGCACGGCGGTTATAATTATAATAAAGGCAGAAAGCAGGAAAATATTACGTAGAAATCTTTTCTTCATCCTTCTCCTCCTCCAGGCGCGCGCTGTAGCCTACGCCCCTGACAGTTTTGACTATATCCGCTCCCTCTAATTTCTGCCTGAGAGTGCGCACATGCACGTCTACCGTCCGGGTCTCGCCCCCAAAATCATAGCCCCAGATACGTTCCAGGAGCATATCCCGCGTAAACACCTTGCCGGGGCTTTCCATAAGGCAGTGCAGCAGCTCAAATTCCTTATAGGTCAATTCTACCGGCTTGCCCTTAACAGTTACGGTATGCGCTTCATTATCCAGCACAACCTCCCCCATGGACAAACGGGTCTTTAAAGGCGCGCAGCGGCGCAGCACCGCCCTGATGCGGGAAAGCAGCTCCATCATGCCGAAGGGCTTGGTTATATAATCATCCGCCCCGCAGTCCAGGCCCACTACCTTATCATATTCGGCGCTCTTAGCCGTCACCATAATAACAGGCACAGAATTGCCGCCCGCCTTTATGCGCTTGAGAATGCTGATTCCATCCTCTCCCGGAAGCATGACGTCCAGCAATATAAGCTGGGGCCGGCATACCTTGAGCGCGGGAAACAGTTCCTCGCCCCGCTCAAAGCCCTTTGCCTCATAGCCCGAATGGTTAAGCGTATAAACAATCAGTTCCCTGATACCCGGATCATCCTCTACACAGTAAATCATATATTCTCCGCCTCATTTTCATTGCGATGAGCGCCGGTTATGGCAAATTCCACCCACTCCGCTATATTAACAGCATGGTCCCCAATACGCTCAAGATACTTGGCTATCATAAGCATATCCATAGCGTATTCTCCGTTTTTTATATCGTCATTTATAAGCTGTATAAGCTCTCCTTTAACCGTATTGAACAGCCCATCCACAACATCATCAGAGGCTATTACCTCCTGAGCTATGGATAATTCCCGGCGCACGAAAGCTTCTATGCTGCTTGTTACCATTTTGCCGGTAGCGTCCGCCATCTTTTTAATATCCGCCATTTCCCTGCCGGCCACATTCGCAAAACCTGTAATTTCCGCTATATCCCGCGCCTGGTCCCCAATACGCTCCATATCGGTAATCATTTTAAGTGCGGCGGAAATAAGACGCAGATCCCTTGCTACAGGCTGCTGCATTAACAGCAGTTTCAGGCAGAGGCTTTCTATTTCGTGTTCCTTGCGGTCTATTTCTTCTTCTATATCAAACGTATGCTTTATTAAAGCCTTGTTTTTTTCTGCAAGCGCACGCTCGGCCGAGCCTATGGCCTCCTCGCACAGCGCCCCCATCTCTATAAGCTCGGTATTAAGCTTTTCCAGCTGTTCGTCAAATCTGTTTCTCATCAGCCGAACCTCCCCGTTATATAATCCTCGGTGCGCGTATCCTTAGGTACAGAAAACAGACTCTCTGTATCCGCATACTCAATTATTTCTCCCAGCAGGAAAAATGCGGTTTTATCAGATATGCGCGCCGCCTGCTGCATATTATGCGTAACTATGACTATAGTATAACTCTTTTTAAGCTCAACTGCAAGATCCTCTATACGGGAAGTGGAAATAGGATCAAGTGCGCTGGTAGGCTCGTCCATAAGTAATACTTCAGGTTCCACAGCCAAAGCCCTGGCTATGCACAGCCTTTGCTGCTGGCCGCCCGAAAGGCCCAAGGCGCTTTTTTTAAGCCTGTCCTTTACTTCATCCCAGATTGCAGCGTTTTTCAGCGACCGCTCCACGATATCGTCCAGTTTGGCTTTGGAGCGTATGCCGTGGGTACGCGGGCCGTAGGCTATATTATCGTATACGCTCATTGGGAAGGGATTGGGCTTCTGGAACACCATACCCACCCTTTTGCGCAGATGGTTGACGTCCAGATCCTTATATATGTCCTCGCCGTCCAATGTCACTTTGCCGGTTATGCGGCAGCCCTCCACTAAATCGTTCATTCTGTTTAAGGTCTTAAGCAGAGTGCTCTTGCCGCAGCCCGACGGGCCTATAAAAGCGGTTATCTGCTTTTCCTCTATTCCCAGATTAATATTTTTAAGCGCCTGGAAATTGCCGTAAAAAAGGTCCAGATTGCTTATTTGTATTTTCATGCTTCCCCTCTCCTTTTGGTTATTCTTTTAGCCACAAAGGCAGACAACGCGTTTATAAATATTACTACTATCAAAAGCACTACGGCCGTAGCGTATGTCTGGTCAATATGCAGTCCCTCTCTGGACAGAGTGTACATATGCACCGAAAGGGTACGGCCTGAATCCAGGATGCTTTCAGGTATATCGGCTACCGTGCCGGCGGTATATATAAGCGCCGCGGTCTCGCCTACTATACGCCCTATGCTCAGTATAACGCCCGCAAGGATGCCGGGCACTGCCGAAGGGAGCACTACGCGGAAAACCGTGCGCAGCCGCCCTGCGCCCAAACCAAAACTGCCTTCACGGTATATATCGGGCACGGCTTTAAGGGCCTCTTCTGTAGTGCGCATAATGAGAGGCAGAATCATAATGCACATGGTAAGGGAACCGGCCAGAATGGAATAATCCATTTTAAGCGCGGTAACAAAGAAAAGCATGCCGAAAAGCCCGTAAACAATAGAGGGGATACCTGAGAGGGTTTCCGCCGTAACTCTGATTAAGCTGACCAGCTTATTGCCCCTCTTGGCGTATTCCACAAGGTAGATTGCCGAAAATATGCCCAGAGGCACGGCGATTACCAAGGAAAGCGTCGTTATAATAAGTGTATTTATTATGGAGGGCAGCATGCTTAAATTATCGGAATTATATTCCCAGCTGAAAAGCTCAGGACTGAGATTAGGAATGCCCATCACTAAGATATAGCCGACTATATACAGCAGCACCCCGCAGGTAAGGCATGCGGCTATAATTACAAGCAGCCGGAGTATTATGGACAGAACGGATTTTTTATATTTAACATTCATACTACTTAGACCTCTTTCTTAAAAGGGACAAGCTGAGGTTTATAATAAGAATAAACACAAACAGCACGACTGCCGTGGCAATTAACGCTTCTCTATGCAAATCCTGCGCATAGCCCATTTCCATAACTATATTAGCCGTGAGAGTGCGCACTCCTTCTAAAAGCCCTCCGGGCATGCGCGCCTGATTGCCCGCGACCATTATAACAGCCATGGTTTCGCCAATAGCGCGGCCTATGCCCAGCACCACTGCGGCCAGCACGCCTGATTTAGCGGCTGGAAGCACTGAAAAGAACACGCTGCGCTCTTTAGTAGCGCCCAGGGCCAGAGAGCCTTCATAATAGCTGCGGGGCACCGCACGGATAGAGGATTCGCTCACGCTTATTATTGTGGGCAGAATCATTATGCCCAGCAGCAGCGAGGCTGTAAGCATACTGGTCCCGCGGCCTCCCAGAGTGGAGCGCACCAAGGGCACCATAACAACCAGGCCAAAAAAGCCATACACAACTGAAGGGATGCCTGCAAGCAAATCAACAGCCGGCTTAAGCACTTTGTAAAGCTTAGGCGGGCAGAAATAGGCCATAAAGACGGCGGTAAACAGCCCCAAAGGCACGCCCACTATTATGGCGCCGGCAGTGACGTAAATGCTGCCCAGTATCATAGGCATTATGCCGTAAATATCGCTGCTCGGCCTCCATGTTTCGCCCAATAAAAAGTCAAAGAAGCCTATCTCGGCCATTGCAGGCACGCCGTTGACAAAAAGGAACACGCATATAAGCACTACCGCGATGATAGACACGCATGCAGATATCAAGAATACTATCTTCATAGCGGTTTCTTTAAATTTACTTGTAGTCATAATTATCACCAAATATAATTAATTATGTAAGAGGCGGCAAATTTGTCAAAGCCCGCGGAGTTTAGGGCCATTGCACCAAACCCGCGGGAACTGGGCAGCTATTGAGCTGCATTTATATTTTCATTGCCGGCCTTATTGGTCTGAGTTAAACCGTCTTAAATCTCTTAGGGTGCTCCTCTTGAGAGAGAAACCGAGCTTTGCGGCTGGTCTTATTTTGATACCTGCTTCCTTCAGGATTAAGCATAACAGCTTGGCAGAAAGCCGGATATTAATATTGTGGCGCAGTCAAACGGCAAATTATACGTTTATGCGCAAAACCGCGGAAGCGCTTTAAACGCTTGCCGCGGTGCTATGCTTTTTAATCCAATCAGCTTACAAAGCTCTCCCAGGTAGTTACTTCACCGGTAAATATCTGCTTGATCTGCTCGCTGGTAAGGCCCTCAACAGGGTTTTCGTTATTTACTATCACCGCGATACCATCAGTAGCAATGGTTATTCCGGTAAGACCGCTTTCCAGTTCGCTGTCCTTAAGGTCGCGGGAAGCCATTCCTATATCGCTTCTGTCCTCTATAGCATCATTCATACCTGTTGTAGAATCGCTTTCCTGAATCTGGATTTTAGCATTGGGATTGACTGCCTTATATGCTTCAATTAGCTTTTCCATTACAGGGGAAACACTTGAGGAACCGGATACCCTTACATCGCCAGAAGGCTGGCTGCCTTCAAACGCCTCTGTATCCGAAAGGGGAATATAGCCCTCTTCCTCTATAACCGCCTGACCTTCGGTGCTGAGGATGTAATTCACGAAATCCTGAGCAACTTCGCTGAGGCTGTCCTGCTTAACAGCGATATTGAAGGGACGGGAAACTTTATAATTGCCTGCTTCAATTTCCGCTACGCTGGCTTCCACACCGTCTACGGTAATGGCCTTGACCGTATCATCCAGAGAGCCAAGGGAAATATATCCTATCGCATAAGGATTGCCCGCAACATTAGTCATCATAGACGAAGTATTTGCGACTATATCAGCATTGGGGTCTGTCAAATCATTGCCTTCTTCATCCTCAAGGCCCATCAGCTCTACGAAAGCGCCGCGGGTTCCTGAACCATCCTCACGGGATACAGTAGCTATTGAACTAGACGCATCAAAGCTTTCCTGAGCACAGCCGGTAAAAAGCAAAGCCGCAGTCAGAAGCATGGCAACCAGTATACCAAATTTCTTCATAATTTTCTCTCCTCTTGTTTTAATCTTTTTTTCTTTACAGCTAAGATTATATTTCCCCTATGTAAAAACCAAATGCGCAGCTATGTTAAATTTAAGTAAAGTTTCTAGAACGCCGCAAAGCGGGCGGGGATTTATTAATAGGCCCGGCTCGCCGGGCCGTGGGCGCCCTTTAGGAAATAAGGGAATAAAATTGGTGCGTTTTTGTAATGCTGGGGCTTTATTATGCTTAGTCTTCCTCTTAGGGCGCCCTCCTTTAAAGGGCGGGGCGTTCCCCGGCTACCTCTTACCTCTCTAGATACCTTCATTAACTCTCCCGTTTCTTTTTTCTCTCTCGCTGCGCGGCCTTTCCCGCCCGGCTCCGCGTATTCCTATTTTCTTCTTTTATTCTCCGCCTATCTCTTTACCTATTTTCTTTCTCATTTTCCCTACTGCGGACCCATTAAGGAGGGCGCTGCCCTCTCCCTCTATTTCTATCCTCTTTTACCTACTCCCTATTTATCATCTATCCCCTTTTCTCTCTTCAGCGCCCATTTATATTGCCCGCCCGCCGCTGCGCTCGCCCAACGCCGGTAAAATTCCAAACCTCCGTTATAGCATTGACAAAACTCAATTAGTTGTTTAAAATAAATTAATTAAAATTGATACACATAAAGCCTATAAATAGGAGACAAAAGACATGCTGGACATCAAATTTGTTAAAGATAACCCCGAAGCTGTAAAAGAAAACATAAAAAAGAAGTTCAAGGATCACTTGCTGCCCCTGGTAGACCAGGCAATTCAGCTGTATGATGACCGCTGTGAGGCAAGCCGCCGCGCAGACGACCTTCGTGCCAACCGCAACAAGCTCAGCAAAAATATTGGCATTCTCATGTCCAAGGGCAATAAAGAGGAAGCCGAAGCTCTCAAGGTTCAGGTCTCAGCCCAGGCCGAAGAGTTAAATCAGCTTGCCCAAAAAGAGGCTTCTTTACAGCAGCAGCTGAATGAAATAATGCTTAAATTGCCCAATATAGTCCATCCCTCTGTGCCTGTAGGCAAAACAGACCAAGATAACGTAGAAATCTGCCAATATGGTGAAAAAACTGCGCCTTCTTTTGAAATCCCATATCATACCGATATTATGGCTAAATTTAACGGAATAGATAAGGAGGCCGCCGGAAAAGTCGCCGGCGAAGGCTTCTATTATTTAATGGGCGATATAGCTCGGTTGCACAGCGCTGTTCTTTCCTATGCCCGTGATTTTATGATTGATAAAGGCTTTATTTACTGCATCCCACCCTACATGATACGCAGCAGCGTTGTTTCAGGCGTTATGAGCTTTGAAGAAATGGATGCAATGATGTATAAAATCGAAGGAGAGGATTTATATTTAATAGGTACCAGCGAACATTCCATGATAGGAAAATTTATTGATACCATAACCCCCGAAAGCGAACTGCCCCTTACACTGACCAGCTATTCTCCCTGCTTCCGCAAGGAAAAGGGCGCTCATGGAATAGAGGAGCGGGGCATATACCGCATTCATCAATTTGAAAAGCAGGAAATGATAGTCATATGCCGGCCCGAAGAAAGCATGGAATGGTTCAATAAGCTTTGGGGCTATAGCGTAGAGCTGTTCCGCTCAATGGATATTCCCGTCCGTACTCTTGAATGCTGCACCGGCGATTTAGCAGATTTAAAAGTAAAATCCTACGATGTAGAAGCCTGGTCGCCCAAACAGCAGAAATATTTTGAAGTATGCTCCTGCTCCAATCTGGGCGACGCGCAGGCCCGCAGGCTGGGTATACGGATTAAAGGCGCAGACGGCAAAAAATATCTGGCGCACACCCTTAACAACACCGCCGTAGCTCCTCCGCGCATGCTTATAGCCCTGCTTGAAAACAACCTTGAATATGACGGGCAAAAATACAGCCTGCGTATTCCTGAGCCTTTACGTCCCTATATGGGCGGCCAAAGCAGACTGGTGCAAAAGTAACAAAAAGGCAATAAAAACAAAGCTCTGAGTAAACTTAAAATACTCAGAGCTTTTTCCATATCAGAGCCGCCTCTCAAAAAAACGGACACAATCTATTTTTCTTCCGCGTCCAGGTTAGAAGCAAATATCTCCATTGACGTACCCGCATCTTTAACCAAGACAGGCCCGCGCATATTAAGCAGCCGGATAAACACATAAATATCTCCCGCCGCTCCGGATATGTTTATTACTTGGATTATAAACACAATCCAGAACCAGTCGCGCGGCATAAAAATATTTATCACGCCCAGAACTAGTCCCCAGATTACAACAGGAGCCAGCCCTATTATAATATAGTGGCTTCTGCAATAAAAAGCGTCGCTTCCCGCATAAGCATATAATCCCGAAAAACCATAAAAAGGCTTGCAGCCGCTGAATATATAGAAAAAAATCCCGTGTACCAGCTCATGCAATAATATATAGGCCACCATCCCGGCAATAATAACGCACAGCTTAACCAAGCCTGAAATCGGTCCTGTATATGCGCTGCTAATGGGGATAAACTGAGCCGCAATAAAAACCATAACCGCAGCAATCAATAAAGCACACAAGTTAACCGCAAAGGCCTGCTTTTTATTCTTCTGCAAATCTATAACCGCTTTCAGGCCATAGCCTTCAGGCAGCTGAAGTACATCTTTTTTCATGCATACCTCCCATACGGCGCAGTGCGTCCATCTCTTCCTATAACAATGATTATAACATTGCACGCCCTGTCGGGCAAGCGCAAATAAAGCGTTTTTATATACTCACCTTGAAATATCGGCCGGCCAGAGCGTTATAATTAAATGAAAACTCAATAAAACTAACATCCGTTGACTATAATATAAATCCGTATTATAATTACTCTCCGCGGTTCGCCGCCTCTTTTAACGCTGAATAATTTCAGCCTTCTATTACTGGCTGCAATGGGGCATATAGTTTTAATTCTAAGAAATTATAAGCACAGTTGCGGCCGTTAATAAATTCTCACAAAAATACCTCAAACTTATAAGGGAAATACGCCATAAAGGTGTAAGAATGCTTTAAGCACTATTAATTAATGCCGTTTATCTAAGGGGAGTATATATTTATGAGTTCCAAAACTCTTTTTGCTAAAACGCCGCCCGTAAAACTATTTTTTATCGCGGCAATACCAGGGGCTGTCAGCATGCTGGCTTCAGCGCTCTATGGACTTTTAGACGGAATTTTCGTCGGCCAATTTCTTAATGAAACCGCTTTTGCGGCCCTCAACCTCGCCTTTCCTTTTGTAGTTATAAATTTTTCTCTGGCCGACCTTATCGGCCTGGGTTCAGCCGTACCCATAGCTATCAGCCTGGGCAAGAAGGAAGAACAGGAGGCTAATAATATATTCAGCTGCGCCTGTATCATGATTGTAGCAACCGGCGCGCTTATAGGCGGCATTCTTTATGCCTCCGCCCCTGCCCTGATAGGTATGCTTGGAGCCGAAGGAGAATTGGCCCATATGGCAGTGCAGTATATGAGAGTTTATGCAATATGCTCTCCTGTTACCACCATAGTTTTTGCGATGGACAATTATCTTCGCATATGCGGCCAGATAAAGCGCAGCTTTACCCTTAATATCCTTATGGCTGTTATAGGCGCGGTACTGGAATTTACTTTTCTTTTTGTATTTAAGTGGGGAATATGGGGCGCGGCGCTGGCTACATGTTCGGGCATGCTTATATGCGCGCTCCTTGCCCTTTATCCCTTTTTGCGTAGCAGACTGCAGCTTCGCTTTTGCAGACCGCGTTTCAGTCTGGAGCTTATCCGACAGATTATAACCTGCGGAAGCCCAAATTTTCTCAACAATATAGCAGGCCGTATTACTTCTATCCTTATGAACATTGTGCTCCTGGACATGGGCGGTCCGTCCGCTGTATCTATTTACGGGATACTGATGTATCTCGGAGAAATAGTTCAGCCTATTCTGTACGGAGTATGCGATTCTCTGCAGCCCGCAGTGGGCTACAACTGGGGTGCGGGAAATTATGGACGGGTTAAGGCTATTGAAAAATGCTGCTTTACCGCCAGTGCTATTGTTTCGGTAACAGCGACCATAATAATGCTTGTCATTCCCGAACAGCTATCTTCGCTATTTATAAAGGATCCGACCCAAAGCTTTTTAACCGAAGCGGGAACGGCGCTGCAGCTGTTCAGCCTGACTTATATAACACGGTGGTTTTCCTTTGCCACCCAAAGCTATATGATTGCCGTAGACAAACCAGTTCCCGCCTCCATAATATCTGTTTCAACCGCGCTTATGTTTCCCTTAATACTGATTGGAGCGTTATGGCCTCTTAAGCTCACAGGGCTTTGGCTGAATTCAACAGTGACAGCCGCGCTGGCCGGTATACTGGCAGTTATAGTTATGCTTAAATTCAGAAAAGAATTTAACCGGCTTCAGGCTCAAAGTGAAGCTTCAATCTCTACTTCTGACAATTAGTTCCCGAACTAATAAATGATACGGCCTTAAAGGGCTTAAGCTTAAAAGCCCTTTAAGGCCGTATCATTGCGGCGGACGCCGCTCATTGGGGCGTTTGGCAGGCAGCTGCCTGCCCCTGGCTGGAGCCGGCAGAGCCGGCTCCGG
>OLIW01003072.1_pt1 | contig 11151 bp, 9 predicted proteins | sample 1601321 | NCBI WGS metagenome assembly OLIW01 (sample SAMEA2452114, study PRJEB22498) | human gut metagenome | reverse complement strand
AGCCGGTATCCGTGACAAAACCGGTATCGAAAGAAAAAAAGGAAACTCAGCCAAATGATTCAGAACCGGATTCGAAAAAAGAAAAATCCAAACCAAATATAAAGAAAAATTTGATTGCGTTTGGCATCTGCGTTGTGATTGCTATTGTGATCGCACTGATCATTACCAATTTTGTCGCCAGTCATACCAAAGTGGAGGGAAATTCCATGGAATCTACGCTGGAAAACGGTGATGATATTATCGTGGAAAAATTTTCCTATATAACAAGTGATCCGGAACGCTACGATATCATTGTGTTCCGCGAAAGCGAGTCCGTTAATTACATTAAACGTGTGATTGCATTACCGGGTGAAACCATTCAGATTACAGAAGGGAAAATTTATATTAACGAACGGGCCGTATTTGATGCTTATGGAAATGCCAAAATGGAAGATGGCGGAATTGCCGAAAAACCGATCAAACTTGGGCAAGATGAATATTTTGTTCTGGGTGACAACCGCAATGCCAGCAAAGACAGCCGTGACAAGGCAGTTGGTGTCATAAAACGTGACCAGATCATCGGAAAAGCATGGCTGCGGGTTCTTCCCTTTGATAACTTTGGAAAATTAAAATAAAAAGGACGCAGAAAACATGGAAATTGAACGCAAATATTTAGTAAAAGAACTGCCGGAAAACTTGGAAAATTACCCGCATTTTTTCATTGAGCAGGGGTATTTATGTACCAAACCAACCATTCGGATCCGCCGAAAAAATAATGACTATATTCTGACTTATAAATCCAGGCAGAATGTATCGCCGGCGGTTGACACCTGTGTCAATGTCGAAGAGGAATTTCCGCTTTCCAAAGAGGCTTATGAACATCTGAAAGAAAAAACGGACGGAATCCTTGTCTGCAAAACCAGATACTACATTCCTTATCAAAAATATACCATTGAACTGGATCTCTTTGAGGCGCCTTATGATACGCTGCGGATTGCCGAGGTCGAATTCCCAACGACAGAAGAAGCGGTTCAATTTTGTCCACCATCCTGGTTTGGAGAAAATGTGAGCGGTGATATCCATTTTTCTAATTCTTATTTAGCAACAAAAAAATAAAAAAACGAGAAAAAAGTTCTTGTAAATACTCCTAAAATATTATATAATTTTTTTGATATTATTATAAGGAGGTATGACCCATGTCATATGTAGATGAGGTATTGGCGCAGTTGATTGAAAAAAATCCTGCAGAGCCAGAATTCCATCAGGCTGCTAAGGAAGTTTTGGAATCCCTTAGACCTGTTGTTGAGAAAAACGAAGAAAAATTCCGTAAAGACGCTTTGTTGGAGCGTTTGACAAACCCAGAAAGACAGATTAAATTCCGTGTACCTTGGGTAGATGACAATGGTAATGTACAGGTTAATACCGGATACCGTGTACAGTTCAATAGTGCAATCGGACCTTACAAAGGTGGTTTGCGTTTCCATCCATCCGTAAACCTTGGTATCATTAAATTTCTTGGTTTTGAGCAGATTTTCAAAATTCTTTGACCGGCCTTCCTATCGGCGGAGGTAAAGGTGGTTCAGATTTTGATCCTAAAGGAAAATCAGATAGAGAAGTTATGGCATTCTGCCAGAGCTTTATGACAGAACTTCAGAGACACATCGGAGCAGATACTGACGTTCCTGCTGGTGATATCGGAGTTGGTGGACGTGAAATCGGTTTCTTGTATGGCCAGTACAAGAGAATCCGTAACTGTTATGAAGGCGTTTTGACTGGTAAAGGTCTTACTTTCGGTGGTTCTTTAGCTCGTACAGAAGCAACAGGTTATGGTTTGTTATATTATACACAGGAAATGCTGAAATGCAACGGCATCGATATCGCTGGTAAAACAGTTGCAATCAGTGGTTCCGGAAACGTAGCTATCTATGCTGCACAGAAAGCTCAGCAGCTTGGTGCAAAAGTTGTTACGGTATCCGATTCTACCGGCTGGGTATACGATCCAGAAGGAATCGATGTTGAATTGCTGAAAGAAGTAAAAGAAGTACATCGTGCAAGATTGACAGAATATGCTGAGAAGAGATCTTCTGCACAGTATCATGATGGAAAAGGTGTATGGACTGTTAAAGTTGACATAGCTCTTCCATGTGCTACACAGAATGAACTTTTGATCGATGATGCAAAAGCACTTGTTGCAAACGGCGTTGTTGCTGTAGCAGAAGGAGCTAACATGCCTACATCTATCGAAGCTACTGAGTATCTTCAGGCAAATGGTGTATTGTTTGCACCTGGTAAAGCTTCGAATGCCGGCGGTGTTGCAACATCGGCTTTGGAAATGTCACAGAACAGTGAAAGACTTCACTGGACATTTGAAGAAGTTGACAATAAACTTCAGGGCATCATGGTTAACATTTTCCATGCGTGTGATGAGGCTTCTAAGAAATATGGTTTCGAAAAGAACTATGTAGTAGGAGCAAACATTGCCGGTTTCGAAAAAGTTGCAGAAGCTATGCAGGCTCAGGGTATTGTCTAAAATACATTTGTTATAAAAACATATTGAAATCAAAAATAGGCAGCTGGATTTTTCCACTGCCTATTTTTTACAATTTAAAGCAGTTCCGGTAATAACAATCTGTCGTTCCCGATTACGACTCTAAATGCCTTATATTGATTGTTGCACTCTTCAAATATCCCTGTTAGAATAAGCATCAACAAACAAAATACATTAAAGGAGAGTGAAGAAATGACATTAAAACATTTCATTAACGAAGTTGCACAATTGCTGCAAGAACATCTGGGGGAACATTACATTGTAGAAACTGCTACCACATTAAAAAATAATTCTGTGGAATTATCCGGTGTACAGATTCGCCACAAGAAAGACAATATCTTTCCTACAATTTATCTGAATGATTTTTATGAATTGTACGAGAAAAACAGTGTTACCATGGAGAAAATTGTCGACAAAGTTGCAGAAGGATTTCAGGAAAGCCGGAAATCTATCAAAAAACTTGCTCCTTTGGACAGCACAACCTTTGAAAACTGTAAGGATAAGATTGTATACCGGCTGGTTTCGCAAAAACAAAATCAGGAAATGCTGGAAAATATGCCCTACATTCCCTTCATGGATCTTGCTATCACTTTTCACGTAATTGTGTCTATGGATCCGCCGTCCCTTCATTCCATAAAAATCACAAATGAGCTTCTGGAAACCTGGGATATCACTACACAGGCATTGTTCCAGATCGCTTCCGAAAACACACCTCGTTTAATGCCGCCACGCATCGTCAATATTCAAGATATGCTTATGGAGAACCTTCCTTTGAAAGCACCGGAATCAGATTTGACAAATGAAGAAAAAACCGATATGATAGTAATCACGAATACACTTGGTGTAAATGGAGCCGCCGTGATCTTGTATCCGGATATACTGGCTTCTCTGGCAAAAGAGTACGATACAGATTTTTATGTAATTCCGAGCAGTATCCACGAGGTGATCTTGGTTTCAGCAGAAGATGATTCTATGCTGGCAGAATACAGACGAATGGTACAGGATGTCAATAAACGGTTTGTGGATCCGGAAGAGATATTATCCGATCAGGTTTATTACTATGAACAGAAATTACAAAAAATGAAATAAAAAAATGCACCTGGAGGGATTCGAACCCCCGACCAACGGCTTCGGAAGCCGGTACTCTATCCACTGAGCCACAGATGCATCAATTGTTATTATATACGACTTTACCATAAAAGTAAAGAACAAAATTGAAAAGAGGTTATTTTTCTATGGATAAAATAGTACGTGGCATAGCAGGAGAGGGACAAATTCGTTGTTTTGCGATGGAATCTACCCAGCTTGTGGAAGAAGCAAGACAACATCATAATACAAGTCCGGTTGTGACTGCCGCCTTGGGGCGATTATTAACCGGAGGAGCCATGATGGGGGCTATGATGAAAGGGGATTCGGATCTCTTAACATTAAAAATAGACTGTTCCGGTCCGGTAAAGGGCTTAACCGTAACTGCTGATGCCAAAGGAAATGTAAAAGGATTTCCGCTCGTTCCACAAGTTTCGTTGCCTGCAAGCCCAGCGGGGAAATTAGATGTCGGACGTGCCGTTGATCTCGGGGTGCTGACAGTAATCCGTGATACCGGATTAAAAGAGCCTTATAGCGGAACCATCAATCTTGTTTCCGGTGAAATTGCAGAAGATCTAACCTATTATTTTGCAGCTTCTGAACAAACTCCATCTTCAGTAGCGCTCGGAGTTTTAATGAATAAAAATAACACGGTCAAAAAGAGTGGCGGATATATCATCCAGCTGATGCCGGATGCTTCGGATGAAATCATTGATACGTTAGAAACCCGATTGAAACACCTGGATCCTGTCACTACGCTTTTATCAAACGGTCATACACCGGAATCTATGCTGAAATTGATCTTAGAAGGCTTAGATCCGGAATTGAAGGACGAAATGCCGGCGCAGTTTTACTGTAACTGCTCCAAAGAACGTGTCTCCCGGGCTTTGATCTCATTGGGGACAAAAGAATTGGATGAGATGATCAAGGACGGCAAGCCGGTTGAAGTAAACTGCCATTTTTGTAATACAAATTATAAATTCAATCTCGAAGATCTGGAACAATTAAAAAAATCGGGAAAGCAATAGACAAATCTGTCGAAAATTGATATAATTGTCCTATAGCAAAAGTGAGGTTGAATATTATGAAATTAAAATATAAAAAATTAATTATTATTATTACAGTAGGTGCGTTGTTACTTGGCTTCTTTATTCTGACGTTGATTCCAACCGGTGGAAATTCATCCAATCCGGTAGAAGATGCAGAATTAGTGAAGTGCACAAACGAAGACATCAATAATCTGATTACCAGTTATTATCAGGCGAAACGTGATGTCAATCTGGAAGCACTGGAACCATTAGTCAGCGATATCAATCAGATCGATCAGGAAAAATTGATCGCACAGGCCGAATATGTGGAAGATTATCAGAATATCACCTGTTACCTTCTTGAAAATGAAGACAATGGTGCTTATCGAGTCTATGTACGATTTGATATGAAACTGAAAAATATTAATACACTGGCTCCTTGTCTGAGTGCTCTTTATGTTACAATGGGATCCGATGGCAAAAATGTCATTTATCTCAGTGCTTTAGATAAAAATGAGGAAGACTTTATCCTTGCAGCAGACAAGAATTCTCACCTTGCCGATATGCAAAAAGAGGTTAATGATAAGCTGCAGGAAGCAATTAATGCAGATGAAGCATTCCGACAGTTGTATCAGACGATGGATCAGGCGATTGCAAACGTTTCTTCCACACCGGAACCACAGGCAGATGCTGCACAGCCAACGGCCGAACCAGCCGCTGCTGACCCAAATGCTGCAACCACAGATCCGAACGCTGCTCCGGCTGCCGCTCCGACTGCCGCTCCGACTGCCGATCCAAATGCTGCCCCGGCTCAATAATCTGCTAATTTAGCAAGAAAGAAAGATAATTTATGGATGAACAATTACGTATAAACAAATACTTAAGCTCTATTGGTTACTGTTCCCGACGAGAAGCAGACCGGCTCTTGGAACAGGGAAAGATTCAAGTGGATGGACACACTGCTTTTGTTGGAGAACGTATTACCAAGGAACAGTATATTACGGTAAATGGAATCCCTGTTGGTGAAAAACCAAGAGAAATTGTGATTGCTTTTAACAAACCAAAAGGGATTGTATGTACCAGCAGTGTCAAAGAAAAAAATAATATTGTTGATTATTTACATTTTCCAACACGTATCTATCCGGTAGGAAGACTTGACAAGGATTCCACCGGATTGATTTTACTAACCAATGATGGAGAATTGACAGATCGTATCCTTCGCGGAAAAAACAATCACGAAAAAGAATATCTTGTCACAGTTCAAAAACCATTACGTCCGGAAATTGTACGCGCCATGGAACAGGGAGTTCCTATTTTGGACACCATGACGAGACCATGTCAGATCATTCAAATTGATTCCCACACCTTCCGGATTATACTAACTCAGGGTTTAAACCGACAAATCCGCCGTATGTGTGAATATTTTGGCTACAAAGTTATCACACTAAAAAGAGTTCGTGTAATGAATATTCATTTAGGAGAACTAAAAGAGGGAACCTGGCGAGAGATCACAGGAAATGAATTGGAAGAATTAAAAAACGCATTGAAAGGACAAAAATTCTACAATGAATGAGATGGAACGTATGCGGGATTTAGTTGCCCGGTTAAATGCTGCAGCTAAAGTTTATTATCAGGGTGAAGATGAAATTATGACTAATTTTGAATATGATGCTTTATATGATGAATTGGTCGCTTTGGAAGAGAAAACGGGAGTCGTTCTCTCCGGAAGTCCTACGGTTCAAGTTGGATATGAAACCCTTAGTGAACTGCCAAAAGAAGCGCACATCGCCCCGATGCTTTCGCTTGGAAAGACAAAAGAACGGGAAGAACTGGTACAGTGGCTTGCTTCACGTGAAGGGTTGTTATCCTTAAAGTTAGATGGTTTAAGTGTCATCTTAACTTATCAGAATGGTTTCTTAGTAAAAGCGTTAACTCGCGGAAATGGTGAAATTGGTGAAGTGATTACTAACAATGCCAAAACATTCAAAAATATTCCTGCTAAAATTCCGTACACCGGAACTTTAGTTATTCGTGGAGAGGCATTGATCCGATATTCCGATTTTAAAGTATTAAATGAATCCTTTTCTGACATTCAGGAGAAATACAAAAATCCGCGAAATTTGTGCAGCGGCACAGTTCGTCAGTTAAATAATGAAATTACCGCAAAAAGAAATGTTCATTACTATGTTTATAACTTAATTCAGTCCGATTCGGAAATCAATTTTGATTATAAAGAAGAAGAGTTGATTTGGCTTGACAAGCAGGGATTTGACATCGTGCCTTATAAAAAAGTAACCGGAAAAAATATTCTTTCCGCTATTGACGATTTTTCTGAAACGATTACAAATGGGTTTGATTTGCCAAGCGATGGACTTGTTCTTACTTATGATGATATTTCTTATAGCCGGTCATTGGGAAGAACGGCTAAGTTTCCGAGAGACTCCATTGCTTTTAAATGGCAGGATGAATTGGCAGAAACAACGTTAACAGACATTGAATGGAGTGCATCTCGTACAGGGCTTATTAATCCGGTTGCGATTTTTGAGCCGGTTGAATTAGAGGGAACCACTGTAAGCCGTGCCAGTGTCCATAATGTAAGCATTTTAAAAGAACTGCAATTAGGAATCGGCGACAAAATCACAGTGTATAAAGCAAATATGATCATTCCGCAGATTCAGGAAAACCTGACAAAGAGCAATGCATTGTCAATTCCGCCCGTTTGCCCGGTGTGTCATCAGGAAACAGAACTTATCAATGAAAATGGTTCTGAATTTTTGTTTTGTCCAAACCCGAAATGCTATGCAAAAAAAATCAAAGCATTTACCCATTTTGTAAGCCGGGATGCCTTAAATATTGATGGATTTTCGGAAGCTACTTTGGAAAAATTTATTGATCACGGCTGGCTGCAAAAAGTTACCGATATTTTTTCGTTGTCACAATACAAAGAAGAAATTCAAAATTTAGATGGCTTTGGAGAAAAATCGTACGCGAATTTGATTCAAGCAATAGAAGACTCTAAACAAGTTACTTTAGAACGCGTTATCTACAGTCTTGGAATTAAGGGGATTGGCTTAAGCATGGCAAAATTAATCTGTCGGAAATATCCTCTTTCTCTTACCGAGTACAAAAATTTATCTGTAGAAGAGTTACTTTCTGTAGATGGCATTGGAGAAAAATTGGCTGAGTCCTTTGTAGAATATTTTGCCGATCCGGAAAATCAGGATCTCTTACAGCAATTAAGCAATATTCTCACCATCGCTTTGCCCGAAAAAATCGAAACAAATGCTTCATTTGAAGGAAAAACATTTGTTATTACAGGAAGTCTTACGCACTTTACAAATCGAAATGAATGTAAAGAAAAAATCGAATCTCTCGGTGGAAAAGTAAGTTCTTCCGTAAGTAAAAATACCGCTTTTCTGGTTAATAATGATATTACTTCAAGTTCTTCCAAAAATAAGAAAGCAAAAGAACTGGGAGTTCCTATTATCACAGAAGAGGAATTACTTGAAATGATTCAATAAAAATCTTGTTTTTGTATCATTTTACCCTTGTAAAGAATAATAATGGGAATGATGAGAAACGTTCCCATTATTATGACAAGACATACTGTAGAAGGAACATACTGCAGTATTTCATTGACAGCAAACACTTTTTTTCCAACATAACAGGAGCTTATAAACAACATCGCCGGACAAACCAGCCATTTTATTAAATCAATTTTTGTATATTTTCTTTTCACAAGATAATAGCCATCTAAAATACTTATGAGAATCTGGCTCACTAACATCCCAAGTAAATACCCATATATCCCAAAATATGGGGTGGCCACAATCAAAAATGTAATTCTCAATACCAAACCAATTACGGTATTTCGAAAAGTTATCGAGCTTTTTGACAATCCGTTTATAATGCTTGCCAGTGTCGTAGAAACATAAACAAACGGACAAATCATAGATAGCAGGGAAAGTAGTTTCCCGGAACGTGGATTATGAAAAAACAAATTTCCTATCTGCGGTCCAAAGCATACAAAAACTGCCATTGCAATACAGCCGAGCAGAAGAGAGTATTTTATAGTTATCTGTGTCGTACGCATTATTTTAGCATTATCCTTTTCATAATACGCTTTTGATACTTCCGGAAGAAGCAATACCGATAACGAATTTGTTATTGTCCCCGGAAACAAAATAAATGGCAGTACAATACCTGTTGTTATTCCATATAAGGCAAAAGAATCCGTTCGATTCAATCCGGAAAATTGCAGCATAATCGGAATTAAAACTGCTTCTGCTGCCGATAATATCGAGATGGTAAGGCGCGTAGCACTTAACGGGACCGCCTGCCCCAGCAGTTTTTTTATCAATCCCCCATACCCCGGAATTGAACTTTCGTTTTTTCCGGCAAATTCTTTTCGGATATTCCATAAATTGTATAAGTTGGATGCCATTTCCCCTACAATTAATCCCAATACAGCTATTTCACACGATATTGATTTCTGAAAGCAGAAAAAAACAGCAACAACAAAGCCTACTCTGCAAATCTGTTCAATAATTTGTGTGATGGATGGTACTTTCGCATGACGTTTCCCGTAAAAATACCCATTGATAATACTGGTAATTCCGCAAAAAGGAAAAATAACAGAGAGGATTCGCAATAAGGATGCTGTTTCTTTGGCAAACAGCAAATGAATGCTTATCCAATCCGAAAAAGTAAATAAGAGAAAGGATAAGGTGACGGAACAGCAAAGCGAACAGAAAATTCCACATTTCAATACTCGTTTTGAATTTTTTAAATGAGGATCTGCAACCAATTGGGAAACAGCCGTTTGCAGGCCGGAAGCATATAGGGTGAAACATATTCCATAAATTGGAAATATCATTTGATATATTCCCAATTTGGTATCTCCCAGGAGATTTGCCAGAAATATACGATATAAAAATCCGATCACTCTTGTTATCACTCCGGCAACTGTCAGAATAATCGTGCCTTTTAGCATTTTATTTTTCATATTCTGCTCCTTACTCATTTCCAATCATTTACTTACTTGATTTTCTGTATAAAATGTATATGATTGTAAAATATTTTATATGAAAATTTTTTAGATATTGTATTTTACACCATTTTGTTGTATTATAGTTATAACTGTATGTGTACGAAACCAATTCATATAAAGGGGACGATAGCAAATGTCAAAACGAAATAAGATTTCCCTTGGGACTCCGACAGAAGAACTGCCAGAATGGACACTTTCTCTGGATTTCACCGAGTCTCAAGATACAATAAAAGAGGAGAAGAAACAGCCCGAAAGTACTATCGCATCTGCGAGTACTTTTTCCGAGCCTTCATCACAGCCTGCTCAACCGGCAGCTTCTGGACTTAGTTCCGGATTAGCTGGTGGCTTGAATACAGAATTTGTGATCGGAAATGATGATTCCGCATCGGATGATGCTTCTTTTTCCGAGCCGCTTCCTGCACAAAATAATTTTGCCACAGAAAATGTATTGGATTTTGGTGGGGATACTTTATCATCGCAAGACACAGAAAGCATTACAACACTTGATATCTCAGATGATACGGAGAAGGCAGACAGCATCTTAAATATCGAGAATATCGAGCAACCAGTGCCAGAGCCTATTGTGGAAGCCGTTCCTGAACCGGAACCTCAGCCAGTACCTGAGCCTGTTGTGGAAACTGTTCCTGAACCAGAACCTCAGCCTGTACCAGAGCCTGTTGTGGAAGTTATTCCTGAACCAGCACCTCAACCAACACCGGAGCCTGTTGTAGAAGTTGTTCCTGAACCGGAACCTCAACCTGCACCGGAGCCTGTTGCGGAAGTTACTCCTGAACCGGTGGATGTTGACAGCCGGTTATCCGATATGGCTAATTCTATTGTTTCAGAAGAAAATGAAGAACAAATATTATCGACGGCTGCGGATTTGCTTAAAAACGAACAAAACTCAGCAAGACCGGAAGATATTGAAATTATTGATGAAATGGATCATTCCACATCAGAAAATACGGACGATGTTTTGGCCTTGCTTAAACAATTAGATGTGTCTGAAAATTTACAAAGAATGCAGTCGGCAGCACAAGAAGATATTGCAGACGTTATCGAGCAGACAGAAGTAGCCAATGAACTCGAAACTGCTGTTCCTTTGGAGAATCTTGACGTACTTATGCCAGCGGAACCACAGGAAAGTGCTAATCTTTCTGACCAGGAACCTGTGATTGAAGAGCCGGTTTCCGTGGAAACTCCGGTTCAGGATTCCATTCCTGTGGAGAATCTTGATGCACTTATGCCGGAGGAACCACAGGAAAGCGTTAATCTTTCTGACCTTGAACCTGTGATTGAAGAGCCGGTTTCCGTGGAAACTCCGGTTCAGGATTCCATTCCTGTGGAGAATCTTGATGCACTTATGCCGGAGGAACCACAGGAAAGCGTTAATCTTTCTGACCTTGAACCTGTGATTGAAGAGCCGGTTTCCGTGGAAACTCCGGTTCAGGATTCCATTC
>OLIW01003068.1_pt1 | contig 11159 bp, 12 predicted proteins | sample 1601321 | NCBI WGS metagenome assembly OLIW01 (sample SAMEA2452114, study PRJEB22498) | human gut metagenome | reverse complement strand
GCTATAATCGGCTCATCGGGCAGCGGAAAAACAACCCTGCTGCGCTGCCCGATGAGCCGATTATAGCGAGGACATTCTTCTCCTCAAGAGAAAAGCTTATGCCTTTGAGAACCTCGGCATCGCCGAAGGATTTTTTGAGATCTTTAACTTCAAGTATAGCCATGATCAACCTCTGTAATAGTTAAGTTTCTTTTCGAGCGCATTGAACAGCAGAGTGAGAACTCCGCAGAAGATGAGGTAGAATATCGCGGTATAGAACAGCGGCCAGATTATGGCGTAGACTTTAACGATATTCTGAGCCGACATAATAAGCTCGCCGACTGCGATAACATTCGCGAGTGAAGTATCCTTGACGAGCGTAATTACCTCGTTGCTCATCGGCGCCATGATACGCTTGACGACCTGGAACAGCACTACTTTGAAGAAGGTCTGGGTCTTCGTGAGTCCGAGCACCTGACCCGCCTCATACTGACCGACCGGGATACTCTCTATGCCGCCGCGGTATATCTCCGAAAAATACGCCGCATAGTTGATTATGAACGCTATGATAACGGCGATTATGCGCGATCTGAACGGCGTGCCAAACACAAGACCGGGAACATAAAAGACGACCATAATCTGGAGCATCAGCGGCGTTCCGCGGATTACCCACACAAAAGCGCGGCTGATCCAGCGCAGGGGCTTGAAACGGCTCATGGAACCGAGCGGTATGGCTGCAACGAGGGTTATAAAAAATATCAACAGCGTATATTTAAAGCCCCCGAGCAGCTGAGCGTTGACGCCGAGAAAATCCATTTATGTATCCTTCTTCCTTTGAGGTTATCTGACTTCGATATATATTAAACCATTTTTGAGCACAGCGCAAGCCCCGCCGCAGAAAGTCGGCAGGACCTGCGTGATATTTAGTTTGTTGCTTTACTGAGCGATGACTCTGCCGGAGAGGTTATACTTTTCGGCAAGCTTTGCAAGAGTACCGTCATCGTAGAGCTCCTTGATAGCGGCGTTGATCTTCGCGGTGAGCTCGGTGTCGCTCTTGCGGATACCAACCGCATAGACTTCAGAATCTGCGCTCGAGATGACATCGACTATCATAAGATCGTCATAGTCGGTTCCCTCGCCGATGCTGCCCGCTGCGGTAACAGCATCGATTATCGCGATATCGGCGGTCTTGCTCTTGACTTCCATGAGCGAGGTGCCCTGATCCTTGACGGGAAGGTAGCTCTTGCTGAGTCCTGCGTCCGCCTTGACGGCTATCTCGCCTGCGGAGCCTGCTTCTGCGACAACCTTAGCTCCGCTCATCGAAGCGAGATCCTTATATTTTGCGGCATCAGCCTTGCGGATAACGGCGACCTGGGAGTTGTTCATGTAAGCGCTGGAGAAGTTGATCTGATTCTTGAGCTCGTCCGTTGCGGTCATGCCGTTCCAGATGCAGTCGATAGTCTTGGAGTTGAGTTCGGTGACTTTTGAATCCCAGTCGATCTCCTGGAACTTCGCGGTCACGCCGAGCTTCTCGCAAACAGCCTTGGCAAACTCGGTCTCGAAGCCGACAAGCTCGCCGTTCTCCATGTAGTTCATGGGTCTGAAGTAAGTAATTCCGATGACCAGCTCGCCCTTATCTGCGATGTAGTCCCAATCGGTCTTATCGTTCTTTTTGCAGCCTGCAAAACCGAGTGCAAGCACGAGGGTCAGGACTGCGAGTACAAGTGCAACAATTCTTTTTTTCATGGTGTGTTCCTCCGTGTTGTTTAGTGTGATTGTATGATATCACGTTACTACGCTAAAGTCAACACTTTTTTTCAAAAATTTTTACTATCTGTGAAACGGTCAAAAACGATTCATGCAAGCAGAGATTTTTATGCAAAACCACGGCATAGCAATACCTCCCGGTTCAAAGCCCGGGAGGTACGGTCATTTGTGACACACTCTCAGTGTTTTTTACCCTGTGCCGCGACTTTGTTTATTTTTGCGGCTATAACTTCGGGATCGCCGAGATACTGCTTGGATATTACATTAAAGTTGTCGTCGAACTCATAGACAAGCGGAACGCCGGTCGGGAGATTGACTTTCATTATCTCGTCCGGGGTCAGCTTTTCGAAATGCATGACGAGCGCACGCAGCGAATTGCCGTGCGCCGCGATAATAACGCGCTTGCCCTCGCGCATTTTCGGCGCGATCTCGTTTTCAAAATACGGAACGGTTCTTGCAATCGTGTCCTTGAGGCTCTCGCCGAGCGGAAGCTCTGCTTTGTCCTCGTCTCTGTACTGCGCCTGATTGGCGGGGTTGCGCTCATCGGAGGGCTCGAGCACGGGTGGACGTACATCGAACGAACGGCGCCAGATGAGCACCTGCTCCTCGCCGAACTTCTCGGCGGTCTCGGATTTGTTCAGCCCCTGAAGCGCGCCGTAGTGGCGCTCGTTGAGCTTGTATGATTTTATAACGGGAAGCCATGCCCTGTCCATGACATCAAGCACAGCGTCAAGGGTATGAATAGCGCGTTTAAGATAAGATGTATAGCAAATATCGAAATCATATCCGCCGTCGAGCAGAGCCTTTCCCGCGGACAGCGCCTCTTTTCTGCCGTTATCGGAGAGGTCGACATCTGTCCAACCCGTGAAGCGGTTTTCAAGATTCCATTCGCTTTCTCCGTGGCGAAGCAACACAAGTTTCATTTTTACACAGCTCCTTTGTTTCAAGATAGCCGGAGTCTCCGACTCCCGCCTGCGGATATATTATACACCTTTTGGGTATGCAATGCTCCGCTTATTCATATTATTTAAAAATAATTTACAAATTCGCATGATTGCCACAGCCGGCTCGCCGATATTTTTCTTGAACAGCCTAATTCAAATGAGGTTTAACACGTATTTATCATAAGCAAACAGTCAAAAAAAGTATAAAAAGAGCCCGGAATTACCGAGGCTCGTCGTCGAAAGACTAAACTTATGAAACAGTTTAGAAAATCATTAAAAAAAATCATAGCAATAGGAAAAAATTTTCAATTAAAAAATATTGACAAGCGCTTGTCTGATACATTAGACTAAAAGCGTGGTCTAATACATTAGTCTATGGTGGCTCAGCATACAAGCAATTACAATGAGTGGGCAAGTAGCAGTAAAAACGGTTGGGATAATATCGGCGGTGACGGAGGTAAATATGCTCGAGTCAGAAAATAACAAATGAGGGATTAAAATGAAGAGTATATTAAAGAGAGTATTATTAGCTGCTTTATTATTAGTAAATTTATCAACGCTGCTGTTGGATTGGCAGACAATTGAGGGAATAACTTCACGCGATGGCGTACTTGTTCTTTCCGGTAATATTGTTTTATCAGGTGTTATTTTATGTATTTTCTTTTTGAATTTATTGCTTTACAAAAAGTTAAAGACAATATGTTTTATAAGCGGCTTGTGCTCTCTTAGTATGTTGTTTGCACTTGAATTTTCCAAATTTGAATCATACGGAAGATTTAATAACTCAGCGATAGGTGTCTATTTGGGATTATTGACTATGATGATTACTATTGCAGCATTTATCTTGTTGTTAAGAAAAGAAACATTTCTTGCTGATAAATAAAATAGGGAGGGTGTCAATATTAACACCCTCTTCCTATACTCTGTTTTTAAGTCCGCTCTCTGTGTCAGCGCAATATATGCGGCGGCGATGGGTTATACAAGGCTTGCCGCCGGGGCGCACTATCTGACCGATGTGGCGGCGGCCGCAATAATCGGATACACGGCGTTTGTGACAGTCAGATTTATTTACATAAAAGTTTCGGCGAAGATATAAAATAACACGGTACGGATTTCCGTACCGTGTTATTTATACAATAGTTATCTCTCAATCGGAGAAATTACGGGTTTTCCGTCTCTGTCAAGCAGAGGCGTCATGCCGCCTGCATAGCCGTCGGCACGGAACAGATAATTCACTCCGATCTCTTTATCGACCCAGATTTCCATGGTTGACAACGAACCTTGCTAATAGACATTTTCGAATCTTTCGTTTTTGGCCATTGTATTGTCTCCGTGAATTTATTTGTCAGCGCACAAATTCTCTGATAAGACCTATTACCAAAAGGTGAAGAGGATAATATGCATAGAACAACCATTTCATAAATCTGTTGATTTTGGCGTTTCGTCCGCGCTTTCCGTTATATAAAAAGAGCAGCGGTATCGCGAGCGCAACACAGAGCTGTATCAGCCCGTATATTTTATCGATAGCGAAGAAATATACAACGGCATAGACCGCAGCCCAGAGCATAGACCAGGCTATCTGCTTTTTCGGCTCTCCCCTGTTTGTGCCTATGGACAGCACGCTCAGCGACGCTATGCAGCTCCAATCGGCAGGCAGGGCGACGGCGCAGATAAGCAGAGTCAAAATCACCTTTGCCGGCATTTTGATTCTGTTGTTGTCCGCTATTCGCAGCAGGACGAGTCCCCACGCGAGCGACCATATGACACTCGTCTGGTTGAGGATATTCCCATAATAAAACGGAATAAATGAGTGCCAGTCTGCAAAATCGTTTGAAGCGAATATATAGGCAAAATGCGATATCACGGCGAACACAAACAGTCGCGTCGTATATTTCTTAATATCGCGCGTATAGTGATAGCCCTCGGCAATGAAAAAGCACATTATCGGGCAGGTAAGCCTGCCTATGATATGCAAAATTATCGGCAGAGGGTCTGTCGGATAGCCCGGGAACAGAAGCCACGCGATATGATCCGCCGTCATGGCCGCTATCGCGATAAGCTTGAGCATATTTGAATCGAGTCCGCTGCGGGTCAAAGTTTTCTGCATAAATTCACCTCATCGGTCGCCGCGATATATTTCGTCCATCTCGCTTTCGGATAGATCGGGATTTTTGCTATTGTTTTCAATTCCGCTCTGCGAGTCCTTTTGAGCGGGGTTGACGGCAGTGGTTTTCCCGAGATTGCTTTTGAGAACATAGATCATGCCGGCAAAAATCTCGCCGAGTCTTTTAGTTATCTCGTCCTCGGTGAAGTTGCACACCTTGCGCGCGCAGAGCACGCAGAGTCCGTAGGTATATGTCCACATCTGGCTGAAAAGATGCTCCGCCTGCTCGGGTGTTGCGTTATAGTCGCGGGTTATAATGGCAATATCATTCTCCTTGCCGAACGGCATTATCTCAACAGCGGAGTTGAAGTCGATCTCGGTCTCGCTGCCGCTCATGAATAGCAGCTGAAAAAGCATCGGGTTTTCGCGGGCGAATTTCACCCACTGCATTCCGCGCTTTTTATATGCGGGCGAGAAGTCCTCCGCCACAGCCATGTATTCGTCGAACACCCTTCTCGCCTTGTCGCACACAGCGGCGCGCAGCTCGCTCATATCATTGAACGCGGTAAAAATCGGCGTTGACGAAGTGCCGAGATATTTTCCGACCTCGCGCGCGGTCATGGCATCGGTACCGCTCTTCTGCACTATATCAAACGCGGCGTTTATTATATCTTCTCTTGAAAATTTCGGTTTTGGCGGCATAACAGTATCCCCTTTTTGCTTCAATATGTTATATAACATAAGTTACATAACATCTAATTTCAGTATAATACTTTTATATATCAATGTCAAGCAAATATGTGGCTCGAAGCGCAACAGTTTTTGATAAACTGTGGTTCAAAAATGCACAAAAATATACTGTTTAAGTCCTGCGTTTTTCTACTTGACAATCCGTTATTTCGGGACTAAAATACGAAGCATAAACGCGATGACACGGAATAGTAAGCGTTGATACCCTTTCAGAGAAGTGCCGGGAGCTGCGAGGCATCAAGGAGATTCAGCGACGAACTCACCGTTGAGCGGCTGCGCTGAAAAGCCTTTCGGAAAATAGGTGCGGACGGGACGCTGCCGTTAAAAAGCAGGGATATGTCAGTATCCCCTAAGTGCATTCCCCGGAGGAATGAATAAGAGTGGTACCGCGGAAGGTTTTACCCTTTCGTCTCTTATGTGGCAAGCATAGGAGACGAAAGGGCTTTTTGCTTGCCTGAAAATCTCACTCACGAAAGGTGATGCAAAAAATGAAAGAAAAAACATCCGCAAAGAACATCGCAGCGAAGGGCTCGTTCGCCCTTGCATTCTCCGTCGGTTCGGTTCTGTTTTCGGCGCACGCCGGCGGTGGCTTCGCAACCGGTAACCAGGCAAACACATACTATGTCGGGCTCGGCTGGCTCGGTCCGATATCGGCAGTGATAGCAATGCTTCTGCTGACGCTCACGATGCGCGAGGCGATGATCATGTACAACTCGCGCGGACTCAAGAGCCACAAAGAGCTTTTTGAAACGCTCTATCACCCGCTCGACAAATGCTACGTTCTGTTTGAAGTTTTCTTTTATATAATGGTGCTCATGGCAGTCGCCGCCGCTATATCCGGCGCGGCATCCGCACTTAATCAGTATTTCGGGCTCAACTACTATATCGGCATTGTTATTGTCGGCGCGCTCGTTCTGCTGCTGACGATATTCGGCGCAGACCTTGTCAGAAAAGTTTCGACCTATATGGGCATAGCTATTCTTGTGACTGCGATAACCATTTACACCATCGGCATTTTCAAGAGCAAGACACTGTTCACGGTCATGAGCGCAGATTTCAGCGCGGTCGGATTCAAGAATATACCCAAGGCCATTCTCAATGCTTTCACATATGCCGGATTCCAGTGCGTCACCCTGCCGACGATGATAGCCTGCGGCACTCCGCTCAAGGGCAAAAAGAACTGCTCGAAGTCGATGTGGATCTCATTCGTCATGAACTCCGTTGCGCTTGTTCTCTCGGTATTCATGCTGATGTCGTGGAAAGGCTACTACAGCTCGGTCGAGGGCGGCTCGACAATTCCGACGCTGACCGTATGCACCGAGATGGGCATGAAGTGGCTGACGGTTATCTACGGTATCTGCCTGCTCCTGTGCCTCATTTCGACAGGCGTCACAACAACTTTCGGCTTCGTCGCCCGCTTTGAGAACCACAAAGTATTCAAAAAGATCAAGTCGCAGAGAGTGCGCAGCGCAGTTGTTTCGGCGTTCATTATTATACTGTCGATGACCATTTCGCTCGTCGGTCTTACAAATATTATCAAATACGGCTACGGCTACTGCGGATATCTCGCCATCGCCATAGTTGTTGTACCGTTCCTGACGGTCGGTGTATACAAGAACAGAAAATACATCAAAGAGCACCCCGAGTGCAAATAACAGGACTTCACTTTTTCGGAAAGGATGATATAATATGAAGAGAACACTTTTTCCCGGATATTCGGTAGGCACGGACGCATATGAGGATATAAAAGAAATCTGCCCGGCATACGGCAAAAAGGCGGCGATAATCGGCGGCAAGCACGCACTCGCCGCAGCGCAGGATAAAATAATCGCAGCGGCTAAAGAAGCCGGAATCGAAATCATCGGTTCGTTTTGGTACGGCGGCGAAGCATCGGTCGAGAATATTGAGATGCTCAAGCCCAAAGTTGCGGACGCGGACATGATTTTCGCTGTCGGCGGCGGCAAGGCTATCGACACCTGCAAGGTACTCTCCCACTCGACGGACAGACCGTTCTTCACATTCCCGACCATCGCCTCGACCTGCGCATCCTGCACGAGCCTCGGCATACTCTATCATCCGGACGGAAGCCTGCGCGAATATTCGTTCTCAAAGATCCCGCCCAAGCACATTTTTATAGACACTCAGATAATCGCCGACGCGCCGGACAAATATCTCTGGGCAGGCATCGGCGACACGATGGCGAAGCACTATGAATGCACGGTATCTTCGCGCGGTGACATTCCCGCTCACTCGGACGCCATGGGTATTGCGCTGAGTTCAATGTGCGCAGTGCCGATGCTCCGCTGGGGCGAAAAAGCTCTTGCTGACTGCCGCGCTCACAAAGTGACAGACGAGCTGACCGAAGTCATTCTCGGAATAATCGTCTCTACAGGACTTGTCTCGAACTTCGTTCAGGTCGATTATACGACCGGTCTTGCTCACGCGGTCTACAACGGCTTCACCGTTCTCAAGAGCACCGAAGAGAACCATCATCTGCACGGCGAGGTCGTCTCCTACGGAATACTTGTTCTGCTGACGGTTGACAAGCAGTACGAAGAGCGAGAAAAGGTATTCAATTTCAACCGCTCCATGGGTCTGCCGACAAAGCTCAGCGACATTCACGCAACTCCCGACGATGTCAGAACCGTTGCCGAGAAAGCGCTCAAGGGCATCGATGTTCGCAAATATCCTTATGAAGTAACTGAGGACATGATTGTTGACGCCATAACAGAGCTTGAAAAATATAACGCGGAAAACTGAAAAAGGATAGTGATAAAAATGTCTGACTACAACATCAACTACAGCCTATACCTGCCGAGCTATTCGATAGGTCCCGACTGCTACAAAGAGATACCGCACGTCACGCGGTTCTTCGGCAAGACCGCCGCAGTCATCGGCGGAAAGACCGCAATGGCAAAAGCTAAAAAAGCCATGATTGACGGCGTTGCCGGGAGCGATGTAAAGCTGCTCGATTTTATTGAATACGGCGGCGATTCGACATACGAAAACGGCGACGCGCTGATAGCGAATCCGACTGTCAGAGACGCCGACATGATATTCGCAGTCGGCGGCGGGCGCGCATGCGACACGGGCAAATATGTTGCAGACAAGCTTGACAAGCCGCTGTTCACATTCCCGACCGTCGCTTCAAACTGCGCGTCGGTAACTGCCATCTCGGTCATATACAACCCCGACGGCTCGTTCAGGGAATACTATTATCCGAAGCTTGCAAACCACTGCTTTATAAACTCCGCCGTTATCGCGGATTCGCCGGAGCAGCTGCTGTGGGCGGGCATCGGCGACGCGCTGAGCAAGGAATACGAAGCTGTGTTCTCTTCAAAAGATGACACGCTCTCGCACACGCCGCTCATGGGCAAGCAGATAAGCAGGATATGCACCGACCCGCTGATAGAATACGGCGCGGAGGCTCTGGAATCCATAAGAGAAAAGAAAGCGTCGTTTGCGCTCGACCAGGTGACGCTCGACATTATCATATCGACCGGCATCGTCTCGAACATGATGAGCACGGTTGACAGCTACTACTACAACTCCACCCTCGCCCACTGCGTCTACTACGGCTCGACCGTAACCGAGCACGGGCATCACCATCTACACGGTGAAGTCGTTTCGCTCGGCGTGCTCTGCCTGCTCGAGTTTGAGAAGGACGACAGCGAGGTTGAGCGCATAATGAAGTTCAACAGCTCGATAGGTCTCCCCGTCTGCTTCGACGATGTTGAGATAGACGAGAGTGAATTCGAAAAGATGGCGGACAAATTCGTTCATACAACCGAATGGGCGCACATGCCCGCAGGCGTGACCCGCGAGGGCTTTATTGAAGCGATGAAATCGCTCAACGCCAAGGGCCGCCGATTCAAAGCAGGAAAATAAAATATTTTAAATAAAAGCACGGTCTGATATTTTCAGGCCGTGCTTTTATATCATGTACAAAATAATAAATATATTTATAAACTTTTCAGCAATTATGCATATAGTTTTATTGACTTTTGGGCGGTGCAAGTTTAATATAAAACTAACAGAAATCTTTTGAGGCGGTGAAAGATAATGAAAAGCAAAAACGGACTTTCAAACGCAAGGTTCTGGATTCTCGTATGGGGTCTCGGAATTGCCGGACAGATATGCTGGAACATGGAAAACCAGTGGTTCAACACATTTGTCTACGCGAAGATTGCAAAGGATCCGACGATAATCTCATGGATGGTCGGCGTTTCGGCAACGGCGACGACTATCTCAACTTTCCTATTCGGCTGCATCTCAGACAGAATAGGCAAGCGCAAGGTGATGGCTTCGGTCGGCTATATCCTCTGGGGCATATTCACCATTGTATTCGGTCTGACACAGTATCTCGTGCGCGGCAGCACGGAGACTTCGTCCGTACTCATGGCAGTCGGCGTTGCGGTCGTCGCGGCGGACGCGATAATGAGTTTCTTCGGCTCGATGGGAAATGATATCGGCTTCAACGCATGGGTCAACGACCACATGAACGACAAAAATAAAGGTCAGATCGGCGCGGCGCTCGCCACTCAGCCGGTCATCGGCACAATAGTCGGCACTGTAGCGGGCGGAATGCTCGTCGGCAGCAACGACAACTACATGCGCCTGTTCTTAGTCATGGGCGTTGCGGTTATACTCTTCGGCATATACTGCCTGTTCGCGATGAAGGACAGCCCGGAATTAAAGCCCAGCAAGCGCGGCACATTCGCCCAGCAGTTCTTCAGCATACTCAACTTCAAGAACTACATAAAGAACAAGGAGCTCGCCTGGGTCAATCTCTCGCTCTCCGTCTATTTCATAGCGTTCAACATGTATTTCGCCCATATCGGCAACTACATGATATATTATCTCGGCTTCTCCGCCGACATGATGGGATATATCGAGGGCGTTGCGCTCGTGCTCGCGATGCTGTTCACTATCCCCTGCACGAAGCTGCTCAACAATAACAAGGCTCCCCTGCTCTGCTTTATTTCAACTGTTCTCAACAGCATCGGAGTCGGTCTGCTCGGACTGTTTGTAAGACCCGAGAATGTCAACACAAACTCGATTTGGAACCCGATGCTTCTCATCGGCGTTCTCCTGCTCTGCATGGGCTATGTGCTGTTCCTGCAGAGCAGCACGGTCTGGGGCAAGCAGCTCTATCCCGAGGACGCGAGAGGTCAGTTTGAGGGAATCCGTATTCTCTTCTTCGTGCTCATCCCGATGGTCGTAGCTCCGCTGATTGCAAACCCGATAATCAAAAAGAGCGGCGAGTTCGTTGACGAAAACGGGCTGACGGCATATCTGCCGACCTACACGCTTCTGCTCGTCGGCGCGGCTCTCGTGCTGCTGACGATAATCCCGCTCATCCCCGCGAAGAAATACCACGACAAGCGCATAAGCGAAAAGACAGCGGAGGGCAAAGAATGAGAAGCGATCTTCCGGTAACAAAGCTCGCCGAAAATGTTTATCTGCTCAACGAGTTTGACGGCACGAACTGTTATCTTGTCGTCGGCAGCGAAAAGGCTTTGCTGATAGACTGCGGCACGGGCTTTTGCGACATAAGAGGCGCGGCGGAAAAGCTCACAGATCTGCCGATAATTCTCGCGGCGACGCACGGACAC
>OLIW01003067.1_pt1 | contig 11159 bp, 6 predicted proteins | sample 1601321 | NCBI WGS metagenome assembly OLIW01 (sample SAMEA2452114, study PRJEB22498) | human gut metagenome | reverse complement strand
TATTCGTCGCAAGCGTCCCAAAGGGTTAATACCCGCTTTGTCTTGTGGTTCTTTGTCCAGAACTCCCACATATCGCGGAAACTTACGTTTCCTCTGATAGACTCGATGTAGGAGAGGTCCGAAATAGTATTTTCGTCAATTAACAAAAGCGCCTCAAAAGAGCGCTTATCCAAGTGCCCATTAAGCCTTAGAAAATCGTCCCTTGCTTCCTCCGTTTCAAAGAACCTTGAATGCCTTACGCCACCCTCAATCCAGAACAGTTGATAGGGTGATTTTCTACCTTCACAGTATCTCTTAGTAATCTTCGCCATAGTGGCGTAATTATAATAAAAAACAACCCCATTTGTCAAGATTATTATAGATATATTTTATGTTTATATATTTAAATAATCGTAAATTTTTAATGTATTATGTAATTTAGATAAAAATCATTTAACAGGCTCCTTAATCAATTCATGATGTTAAAAGTATGTGTAAGTGATTAGTAAACTAAATCAGTCTATAAAGTATTTATCACTTTTATTGCATTACTTTATCAAGAAGTTCCTTGTAAGTCGAAACGAAGTCATACGTTACCTCATTCGGACATATGGATTCGAAATGTTTACGAGCACAAGCTATTTTTGCCCCCTCGATCTCTTTTAGTTGGAGCGTATCCATGTTGCCCTTGGTTTCAGCCACAAAGTATATATGTTTTATACCAGAGTCTTCCCTAAATGCGATCGCCCAGTCCGGGCTATATTGTCCAACGGGAGTGTTTATATAGAAAGACTTCGGCAGCTTTACATATATTGACACTTCGCTGCTTGTTTCAAGTTCTGTGGCGAACTTCTTTTCTTTATCGGAATCCCATATGAGGCAGTTATAAAGCTGACGCGGAGTCTCCATTGCATTTTTCCCCAAACGCCCCTTTAGATTGGACTCGGTAAATATGCTGGTGTCGTATTTTTCATCTAACTTATTATAAACGATGTGCTGGACAATTACCGTTGCTTTTTGTTCGTTTATCAAGTCCGAAACTTTTATAATAAAATCTTCAGGATTTACTTTAAACTGATCGAAAGTTTCTTTGTGTATATTTTTCAGGATATCTACAACCAACTTGCGCGTTAATTCTGTAGATTCCGCAATTCTGCCTACAAGATCGTACTTTAGATTGGTTTCAGTGCTATCAACCGACTCTATTTTTGATTTTCCAGCCCCAAATGCTTCTCCTTTGAGCAAGGCTTCTTTAGAGTCTATCCTTTCCATAGTTCCACTTTTTACAGTGTAGAAATTCTTTGCAACGGTCAAATTTCTATCGAGCGATTGCACTGATTTATCCAATAGCTCTTTTGAGTCAAACTCAACGCAGTAAGCGGACTTTGAATTTATCTTTTCCCAAAGCTGCTTGAAATCTCTTCTGGCAAGTTTATCTTCATCCACTTTGAGGGATATGTTATTTGCATTTGCGTTTTCAGGTTTAAGAACTTCAGGATTATAGACATTGCTAAGGACATGCTTTATCGACTCCGCATACGGCTTTAATTCGTCGGAGATGGCAAATGATTCATTTGCTTTATCGTCGTAGTAAGTTTGTGTAAGGTTACCGTCGGCATCCACATAGTTATTCTTGATAAGGTCGATATAGATTTTTCCGGCAATATCTTCTGAAATTGAAACTTCTCCTTCCGGAGTTTTTGCAATTCTGCCCACAAATAGAGATTTTTCAATTTTTAGCGGCCTATCCGAAACACACTTTGCATATTCATCTTGCAATGTATTAGCAAACTTTTCGTATGATTCGCTGGCTATTACCGTAAGAACATTTACATTGTGAACGTCCGCGCCAAGAACGCTTTGATCCATTCGCTTGCCGTCTTTATCGACGCATAGTCGCAAGCCGCGCCCAACCTCTTGGCGTTTTGTAACCTCAGAGGAGCTTTGTTTTAAAGTGCAAATCTGAAATACATTTGGATTGTCCCAACCTTCGCGCAAGGCTGAGTGGGAAAATATAAAGCGCACCGGCTCTTTTAAGTCGAGCAGGCGCTCTTTATTTCTCATAATTAAATCATAGGCATCGACATCGTTTGAAAGCCTATTCTTTTTATCTGCGCTGATATCGCTATCAATAATTCTATTTGTCTTTTTATCGATGGAAAAATAACCGGCGTGGGTTTTTGAAGCTGCAATATTTTTTAGATATTGCTTGTATTCTTCGTCGTTTGCGAGGTCGTCTATAAAATCCTGCGATATGCGCTCGTATTCATCCTCGAATATCTGGGCGAATTCTCCGTTGTATGCAATGTTGTTTTCGTCGTAAAATTTGTAGTGTTTGACTTCATCTATGAAGAAGAGAGAAAGCACTTTTATGCCTTTTTTAAACAAATAGCGTTCGCGCTCGAGGTGCGAAATTATAGTCTCCCTGATTTGTATTCTGCGCAGTTGAATCTCGTTTGAGTTTCCTATATCTTCGTCGATTTTTAGGGTAATGCCGTTTATAAAGCTTACGGAGTTGTCTATGCCGTTAATATCGCTTATTACGTATCCGTCTTTGTAGGCTTCAAGTTCGTTGGAATAGTCGTAGATATTGTCTCCCTTTTCAAAGAGCCTTACTTGCCGCCTGATTTTATCTTTCCCCTTAATTTCGATCTCAATTTTTGCCATCGGCGGCTTTGTGGGTGAAAGCGCTATATCTTGCAGATACAAGTAGCCGTCGGTTCCGCTTATTGAGGAAGGCGTCACGCCTTTTACGACAATCTTTTTGACAAGTTTCTGGTTGTAAGCCTCTACTGCATCAAGGCGGTAAACCATATTGTATATGCTGTCTTTCCTATGGGTAGCGGAATAACGCAAAGTAAAGAGCTGGTTAAAATCTTTTAGAGACTCTTTTGTGGCTTTGCCCTCCACAGATTGCGGCTCGTCTATGATAAGAATTGGGTTGGTTCTGGCAATTACGTCTATGGGTCTGCGTCCGTTGAACTCATCTAGGTAGCTATACATTCTGCGGGCGTCTTTACCCCTTGCGTTAAACGCCTGAGAATTTATTATCATGGCGTTTATGTTGCTATCGCTTGCGAATTGCGAGATGTCCTGCAGATTCTTTGAATTGTATATAAAAAATCTTATTTGCTTATTGTATTCTTCTTTAAAATGGTCGGCAGTGTCCTTGAAAGATTTATACACGCCTTCGCGTATGGCAATACTTGGCACTACGATTATAAATTTGCTCCAGCCGTAGAGTTTGTTGAGCTCGTAAATGGTTTTTATGTAGGTGTAGGTTTTGCCAACGCCCGTCTCCATTTCTATGGTGAGGTTAAGGCCGTGGCCCTCGAGCTTTTCGGAGGGTTTTATAAGCTGAACATTTTGTATGCTTTGAATTCTTGATACGAGAATCTCCCTTGTAAGTTTGGGCGTGATTGGAGCGTTGGCAAAGCCCGTATATAGAACTGTTCTCAAAGAAGCTTGCTGCTTTTCTTTGCCTGGATCTATCTGGTAGGATATATTTGAAAATGGCTGCCCTGCAAAGACATCATAAACGGCTTTTGCCGCGTCTGCCTGAAATTTCTGATGCTTAAATTGTAGTTTCATTTATAAATCTCTTTTAATTTTTTACTGAGCCAATTGTATGACTCTTCTCTCCCTAAAAGCAGCATATCAACCAGTGCTTTGACAAAATATGCTCGTAGAGAAAAACCATCTTTAAAATCTAAATTTTTCTGATCCTCTACATCCATTGAGGGAAGCTCTATATTTTCTATCCACCATTGATCCAGAGTAAAATATATACCTAGAATTTCGGCAAAAATCTTTCCATTTTCTTCTGGCGAAATACCTTTTAAAACGGAACTAATTGTATTGTGGATAAACTCTCCTCTTGATGTTCTTGCCTTAACAACAGTTTCTGCCTCCGATTCGGACAATGCGCCAATATTTTTAAACCATTGCAATGAAGCCACGAATCTATCTTTTTTATGCAAGGCAAGAACCTTTTCCTTATAGGATTTATTTTCTATGGGATGAAGGGTTCCATCTGAAAAATGGTATTCGTCTGCAAAGAACCACAATGGTTTATCCAATATAAAACGTCTTAATTCTTCAAATACTATAGTGTAAATAGCTATAAAATCTATATTAACTCTGAGATAGTTTTTGTCAAAAAAATCTCCTAAATGGATATTATATTTTCCATCCATAAGAAATTACAGTACCTTGATTGTTGTGTTGGGGGAGTGGTATTTGAAGATTTCTTTGACGTTGATTTTGGAGGGGGAGTCCTTGAAGGAAGAATCGCGGAAAACCGCGCGCAGAGGTTGGCGTGAGGCTATTTCGCGCACGACGGATTCCGGGATATTTTCGGCAAAACATGCTATAATATCGGGGACCTCGCCGCTTTGCACGGTGTGGACGCTTACGCCGTCGATTGTTTCAGACTTTAATGTCAAGGAAAGCTCAACGCCAAAATCTATGAGGCATGCAAAGAGCAAATCGAGATCTGTGCGGTCTTCCTTGATGTTGCTTTCAAGCGAATCAAGCAAATCTTGCGAGGTTTGCGCGGGCGAGTAATAAACGTCTTTCATATTGCTTTCAGCAACTTTTAATACGCGAAAACCTATATCGAGATTGGGAGCGGTTGTTGCGTGTTCCGCCTTTATTTTCTCGCCCGCGCGACGAATGCGCTCTTTGCCGATTTCACATATATTTTTATAACCTGCTTTAAAAGCTTCAGATTTCTCATCTGTTTTTTCAGGCAGTTGTGCCATTATAAATTTTCTATTGCCGCCGTCTTCGGCATTTAGCTGCATACACGCATGCGCCGTTGTGGCCGAGCCAGAGAAGAAATCAAGGATAATGGAATTTGCATCGCGTAAGGATGCTATTAATTTAAATATCAATCTTACTGGTTTGGGATAATCAAAAAGCTTTTGTATACCAAGTAGAAGTCTTAACTCCTCATCTGCGTCTTCGTTTGATCCCCACCCCGACTCTTGTAAATTGTTTATATTAATATCTGAGGAAGAAGATAATTCAGATATATCTCCAATTCTGGATAACAAGTCCTTCAAAGGCTTTATTCTAGGATCTGATACTATTCTGCGCAAATATAAATCTCTTGTAATATATAACTCACCTTTTTCTGCATATTCTTTCATTGCAGATTGAGAATATCTCCAATTACCTTCTAAAATAACATCTTCTGCTAGCTTTCCATCTTTTATGACTAAGTCGGAATGAAGGAGTATATTCATTGTTGTATCAGAAATTTCACTCCCTTTTGTTAAGATAAAATTACTATCTTTATACTTACTAGAAATTCCCGCAGGGATTGTTCTTATCTCTCTTTTATTTATAGCATTTATACATGGATATGTTTCGACTTTCGTGTTAATTTCGCCAATTAAACCTTTGAAAGATACAATATCTTTTCCGTAAACAATGAGATATTCTTTAACATTTGTTATCTTATTTGCTAGGAATGATCCTTTTTTCTTCTTTTCCCACACAAGCTCAGTTATAAAATTCTTTTCTCCAAATATCTCATCACAAATCTTACGGAGGTTATGGATTTCATTGTCATCAATAGAGATAAAAATTACGCCATCGTCGGAGAGAAGGTCTCGGGCAAGCTTTAGGCGCGGGTAAATCATAGAGCACCAGTCGGAGTGGAAGCGCCCGTTTGATTCTGTATTTTGCACAAGCTTATTATCGTCTTCATCGCGAACTGTACTTTCCTCATCATATTCGCTTTTAGATTTATGAAAATTATCGCGATAGACAAAATCCTTTCCCGTATTGTAGGGTGGGTCTATATAGATCATTTTGACTTTGCCAAGATATGATTGCTGGAGGAGTTTTAGAGCCTCGAGGTTATCGCCCTCTATGTAGAGATTTTGGGTGGAATCCCAATTCTTGCTTTCTTCGGGGCAAGGGCGGAGGGTCTTAGTAATTGATTTTGCGGCTTCCATTATGGCATCGCTTTTGCCCGGCCAGATAAACTCGTAGCATTCCTGTTCGTTTGGATCGGCAATTTTGCCCTCTAAAAGCGCCTTTAAGGCCTCGAGGTTTGCAACCCGCACAAGTTTGCCATTGGCGTCTTTAGTTTCAGTTACTGCCTCCGGGAAAATCTGCGCAAGCTTTTCAATATTTGCATCAACGCCGTCAGCCGTCTTAAATTTCATCTTTTCCATTTGTTATACGTATAGTTAAATTACTAAAAGTCTCTTTATCCATAGGAGGATATGCTATGCCTTTAAGAGATCCAACATAAAATTTCTTTACACATTTATCCTCAAAATATCCTACAACTCTATATTCTTTTTGGTATTCGTATTCTTTTGACTTTCTAAATATACCAACTTCTCCGCCATAATTTGTATGATCATAGTATTCAACTGGCTTTGCTGTAATACCTACATATCCTTGTTGTTTCATCATTGAACTCCGAATACGCTCCACAAATTCCTTTGTGTTGCTTATAATTAGGGCATAATCTTTATCTTCAAAGAAATTTTTAAGATCAAGTACGGGTGTTGTTGTAACTCCCACCGGTAATTCTACATGACTTAGCGAATAAATATTTATACCTATAGAAAGATCTTCTCTGTACGTAAAAGATTCTAGACCTGTCTGTTGCGAAATATCTACTGTAATATTATCCTTTTTTACAGTTATTGTTAATCCTTTTAAGCTATTGCCTTTATAATACAGTTTCAAATTTTCGTTTGAATCAGCTCGGCCATCATCTTTTTTTTCAAGGGATCTAAAATAATCTACAGTTTGCATATATATCTCCCCTTGTTCATAAAGAGCCGTCATGTGTTCTTTAGTACCAAGTTTTATCAGTAGATGTTTTGAGTATCCCTCATCCATTTTTTAGATTTTTTAACTTCTCCTGTAAAATTTTACACTTCTCGTTGAGCTTCATCTGCTTATTAAGTTGCTTTTCGCTGTAAATTTTGGCTTTGAGTTTTTCAATCTCAGTTTCAAGCCTGCGGATTTCATCGGCGCAATCCACACGCGCCCGCAAACTGCCGCCATCTTCGGATATATTCTTAATCTCAGGGTTTAATTGCGAGAGAAAATTTGAATAAATTTCGTCGAGCGACAGACCGCTTATACAAAGCGGCAAATCTTCAAAGTTCATCCAATCAGTCTTATAATAGCGCTTTACGCTAAAGGAAACGCCGGAAGAATCGGTCTCTTTATAGCCGAGCCAAGCCTGGTATTGCTCTCCAAAGCGCAAGAGAAAAATTATCGGGTATGGAATGCTGTTATCAATAATGCGCAGTATAGACTCGCTTGCTTTGGGCGTTTTTAAGCGAACTTCAAAAACTTGAATCTCAACTATATTTTTGCCGCCCTTTACATTTAATGTGCTTGCTGCCAACTTGTTGCGCCAAATTATGCACTCTATATTGCCAAAGGGCAGATGCCGCTTAGACATGGCAAGTTTGCGGAAAAATTTTGATTCCGAGAAAACTTTGCCAACCCGCGTTGATTCCGGAAATTCCGTCATTATTTTTCGTCCTTTACAACAATAAAGCTTATGAGTTCAAAGTCGTCCAAGCCCTTGATTTCATTTTCAAGCGCGCTTGTGCCGCCGGCGGTAAACAGACTGTCAAAATCACTAGTCTCTTTTACGGATATGATGGATTTTATAGTTTGACCGAGCAATTTAGAGTACTTGCCCATCTTTCTGCCGTCGGAAGTCTCGCGGTTAAATGCGCGGCAAAGTTTTACATTGTAGTCTTTTTTGCCTTTGCAGAGCAAACGCATTGCATCTAGCAGCTTTTTTGGCTCTAAATGGTTAAACAAAACTTCTCCGGAGTCTTTTATATAAACCATGTAAAAGGGGTGCATTCTGTTTTGCTTATCGATATTTACCCCCTGGTTTATGTTTTTTAAAACAAATATCACCCCCGCAGGATAATCCACAGAACTTGGAACAATGGCGTGCATGCCCATGGGGATAGTGTCGCACTCTCCGTTATTTTTTATGTATTCTAGCAAATCGAGGCGAAATTCGTTCAAGCCCAAGTCCATTATTGATATGCCGGACTCCATTTCCTCAATATCGACAACCTCGTTTTTCAAACGCTCAAGCTGCTTTTTGCGGTATTCAAGCTCGCGAGCATCGTCCTCATTTATAATGTCGTCATCGCCGACTCCGGTGGAGGCCATTACGGCAATCTTCATACGGGTTTCGACGCGGCTTTTGAGCTTTATGTATTCGTCAAGCTCCATGTCGGGCCAGAAGTTTACAAGCTGGATTTTCTCGTTGCGGCTACCGATTCGGTCTATTCGCCCAAAGCGCTGAATGATTCTTACAGGATTCCAATGGATGTCGTAATTTATCAAAAAGTCGCAATCCTGCAAATTCTGCCCCTCAGATATGCAATCGGTTGCAATGAGAATGTCTATATTGTTGCTGTCTCCAGGCAAAAGCAGGTGCTTTTCCTTTGATATAGGAGAAAAACACGTCAAGACCGTGTTCATATCGAGCTTCATCTTGGGTATGGTGCAACGCCCCTCAACTGTTCCCGTTATTAGGGCCGTATTCATGCCGTACTTTTCCAAGGCATATTTACTAACCTGCGAATATAAATATTCGGCAGTGTCGGAATAGGCGGTAAAGATGATTATCTTTCGATTGCCCGCGTTTATCGGGTTTGCAACCTTTGCGTCTATAACCTTAAGCAAAGTCTGCAATTTGTTGTCGTACTGCGGTGTGATATCGCTGACCATTGAAAGCAAAAGCTCAAGATTTTCAACATCGGCAACAAGTTTCTCGCGCCAATCGTCGCAGCGCATATCAGAAAGCCTGTATTTTACCTTTCGGCCGACAGAAAACAAATCGGTATCGTCATCGTCGGAATCCCGAGCGGCCTCAGCCTCAAGCTCGACAGTTTCAAAAAGATCGGCGCTCTTGCTCTGATTATAGCGATCTATAATGCGAATCGTGCGCTTGTTAAATTCCAAAATTCTCTCAAGTGTTAAACGAAAGGCATAAACAGAACTCTCAAGGCGTTTCATCAAACCTATACCCGTAAGGCGATGTATTCCTTTTTCACGATCGTGCTGAGTAAAGAAGGTATTGCCCATATCGCTGCCGTATTCGGCGTTGTAATCTTCAATACGGCTGTCAAAGACAAAATTTGAAGGCAAATATACGCTTAATGTCAAAGCATCCAACTGGTCGTAAATTTCCCTATAGTTTATTGCCCCTTTCAAATTTGATATACTCGGCCTTTCCGATATGGGTTTTAACCTTGCGGGAAATTTGCCGATGGAAGAAGTGTCGTAATACTTTTCTATGTGCTTGCGAGAACGAGCAATGGTTACACTGTCGAGAAGCTCAAAAAAGTCGAAATCTAAAGATTTTAGCAGGTTATCAACCGTGCGCTCTTCTGGCTCCAGTTTACTCCAACTGTTATAGGCCGCCTGGGCATTCCTAAATATCTCCCTTATGCTGCGCTTGGTGTTTAGTTTTTCGTTTATTATTGAATCATCGCCCTCGTATGCAAGCGCCAACTGGTTCTTTAAGTCAACAAAACGATTGTTTACAGGCGTTGCCGATAACATCAAAACCTTTGTCTTAACGCCGTCTCTTATAACCTTATTCATCAATTGCAAATAGCGGTTCTCGCGGCGCTCGCCATCGTCGTCGCCGTAAGTCTGCCCGCCATTTCGAAAATTGTGGGATTCGTCTATTACCACGAGATCGTAAGCTCCCCAATTCAAACGCGCCAAGTCCAATCCATTTGATTTACCTTCACTTCTTGAAAGGTCTGTATGAAACAGTATGTCGTAACGCAAACGATCCCCGGCAATTGGATTGTTTTTATAGTTATCCTTGTAAGTATGCCAGTTGTTCTCAAGCTTCTTTGGACAAAGTACGAGAACATTTTTATTGCGGTTTTCATAATACTTTATAACCGCGAGCGCCGTAAATGTCTTTCCAAGCCCAACGCTGTCTGCAAGTATACATCCATTGAATTTCTCAAGTTTATTGACTATGGCAAGCACGGCGTCTTTTTGGAAATCATAAAGCTTGTTCCAAATAAGACTCTGTTTGAACCCTACGGCTTCATTGGGCAGAACATCTTCGGAAAGATCGTCCAAAAACTCTCTGAAAATATTGTATAGAGTGACAAAATATATGAACTCTGGAGGATTTTCCCTGTATACGCTCGTAATATTTTCGATTACAATATCCGTGACATCCTGAAGTTTGGATTTATCGCTCCAAATACTGTTGAAGATTTGAATATACTGCTGGCTAAATGGAGCCGGTAATTTATTCACCATGTTATAAACATAATTGCCGCGCTCGCAGCCTATGTCCACGGTAGTAAAGCCGTTTATTGGCATATATGTGACAGATGATCCTTTTTCTATATTAAAGAATCCCGCCATAGTCTCATTCGTCTTATTTGAACGAAATTTTGCCTTTTGTTTTATCCATTCTGCACACTCACGGGCAATTGCTCTTTGCGTTAGCTCATTACGCAATTTAACTTCATATTCAGATCCGAAAAGCGAACGTTCGCGCGATACTCTGGGTATATAAAATTCTCTTTGCGACTTTGGAGATTTGTCGGTTGTAAATGTAGGTTCTGTGAAAATAAAACGAAGTTCAGAAATATCTTTTAACTGTTCTTTTAATTCTTGGTAGGCGTATATGGAAAAGCATGCTGCAGCAATAGATATCTTACTCCCAGGAGTAATTTCTATTTTTAGGTCGTCCCTTACCAGTTCACTAACATTGTTAAACACCTTCATACCCAAAATATAATGACTTACTTACACTCTTGTGACAAGTATTATTGTGATAATTTATGATATCCATAGAAGTTTAATGTATCACAAGAATACCGGCGCGTAAATAAATAAAAGCTTTTGTTTACTTTACGGAAAAACTGAACGATGGAAGACTCCAGATCGAATCTATGATATAGGCCAAAAAAGAAGCTAGAAAATAAGGAAAATCTTTATACTGTGAAATGCAATTCTCAGAAGCAAATAACATTGCTAACATTCTTGCCGTATTTGACAACTTAAGTGATTCATTGCATTACAATATCGTCGCCAAGTTGTGGAGCCAAGTGGCGGTTGTAGTTTAGTTCGCTCATCGTCAAAGATAGTGGGATGAGGGTAGAAGAAGTAGAAAAAAAGGGAGG
>OLIW01003066.1_pt1 | contig 11161 bp, 8 predicted proteins | sample 1601321 | NCBI WGS metagenome assembly OLIW01 (sample SAMEA2452114, study PRJEB22498) | human gut metagenome | reverse complement strand
TGTGGGTTATGCCTGCCCTGATTTGCATTATATTCGGAAGAAACTCCTCCAGAATTATTATTCTGTTGGTTCACTGCTTTACTTTCTGCAAAATCCTGTTCCTCAATAACAACTTCTGTTACATATACTTTAACATTATTACGGTTAGTATAACTTCTCGTTTGAATTCGACCACAAACAAGAAGTTTTGTACCTTGTTTAAAGTACTTTCCTGCAAACTCAGCTTGCTTTCCAAAAGCAACACAATTAATGAAATCTGTATCCTGCTCGCCCTCTCTGCTGAATCTTCTCTTGACTGCCAAAGTATACCTCGCCGTTGCAGTAGGATTATCTCCTGCTGTATATTTTACATCAATATCCTTTGTTACGCGTCCCATTAAAATTACTTTGTTCACTCATTCACCTCTTATTTTTTCTATGATTAAGAATTATGTATCAAGATTAATTTTTTTGTAAAGTGCCTCAAAAACATCCTCTGGTATCTGTTTGATAACATCTCTTAAATTGCTCTCATCAAACCTAAATACAAACGGCAATCTATCCTTATCCACACTATGCACAAATTCATCTATCTCGTCCCCGGTTGCTCTATACAAAAGATAATGAATTATTTTTTCTTCTTTTGGAAGTTTTTTGCCTTTGGCAATGACTTTTGCGATTTCCTGAATCTTCGGCTTGGCATTTTCAAGTACCTTATCATTGATATACTTAGGTTGAGTGCCCCCGCCTGCAATATATCCCTGTGGCATTACAATAGAATTAAATCCAGCCAAGTTAAACTCCTTTTCTTCACATAGCTTTTTAACATAGCTGACAGTCTGCCATGGAGTTTGTGCGCAGGTTACAACGAAATAAGCCTTCCTTGTCCCCGAGAAATTAACCTTTTTTATGTATTCGTTCATTATACGAGGTAATCTTCCGGCATAAACCGGACCAACAAAGACAAGAGGTTTTGTTGAACTGACAGAACCGTAATTGTTGCTTTTCACGCATTGATTGATTGAAATAATCTCGTCATCGCAAACCTCTGCAATTTTTTTGGCAGCATAACGGCTATTACCTGTTCCGCTAAAATATAAAATCATAATTTTTCCTCCTATAGCTTTTTACTAGAGTATAGCATATAAAAGACAACTCACGATAAACTGGAAAGGTGAGATATTTTATCAGAAAAATTTACCGTAAGTTTATCTTATAGTGTTATAATATAAAAATAAAGGAACACGTTATCCTTTTATCACATATTTAATGGAGGTATTTTCAAATGAATACGATGGAAACTATTTGCAGCAGAAAGACAATTCGCAGTTATACCGGCGAAAATATCACCGCAGATGAATTAAATGTGATTCTTAAAGCGGCGAATGCTTCTCCTGTTGGAATGGGACAGTATGATAGTATGCATCTTACGGTCATTACAAATGAGGAATTGATGAATAAAATTGATGCAGCAGGAGCTGCTTTGTTTGGTCAACCCGATACGCATCCTTTGTATGGTGTTCCGACCCTTGTTCTCGTTTCTTCCAAAAAGCCGGATCCTATGATGGAGAATGTTGCTTTTTCTAATGCTGCGATTATTGCGCACAATATGGCATTGGCAGCAACAGATCTTGGTGTAGGATCCTGCTATATCTGGGGTGCGATTGCAGCTTTGTCTGGTTCAGCAGAGCTTTTAAAAGAGCTGAATCTTCCAGAAGGTTTTATTCCCTGCTGTGCAATAGGACTCGGAAAAACAGATTGTAAATATGAGATCAGGGACATTCCGGAAAACAGAATCGCCAAAAGCATTATTGAATAATATGTTATCAGTAAAACAACATGGAGGCAAGAAAAATTTTCTTGCCTCCATTGTTCTTTATTTGTATTTATTGGGCAAGGTTACTGTAAAAGTAGATCCTTCTCCTGGTGTACTTTTTACCGTTATCGTGCCTTTACATAGTTCGACAATCCTTTTTACCAGTGGAAGTCCAAGCCCATTTCCTTCTGATTTACGGGAAGGATCACCCTGATAAAACTTTTCAAAGATATGTTTCTGTACGTCGTTTATCATACCTTCACCGTGGTCAGTGATGACAACCTCTGTAGCCTCATCAGTTGAATTCATAAAAACATGGATGGTGCTGTTTTCCGGCGAATATTTGATAGCGTTATCTATAATATTACTCCATACCCTTTCCAATAGCTGTTCATTACCATAGTACAGTTGGCGTGGAAGTTCCATATCAAAATCAATGTTTTTTATCTCCCATTTTCCTTCAAGCATCAGAATTGCCTTCCTTATCTGCTCATCTATACGATATTCTGCTTTATTGGGAATAATCTCTTGATTTTCAAGTTTGGAGAGCATCAGGATGCTGCTGGAAAGATTGGATAACCGCCTTGAATTTTCAATGATAATCTCTACATAGTGATTGTGCTTTTCGGGCGACAGCCGATCATTCTGCAGCAAGGTTGCATATCCTTCGATAGAGGTTATCGGTGTTTTAAATTCATGAGATACGCTTTCAATAAAGTCAGTACGAAGAGTTTCAACGTGTGATAAGTCTTGTACCATTGTATTAAATCGCTTAGCCATTTCACGAATTTCCATGATATTTTCATTTTCCGGAACTCTGACAGAAAAATCCCCTTTTGACAGAGCTTCAAAAGCATTGCTTATATTTTGAATGGGACGGATCAATTTTCTTCCTACATAGATAGCAATGGCACCGCCAATCAGCAAACTTCCGAATACCATAAATATAATAGGCAGTCGGTGCATTCTTGGATCAGCCGTTATAGCTCCGAATTTATACAGGACTGTCCATAATATTGAAAGAAGAAAACATATTAATGTAATTGTACTGAAAACAAGAATTGCAAAATACAGCCATAAACCGGAATGCTTATTTTTAGTCAACTTTTTTCACCGCCTTATATCCAAGTCCACGAACGGTAACAATTTCAAAGTCATTACACCCTTCAAAACGGTCACGCAGACGATTTATATGTGTGTTTACAGTACGCTCATCTGTTTCCGAGAACATTCCCCATATCTCATCCATCAGCTGCTGACGAGTAAAAATTTTATTCGGATAAGAAAGGAGTTTGTACAGTAAATAGAATTCTTTTTGAGGGAGAATAGTTTCTTTGCCATTGATTGTTACGGTGAGTGCATCGTAGTTAAGAACTGTAGAACCTACAGTAATCTTTTTATCGCTGGATATTTTTGCCCGACGGAGCAGGGCTTCGACACGCAGAACCAATTCCTTAACATTGATGGGCTTTATCATATAGTCATCGGCTCCGACCCGAAAACCTTTTTGCATATCTACAAACTGATCTTTCGCAGTAACCATTAAAATAGGAAGATCATAATTTGCATCCCGGAGGGATTCAGTAAGTTCATATCCATTCATTTCCGGCATCATAATGTCAGCAACAATCAGATCAATATACTCTTTATCCATGATATCGAGCGCTTCCATACCGTCCCTGGCTGGAATACTGTTGTATCCGCTGTCAGATAATACAGTGCAAAATAATTCACGCATATCAGCGTTGTCTTCAACGACCAGAATATTAAACATAGGCATGCCTCCTTTAACTGTTCCTTATATTATACCATGAATCAGCGATAAATAAAAGGCAAATTTATAGTACGCTTGTCAACATAAATCATAACATACAAAGAACACGCCAAGATAAACTCACACAGTTGTTTTTTTTAAGCAGTTTATCTTTAGTTTATCTTTAGTTGTCCAAAAGTTTACTTTCATTTGCTAAAATACATGTATCTTTTTTAAGGAGGACATAATTATGATTCGGTTATTGAAACGAATGAACACAAAGAATCGATGGATGGCGCTGGTGTGCGTACTATTGGTTGCCGGGCAAGTTTTTCTTGATTTGAAACTTCCCGATTATACAAAGGAAATCACAACGTTGATTGGCAGCGAAAGTGACATATTATCTGATTATTTCATTGCAGGAGGAAAGATGCTTGCCTGTGCTTTGGGAAGCGCAATACTCGCAGTAATTGTTGGTTACTTTGCTGCTGCAATTGCTGCGGATTTCACTTTTAATATTGGCGATAAGGTCTTTTCAAAGGTTTCTGACTTCGGCAGCAGTGAAATCAAAAAGTTTTCTACCGCCAGTCTTATCACCCGTACTACCAATGACATCACACAAATTCAGATGTTTGTTGCCATGGGATTGCAGGTCATGATAAAGGCACCCATCATGGCAGTTTGGGCAATCTGCAAAATCATCGGCAAGAGCTGGGAACTTTCTATAGTTACCGCATCGGCGGTTGTTGTAATTGTAACCACTATTGTCGTACTTCTATTCATACTTCTTCCAAAGTTTAAAATTGTTCAGAAGCAGGTTGATGATGTAAACCGTACTGTCCGTGAAAATTTAACAGGACTTCGGGTTGTTCGTGCATTTAATGCTGAAAAATATCAGGAAAAAAAGTTTGAAGAAACTAATGAAAGCCTGATGAAAACTCAGATGTTTACTATGCGTGGAATGTCGTTCCTATTTCCAGTAATGATCCTTGTACAGAGTTGTCTTACTTTAGGCATTTATTGGATGGGTTCTTATCTTATCAACGATATTTCAATCCCATTAAACGGAACTCTTGAAGAACTGCTAACCTCTTTTACTTCCAGAGTAGACATGCTCGGCGATGTTGTTACATTTAACTCTTATGCTCTCTATGTTGTTATGTCCTTTGTGTTGCTTGTGGCAATATTTATGATCTTGCCCCGTGCACAGGTATCTGCAAAGCGTATCAATGAGGTTCTGGATGAAGAAATAACCGTTAAAGAAGGCAGTGCAGACATAAACAATATGGAATCCGGTGGCGGTACCGTGGAATTTCGCAATGTTTCTTTCCGTTATCCTGACGCCTCCGAAGATTGCCTGAAAAAAATTTCATTTAAAGTCAATCCTGGCGAGACAATAGCATTTATCGGTGCCACAGGTTCAGGCAAATCTACTCTTGTTGGACTTGCTGCACGCCTGTATGATACAACAGAAGGTACCGTTCTTATTGACGGCAGAGATGTTCGTGACTATACTTTTGAAGCATTGTACAGTAAGATGGGATATGTTCCACAAAAAGCGATACTGTTTTCTGATACGATTGAAAACAATGTAGCATTTGGCTTCTGCGGGCACAAAATCGACCGTGATGATGTTGAATATGCAATTAATATTGCTCAGGCAAGTGATTTTGTGAATAAGCTTGAGGATGGAATAGACAGCAATATTGCTCAGGGAGGTGCCAATGTTTCCGGCGGACAGAAACAGCGCCTTGCCATTGCAAGGGCAGTTGCCAGAATGCCGGAAATTCTGATATTCGATGATTCCTTCTCAGCACTTGACTATAAGACAGACCGTGCGTTACGTGAAAAAATAAAAAATGATTTGAAAGGCACGACCTGTATGATCGTAGCACAGCGTATCGGTACCATTCGTCATGCAGACAAAATCGTGGTACTTGATAACGGTGAAGCAGTTGGTATCGGTACACATGAAGAACTGATGAAAAAATGTCCGGTATATCAGGAAATCGCACTTTCACAGTTGTCACAGTCGGAACTTGAATAAAGGAGGGGTTAAATATGGCAAGAATAGGTCAAGGAACACAAAAGCCTAAGAATATGAAGCAAGCTTTGGGAAAGTTGGCTATATATTGTAAAAAAGAATTTGCCGTAATTATAATTGCATTGGTTTTAGCTGTTGTTGGTACGGTACTGACAATTATCGGGCCGAATCAGATCAGCAAAATCACAGACTATATGTACGATGGACTGACCGGAGGTATTTCCACTGAAGAAATTGCTGAGGATATTCAAAAGCAGATAACGACAGGACAGCTTAACATTTTGGAATTCTTACCGGAAGGTGTAGATCCCGGAACAGTGGATCTTGAAAGTCTTGACCTGACCAATGAGGATGATCCGTTGGCAGCGGCTATTCTGGAAAATGTGCGTCTAAGTAATGAATTTGCAGAGGCACATAAAGATGGCGGCATTGATATGGACGGAATCTTATCCGTTTGTATCCTGCTTTTAACAATCTATCTTATCAGTGCTATATGCAATTTTTTACAGCACTTTATTATGGCAACAATTACCCAAAAGGTATCTCGCCGTATGCGAACTGACATCAGCAAAAAAATCAATCATTTGCCTTTGAAATACTTTTCTTCAAACTCTTATGGCGATGTATTGTCACGTGTTACAAACGATGTAGATACTATTGGTCAGGGGCTTTCTAATAGTGCTGCAAGTATTGTATCTGCTTCGGCTCAATTTGTGGGTTGTCTGATTATGATGTTCTGGAACGATTGGATTATGGCAATTACAACAATAATTACTACTTTCTTCGGCATTATCTTTATGGCTTTTATTATGAAACATTCACAAAGGTACTTCAAGCAAAGACAGAAAAGTCTTGGAAAACTTAATGGTTATATTGAGGAAATGTACAGCGGCCACGATGTAATTCGAATTTCTAATGCTGAAAAGAATGTGAAATCCAGATTTAATGAGCTGAATTTGGCTGTTAAAGATGCAAATTTCAAATCACAGTTTCTTTCCGGTTTGATGCAGCCTATCATGAATTTTGTCGGAAATCTTGGATATGTAGCAGTATGCATTGTTGGTGCAATACTTGTTATAAACGGAAACATTACGTTTGGGGTTATCACTGCATTTCTGATCTATGTACGTTTATTTGAACAGCCGCTGAAGCAGATAGCACAGGGTATGACGAATATGCAATCCACGGCAGCTGCTACTGAGCGTGTTTTTGAGTTCCTGGAAGAAGAAGAACTCAAAAACGAAGATAATATTGTTCGTACAAAGGAAGATGTGGATGGAGTAGTTGATTTTGAGAATGTACATTTTGCTTATCCGGATACTCCTGACAAAGAAGTTATTCATGGTTTTTCTGCGCACATTAAGTCAGGTCAGAAAGTTGCAATTGTAGGACCTACTGGTGCTGGTAAAACAACACTGGTTAATCTTCTGATGCGTTTCTTTGAGACAACAGGCGGTGATATCAAGATTGATGGTGTTAGTATCAAAGAATTGCGACGTGAGAATGTACACAGTATGTTTGGTATGGTATTACAGGAAACATGGCTGTTTGAAGGTACGGTTCGTGAAAACCTTGTTTATAACTGCGTAAATGTATCAGATGAAACGATGATAGATGCCTGCAAAGCCTGCGGTATTCATAATTTTATCAAAGCACTTCCGCAGGGATATGATACTGTACTCAATGACAATACATCAATCTCAGCCGGTCAGAAGCAGCTTTTCACTATTGCTCGTGCAATGATTCAGAACAGTCCAATGCTGATTTTGGATGAAGCTACTTCCAGCGTTGATACAAGAACAGAGGTTATTACACAAAAAGCAATGGATCAGTTAACTGAAAACAGAACCAGCTTTGTTATTGCTCACCGTTTGTCTACTATAAAAAATGCAGATGTCATTCTTGTCGTTAAGGACGGCGATATTATTGAGCAGGGCAATCACGAAGAACTGCTTGCACAGAATGGTTTTTATGCTGATCTTTATAACAGCCAGTTTGAAAAGACTGCATAAATTTTGGAGGATAATACAATGAAATATAAATATATTACAATAGAGCGTGAATATGGCAGCGGCGGTACACAAATTGCCAGAAAACTCGCCGAGCGTTTCGGAGTGCCTTGTTACGGACGTGAAATTATTGAGGCGGTTGCAAATGACCAGAATCTGTCAACCAGTCAGATTGATGCGTATGAAGAAACAGTATCCAACAGTTTTCTATATTCGGTATATCTTTTAAGTAAGGCACAGACCGGAGATCCTGATATGTTATCTAAAGAGGGACATATCTACATGGCAGAACAAGAGGCAATCAGGCGCTTTGCGGCAGCAGGACCGGCAGTATTCGTCGGTCACTGTGCCTCAGAATCACTGAAAGGTGAAAACGGGTTATTGAAAGTGTTTATTCATGCGAATAACGAAACAAAGATTAAGCGTGCTGTAGAGGAATACGGTATTCCGGAGCATAGCGCTGAAAACACAATCCAAAGATATGATCGAAAAAGAGAACGCTATTATTATGCAAACACTACCCGTAAATGGCGTCAACCTGATAATTATGATTTGATTCTTAACAGCAGTTCATTTGGAATTTTGGGGTGTGTTGATGTGCTGGAAATGATCATAAACCACAATTTCATTAACAACAATTAATTTATTTCTAAAAAAGGCGGCAAAAGTTAGAAAGGAAATATTTGTTATGCTGCAATTAAAGAACATAGTAAAAACCTATGTGACAGGCGATCTGGAACAAAAAGCTTTAAAGGGAGTCAGTATAAGCTTTAGGGAAAATGAATTTGTTTCCATTCTGGGACAGAGCGGTTCGGGAAAAACTACTATGCTGAATATCATAGGTGGTCTTGACCGTTATACCAGCGGTGACCTGATTATCAATGGTGTATCCACAAAAAAATACAAAGATGCTGACTGGGATTTTTATCGCAACAATTCCATTGGTTTTGTATTTCAGAGTTACAATCTGATTCCACATCAAACAGTACTTGCTAATGTAGAAATGGCACTGACACTTGCCGGTGTTTCTAAAAGAGAGCGTCGGCAGAGAGCAGTCTCTGTACTGAAAAAAGTGGGACTTGGTGATCATATTCATAAAAAACCGAATCAGATGTCAGGCGGTCAGATGCAGCGTGTGGCGATTGCACGTGCATTGATAAACAATCCTGATATTCTGCTGGCTGATGAACCTACTGGTGCACTTGACTCGGAAACAAGTGTCCAGATCATGGAATTACTGAAAGAAATAGCGAAGGATAAACTGGTAATTATGGTAACACACAATCCGGAACTTGCACAGCAGTATTCCACAAGAATTGTAAAGCTTCTGGACGGCAGAATTGTTGATGATTCCAATCCTTGTACGGAAAGTGAAACCCCGGTCGAACCACAAAAGCGAAAGAAAATCTCAATGTCATTTTTTACAGCACTTTCTCTTAGCTTCAATAATCTTCGCACGAAGAAGGGACGTACTCTGCTGACATCATTTGCCGGTTCAATCGGAATTATTGGTATAGCACTTATTCTGGCACTTTCCACTGGAATGAATACTTACATATCAGATGTTCAAAAGGAAACAATGTCATCATATCCGCTTACTATAAGCGATGAAACTATTGATGTTTCCAGTGTTATGGGACGGCGAAGTGAAATAATAAATGAGCGCAGGGATCCAGATTCTGACAAATCTGAGGAACGTTCCGGTGTTTATGCGGATTATCGTGACCTGGAAACACGTGAAACTATGACATCCAGTATTGTGGAAAACAATTTGACTGAATTCAAAAAGTATCTTGATGATCCGGACAGTGAAATTCAGCAGTATCTTGGCGAAAACGGTGTGATTTACACTTATGATGTAAATTTCAACGTATATTCTTATGATACGAATGGAACACTTATCAACAGTGATGCAGATACAGAGGATATCACATCTTCCGGCGTAACATCTGAAAATGGTAACAGCAATGGGAGAAACAGAATGGGAATGATGTCAGCTATGCTTGGCGGAAATTCCGATTCAAGTGCCGAGAATTTTTCAGAACTTATGGTTGGTGCCAATGGCTTCGTTGTCAGTCAGGTGATTACTGACAGCTATGATGTTCTGTATGGAAGCTGGCCGGAAAAATATGATGAAGTAATTCTTGTTTTGGATGAAAATAACGGAATTTCTGCTGAAACGCTTTATCAGCTGGGATTAATTACATCAGAACAGTATGAATCAGCGGCAGAAAAAATTGCAGACGGAGAAGAGGCAGATGAAATCAGCTTCGACTATACGGAAATCTGTGATCATACTTTTTATCTTGTACCGGCTTGTGATCAGTACATCGAAAATGAAGATGGCACTTTCACCAATCTGGAAGACAGTGTTTTCAATGAGGAACAGCTTTTGAAAAATGCTGTTGAACTTAAAATTACTGGTATTATTCGTCCCGTTGAGGGCGCAGAGAATGCAGATATTTCAACTGCTGTAGCTTACACGTCTATGCTGACAGACTATGTAATAAAGTACACAGATGAGAGTGCAATCATCACAGCACAGGAATCTTCTCCGGAAATCAATGTGCTGAATGGTATGGAGTTTGAAGTACCGGATGATTCAAGAAAAATCGAAGATGCCAAAACATATATTTCGGCAATGGGTGTTTCCGATAAAGCTTCTCTCTATCAGATGATGATGTATTATAGCAGTCAAAACACACAAACTCCGGGTAATTCTGAACAGTCTGTTTCTGCGGGAGTCGGACAGGCTGGAAACAATGCGGAAAGCATGAACATGGATGAAAATACTATGGCAACTGCCATGGATCAATGGCTTGAAAATGATCCGGACGAGGAAATACTAATTTCATTTTATGATGAATACATATCTGGCTCTACTTACGAAGAAAATATGAAGAATTTCGGAAAGGTCAGCTACGATGCCCCTTCATCTATCAGTATCTATGCCGATAGCTTTGAGGACAAGGATGCCATTACAGAATGTATTGCAAATTACAATGAAACAGCGGATGAGGATAATCAAATTACTTATACGGATTATGTAGCTCTTCTGACTTCATCCATTACAACCATAATCAATGGAATTTCTTATGTTCTGATTGCTTTTGTGGCAATATCCCTTGTAGTATCATGTATTATGATTGGTATTATTACACATATCTCTGTTATGGAACGAACTAAAGAAATTGGTATTCTGCGTGCACTCGGCGCATCCAAACGCAATATTTCACAGGTATTCAATGCTGAAACCTTTATTATTGGATGCTGTGCAGGACTCCTCGGTATTGGTGTTTCACTTGTGCTACTGATCCCAATTAATTCTATTATTGAAAAAATTTCCGGTATAACTGGACTTACAGCACAGCTCCCTGTAGCATCGTCACTGATTTTGATTATGATAAGTATCCTGATCACGCTGATCGGTGGATTATTGCCAGCAAAAAAAGCTGCAAAGAAAGATCCGGTTATCGCTCTTCGCAGTGAATAATTTTAATGTGAATCCCTTTGCTTACATGCAGAGGGATTTTGCTTTGAATATTATGAAAGGAACTACA
>OLIW01003061.1_pt1 | contig 11180 bp, 4 predicted proteins | sample 1601321 | NCBI WGS metagenome assembly OLIW01 (sample SAMEA2452114, study PRJEB22498) | human gut metagenome | reverse complement strand
AGGTCACGGCGAGAACCGTCGGTGTATACGGCGCTCACGGTGGAGGGCAGCTTCAGATCATCGGCCTTGGAACCGGTCTGCACCAGTCGGTTGACTTCGTCCACGCTCACCGGCTCGATGGCGTACGCCTCGAACTCGGAAGCACCCACGATGGCGCCCTTCGGGAAGACCACGCGCAGCTTGTCGGTTTCGACGGTGTCGGCGAACTTCACTTCGTTGCCTTCGTTCTGATTGACCGTGTAGGACTGGCCGTCAGCCAGCTTCACATCCTGCCAGTTACCGTCAGCGTCAGCGTACTGGAGCTTCCAAGATGAGGCCATCGGCACGCCACCGCCATCGGTCCAGAAGAAGACCTTGGCCTTCTTCAGTGGCACCTTGCCGGCCCACTTCAGTTGCAGCCACGGCTCCACACCAGTGTTGTCGCCCCAGTTGTTCCAGGTCTCGTTCGGCGTGTTGGTGTATACCACCTGACCGTCGATGACCTTCTTGGCGTTGTCCTTCGGCTGGTAGCCGTTGGTGTAGCTGGCAGAGGCGCTCGACTGCGGGGCTACGTTCACGGTACCGTCAGAGGGGATGCCGTGAACGGTGATTTCCTTGGAGCCTTCCTTCTCGCCATCGGAAGCGGTGAGCTTCAGAACGTAGTCGCCTTCCTTGTTGAAGGTGACGGTGGTGCTGGCAGCAGTATCGTCCACGAACTTCGCGGTACCGCCCTCGGGGCCGGAAACCAGCTCCCACTTGGTGGTGACGTCGCCTTCTGCGGGCAGACCGTCATCCTTCACCGTACCGACGAGCTTGGCACCGGATGAGGTGCTGGAAGACACGTAAGCATCCACCTGCGGAGCCTGGTTCTCGGAAGTGCCGTCAGCCTTGATACCGGTGTTGTAGGCTTCGATCTCCTTGACACCGACGGCCATGCCGGCCTGCGTCGTGAAGGTGACGCGGATAGTCGTGGTCTCCACCGGAGTGAACTGGATACGGTTGTAGTTCGCGCCCGCGTAGTTCGGGGTGCGCACCTGATCCGCAATCGGGGCCCATGTGCCGTCATCCTTCTGGTACTCCAACTTGTAGTTGGCGGGCTCGGCATAGCCGGAGATGGTCTGGCTGGACGAGCTCTGGTAGAAGTACAAGCGGAGGTCGTCGATCTTCTGCTTGCCGTCCTTGAACTTGATATTGAGCGTGTCGGTCTTGTTCTCAGAGCCCTTGGTACCCCAGAACGATTCCATCACGGTCTTGCCGTCCACCGCGTTCTTGGCCGGGTAGTTGGTGTCCTTCTCGGCGTAGGTGGTACCGGTCACGTCCGCGTCCTTGGCCACGTTCGTGGTGGACTTGGAGGCGGAGTCGACGTTGGTGCCGGACTTGGCGAACAGGTCGGTCACGCGCTGATCGGCATTGAAGGTAACCTGATTGGCGGCCTTCACGTTCTTGACGGCTTCGGCGCCGACGGTAACCTGGGCACTGGAATCGTCCTTGACCTCGACCGTTCCCGCAGCCGGGTCATAGATGAGGTGCGCCAGCTTGTCGGAGGTGAAGGCGAGCTTGCCGCCCACGTACAGGCTGTAGCCAGCAGGACCACCGTAGTGGCTGCCGTCCTTGTCCCATACGATGGAGACATCCTGATCGTGGTAGCGCAGGTTGTTTACCGTGAAGTAGTTCCAACCGGGGATTTCGATCGGGTTTAGCTCAATCTTGTTGTCCTCGCGCGGCACCATACCGGCTACGTCCTCGACCATCGTCCAGTTCGTGGTGCCGAGCTGGGTGTGGTGGATCCAGGAGCGGTAGGTGATCTTGCCGCCGTTCTGTGCGGCGTCAAGGTTCTTGTCGAGGTTGTTGATCACGCCGTCACCGTTCACATCGCCGACGTTGTTGTTGTCCTCGTTCCAGAACTCGTTCTGATCAGGGTAGTTGTTATCGCCGCCCTGGTAGTGCGCGAACGCCACCCAGTACAGCAGCTTCTTGAACTGCTCATTGGTGATGTAGCCATTCTTGGCTGCATCGTAGTTGCGAATACCGGCCGAGTAGACCTGCAGCAGCGGCTGCGCATTAATGATGGAGAAGTTGTTGGAACCGGGGAAGTTCAACGCGGCCTTGTCCGCTTGGTTGGCGGTGAAGAACGGGAAGATCGGGAACTCGTTGGAATCCTCGAACAGGCGCAGAGCCTTGTTGTAATCTTCGTTGCCGGTAGGCATCAGGCCTTCGGAGTACGGGTAGTAGTTATTGATCTCCTTGTACTTGGCGAAAGCACCGTCGTTCAGCCACCTGTGCTTGAGCAGGTTGTCGGACTTGTCCCACAGTTCAGTGGTGACTTCTTTCTGGATCTTGTCGGCGATGGCCTGCATCTTCTCGGCGTTGGCGGTATCGCCAGCAGCCTTGTATGCCTGAGCAGCCGCGTTAGCGTTGGCCCACATATTGGCGGAACCATCGGCGCGATCCATGCGCTGGCCGGAGCGACCCGGCTCAGAGAAGGAAACGGCGTCGGCATCGTTACCGGTCATCGACCACCAGGACCAGTCAATCAAGCTGTTGTCATTGTTGTTCTGGTTGTCGTTGTTGTCCGGCTCGCTCTTGGAAGCGAGTAGACCTTGCACGTCCTCGGCACCCTGGTCGGCCAGCTCCTCGGCCACGGTGGACGGACCGCCGTGCACCTTGTAGGAGTCCCAGCCGGCGCGCGTGATGTACTGCGTGTAGCTATGGTTCCAGTTGGCCGGGTCGCCCGGATTGTCGTGGTAGTAGTAATAGCCCGCCTTGCTCTTCTTGGCGGTATCGCCGGCGGAAAGCCAGGTGCCGTAGGAGTACTCGGGGTTGCGGAACCACTTGGTGTCCATCATGAACATGCCGGAGGTGAGCACGATTTGGTTGTTGTAGCCGAGCACACCCTCGATGGAGGTCGGGTACTGGAAGGTGTTGCCAGGCATGTTGGCGTCGAGCATGTTGAAACGGCTCAGCCACCAGCGGTAGACCACGGTCTTATCGATATTGTCTTCCGGAGTGTCCACGTAGGGAGCGTTATCGACCCACCACTTGTTGTAGGTGGTCACGGAATCCTTATAGGAGGCGGCAGCATCCTTAAGGTCGCCGGTGTAACGGGCCTCATATTCCTTGGTGGAGTCAGGCAGTTCGTTGGCGATCAGGCCGAGCTGAATCTTGACGGTCTGCGGTTCGTTGGCCTTGAGGCTCAACGTGCTGGTGAGTTTGCCACCGCTGACGATCCAGTTGGAACCGTCCTGGTTGTTGGCGGAGAAGCGCGGATAGATGGTCGTCAGGTTGTTCTTGACGTTCACGCGGCCAGTAAGTTCGGTGGCACCATCAGCACCCTCGGCGGCGAACGGCGAGGCCGTGGTCAGTGTGACATCGCGGTCCTGCGTGCTTTCCACGGTGAGGTTCGCAACCATCACGTTGTTGTAGGTGATGTACTTGACTTCCTTGATCTTGAGGCTCTTGCCACCGGTCTGGAACAGGGAGGTGAAGTAGCTCGGCGTCTGCTTGCGCTGGGAGGCGTCTTCGTTAAGGGTCTGGTTTGATCCATCAGCGTTTACGGTAACGGTGAAGCCGCTCCTGCTGGTCTGGTCCCAGTAGGCGGTATCACCCACAAAACCGAGCTGATTAGGCGTGTGCGTGTACATGTAGGCGGCGCGACCACGGGTGAACAGGTAGTTGTTGCCGTCGGAGCCTTCATACGAGTAAGCACCCTTGTCGTTCGTGCCTTTACCAGTTGGCTGTGCACCAGTACGGGTGAGAATCTTATCGATCCAGAAGTCATGGTCGGTGTCGATGCCGGCCAGGTTCTTCACGTCGTTATCGAATGTCTCCTGCAGATAGCTGACGGCAGGGTTATATGTGGTGTTGTTCGCCGCCGTCTTCATCGGATCATCAGATCCCTTGAACGACGGATATGCCACATCCGCATTCTTGATGACGGGCGCATCGGCTGCCTGCGCGGTGACTGCACCGCCGGTGGCCAGTGTGGCGACCGCTGCAACCGCGCCGATTGACGCAAGCCACCGCTTTCGTGTTGATTGATGCATTCCTGCTTGGACCTCTCCGCCCCGGTCTTTCGCGTCTTCGCTCAGGCTACGTCGCATCTATGCGACCAGGACTTCTTCTGTGGATGCTGGGCCGCAGAGCCCGTTCTCCGTCAGTTTCCTTTATTGGCTATTGGGTTCACCGGAATGAGTATCTTCAGTGAATCTGGTGTGATATCCGCCATGGATATCACGGTTGGAGCAATTCACCGAAGCTGATTCCACATCATAACCGAGCGAATACGGTTTCGCAACTTTCCCTCAGCGATATCAACCATCTTATACAACAAAAACCCGGTAATTTCTCAGTTTTCGCATTTATTTTCGCATTAGAGCATTGCTGCGTTTCGCCGTGTCGCAGTACCTACGGCGCGCCGATTCAGCCTCGCTGAATCAGGAACCAACAGGCTCCCGCTGGCGGGAGCTGGCTCGCAAAGCGAGACTGAGGGTGGCTTACACGGTACCGCTTATGACCGCCCTCAGTCGACTCCGCCGACAGCTCTCACAGCAGGAGCATATAATTAAAAAATAATCTCCTGCACGGGTATTACCCCGCACAGGAGACCTCATTCCCCGGATGTGTTTTCGGCTCCAATCGATACTGACATCCGGCCTATGCCGTCATCGACTTATTACAGACGATGGCGGCATAAGTATTTTTTTGCCGGCCAGTTGCGCGCAGGCCGGCATATCGCCGATATTTATCGACGCTGGAAGACACGCATCTCGCCTATCTCGCGGTTGGCCCACGAGTAGTACGGCACCAAGCGCAGCGTCGCGGGTTCGCCCGCACGCGGTTCGTCGGCATCCACGTACAGCGGCGCGTCATCCTCGTCGGCGTGCTCGCGCACTGCCGGCAAATCAACGGTATCGACGCCACCCAGCAAGTCGGCCTGGAAAGCCACAGCGGCATCCGCACCGGTGACGCCATCGGCCAGACGATAGTTCCACAGATCACCGGGGTTATCGACCTGTTCGGCGCAGTAGACCAGCGGACCGCGCATAACGGCCACCTGGCCGGCGTCGGAGCGCACGCGGGAGTTGGCGCGCACGAACTTGACGGACATGTCGAGCTCGAGCGCAATCTCCAACGTATCGCCGGCGTTGACCACAAGGTATACGAAGCCGTCTTCCAGCGAACCCACTGCGGGCTTGCCGTTCACGGTCAGCGTGTAGGAGCCCAAGGACCAGCCGGGGATGCGCAGTCCAAATCGGACCGAGCTGTCCGCAGCGCTGGCGGGCAGGCTCACCGTGTATTCCACGTGACTGTCCCACGGGAAGTCCGAACGCTGTTCGACCGTAAGGCCGGAAGCAAAATCGGCCTTGTTGGCGATGAACTGGTGGCTCAGCACGGTCTTGCCGCCGTCGCGCTCGGTGTAGATGTAACGGTCCACTGAAGCGATGAGTCGGGCGATGTTGGCCGGGCAGCATGCGCAGCCGAACCAGTCGACACGGTGGGAGAGCACGTGGTGACGATCCGGGTTGTCCAGTCCGTCGGGAGTAGTCTCCAGTGCGTTGACGTAGTAGTACTGCTTGCCGTCAAGCGAGATGCCGGCGATGGAACCATTGAACAGTTCCTTCTCCAGCACATCGGCGTATTCGCCCTTGGGCTCGAGGTCGAGCATCTGCTGGGCGAACATGCTCATGGCCACGGAAGCGCAGGTCTCGCCGTACATCGTGTCGTTCGGCAGGTCGTAATCGTAGGTGAACGATTCGCCCACATGGGTGGAGCCGATCGCACCGGTGACATACATGCGACGGGTGACGATGTTCTTCCAGAAACGCTTGGCAGTGTCGATCAGCCCCTGATCGCCGAGTAGTCGGCCCACGTGAGCCACGCCGGTGCACAGGTAACCGACGCGCACGGCGTGGCCGTCCGCGGTCTGCTGGTCGCGTACGGGCTCGGCAGCCTGGAAGTAGGTGGGCTTGTAGAAGCCGAGATCATGGAAGATGTTGTCGCCGTTCATCGCCTTGAGCTGCTTGGCGTAGAACTGCGGATCCTGACCGCGCACGTCGATGAGATACTGGGAAAGCGTCAGATAACGCTTCTCACCGGTCTCTTCATACAGCTTGGCGAGGGCGAGCTCAATCTCAGGATGACCATCGGCGCCGTGGATCTTGCCTTCTTCGGGGCCGAAGTTGGCATCCAGGCAGTCGGCCATCTTTTTGGCGACTTCAAGGGCCTGCTCGTTGCCGGTCACCTGATGGTAGGCGACGGCGGCCTCGATGTAGTGACCCATCACGTACATCTCGTGGCTCTGCTGAATCAGGCTGAAGCGCGGGCGGTCGGCCCATACGCCGGACTTGATCTGGTACGGGGTGTCCAAATAGCCGTCCGACTGCTGGGCGCGGGCGATGAGATCGACCGTGCGGTCGCACAGCGCCTTGAGCTCGGGATCCGGGTGGTATGCCAATGCGTAGGCGGCTTCCTCAAGCCACTTGTAGACGTCGGAGTCTTGGAAGACCATGCCATGGAACTCGTCGTCCAATTCGCCGGCGGCAACCTTCAGGTTGGCAACCGCATGGCTCTTGTTGTCAGCCAGCTGGTTGCCGGCTGGGTCGTCGGGCACCGTGGTGTCGATCTCGTCGTTCATCACGCCCCACTGGTAGGGGATGACGGATTCGACGATCTGGTCGCGACGCCGCTTCCAGAACGGGGAAGTGATTGTAACGTTCATGATTGTCCTTTTTTAAGGCCCTTGACCACACCGCCTCCGGCCCTGCAATTAAGGACCGGTTTCAGCCGGGCTCAGTATTGGCTTCGACGCTGTCGCGTCTCAGCACGGAGCTTGCTGGGAGCCCACCGGGCTCCCAGCCAAGGGCCGGCGGCACGAGCCGTCAGCCCTTGACAGCTCCGGCCATAAAGCCCTTGACGTAGTACTTCTGGAGTGCGAGGAACAGGATGGCGCAGGGAATCAGCAGGATCACGACGCCGGCCTCGGTGGCACCGTAATCGATGACGCCCATGGTCTGCTGACGCATGTTCACCATCGCCAGCGGCAGCGTGGACTTGGACGAAGAGCTCAAGTACAGCGGAATCATGAAGTTGTTCCATGCCTCGAGGAAGGCGAGCAGGCCAACCGTAACCATCGAAGGCTTGACCACCGGCACCAGGATCTTGAACAAGGCCTGGAGGCTGTTGCAGCCGTCGACCATGGCGGCCTCCTCCATGTCCTTGGGGATCGCGTCGAACGCGTTGCGCATGATGAACGTGCTCATAGGCAGCTGGAACAGGGTGATGACCAGGCCCACGCCCAGCAGGCTGTCGTTCAGGCCGATCTGCTTGTACCAGACCATCAGCGGGATCAGCAGCGAGGCGTACGGTACCATCAGGATCGACAGGGTGACCATGAAGCCGAGGTTGCGGCCCGGGTAGTCGAAGCGGGAGAACGAGTAGCCGGCCAGCGTACAGACGACCACGGAGAACACGACCGCGACCAGAGTCACGATTACCGAGTTGAACAGGTACTTGGGCAGACCTTCCTGATAACCGAACAGGGTCAGGTAGTTGGCCACGCCCCAGCCCTTGGACTGGACCGAACCGGCCTGCGGGCTGAACGAGCAGATGATGACCCAGACCAGCGGGCTGATGAAGATGATGGCCAGCAGGGCCTCAAGGATCCGGGCGATGATACGCTTCCACAATGGGGTAGTCATAATGTGTTACCTCCCCTTTCTCACTTGGTGTTGTCGCGCATGCCGCGCATCTGGATGGAGTTGATGATGACCAAGGCCACCAGCACGATCAGCGAGAGCGCCGCGGCCATACCCAGATCCTTCTTGGAATCGAAGGCGAAGTTGTAGATGAGCTGCACCACGGTCATGGTGGAGTTGTTCGGACCACCCTTGGTCAGAATGAAGAACTGATCGAACGCGAGGATCGAGCCGGTCACGCAGTAGACCAGGCACATCACGATGTTCGGCTTCATCAGCGGCAGGGTGATGGAGCGGAAGATACGCCAGGAACCGGCGCCGTCCATGCGGGCCGCCTCGTACAGATCACCGGGGATGGCCTGCAGACCGATCATCATCAGCAGCATGTAGTAGCCCGAGAAACGCCAAACAATCACGATAATCGTGGCCCACAGGGCCGACTGGCCGGTGGCCAGCACCGAACCACCCTCCTGCATCAGGCCCAACGAGCTCAGAATCTTGGTGACAGGGCCCACCTGCGGGGAATACAGGGCGTAGAACAGCAGGGACGCGGACGCCAGGCCCGTCGCGGACGGCAGCAGGAAGCAGGTACGCAGCACGTTGTTCCACTTCGAGCTCTCCTGCACAATCATGGCCATGCCCAGGCCAAGGACCAACAGGAAGATCGTGACGATCACGGTGTACTCGAGCGTGAACCAAATCGAGGGCCAGAACAATTTGTTCTCGAACACCTTGACGAAGTTGTCCGGGAAGTTCACGCCGCGGTTGCCACCCAGCAGGCTCCAACGAGAGCAGGCCATGACGACCAGTAGAACAATCGGCACGAAGAACAGGACGATAATCATCAGCCAGTCCGGAAGTGCGTACAGCAGACCTCGCCTGGTCTGCGCCGCCTTCGCCTTGGACTTATGCACGGGCACAGCCCCGGCGCTCTTGGAAACACTCGACATGTTTCTCTCTCCTTTGGGAAATTACTGTGAAATGGTAATCACGGAATCCGAATGCAATCCGATGTCAGGGCTTCGAGGAAGGAGGACTCCGAAGCCCCGCCAACACACCGCATTCATAAGGTATGTAGTGATGAAGGAAGAGAAGGAATGAAGAAGAAGATAGAAGTTCGATTATGTGGTTGAGCCGGCTCCTGCCCTCACAAGGGAGGGACCGGCTCAATCTGTTCAGTTATTATTCAGTTATTGCTGTGATTTGATGAGTGATGGTGAGGAGCATCACCACCGAATCACTGGGCAGACAGGACGTCGGTGACGGCCTTGTTGTCGGCCTTGAGGTCACCGGAACCCCACACGGCGTTCTGCACGAGCAGCTGCCACGGGGAGCCAGCGGCGTTGAAGGCTTCGTTGAAGGCCGGGGACTTCGGGGTCTGGCCGTTGCCGTCGATAATCACGGAGTTGATGGTCTGGATGCGTGGGTCAGCGTCTTTGTAAGCGGTCTTCAGGGTCTGGATGTTGGAGGCGGTGTCGCCTTGGTCAGCGAAGACTTCCTTCTGAGCGTCAGACTGCATCAGCCAGTAGAGGAAGTTCCAGGCCTGAGCAACGTGCTTGGAGTCCTTGGAGATACCCATGGCATCGCCGCCGAGGAACGTGGAGGTCTTGCCTTCCTTGGTGCCCGGGATCGGAGCAACGCCGACCTCGAAGCCGCCGTCCTTCTCAGCATCGAACAGAGCAGTGGTGGAGGTGTTCGGGTAAGGCATAACGCCAATCTTGCCGTTCGCGAACGGAGCGGTCCAGGTGGCGCCGGTCTCTTCCTTGGAGCCTGCACCCAGGCCGTTGGTGGTGTTGGCCAGCTCCTTGTAAGCGTCCAAGACGCCCTTCATGGAGTCGTTGTCCAGGGTGGCCTCGGAGCCATCCTTGTTCATGACGGATTCGCCGTCAGCCCACACGGACGGGAAGAGGTCGAAGACCAGAGCACCACCGGACTGACCGGCGAGGTAGGAGCCTGCGACGCCATCCTTGTTGAGGGCGGCGACCTTCTTGGCCTGCTCGGTGAACTCAGCGATGGACTTCGGGCCCTGCTCCGGATCCAAGCCAGCTTCCTTGTACAGGGTCTTGTTCCAGACCATCACGGAAACATCGGTGATGAACGGCAGGGTGTACTCGGCGCCGTCAACAGTACCGGCTTCGATGTGGCCCTGCTGCAGGTCGGCCTTGTTATCCAGGCCATCGATTTGCTTGGTGATGTCGGTGAAGATGCCCTCGGAAGCCCAGTACGGAATACGGACCACGTCGCCGGCGAGGATGTCAGGCAGGGAGTCGGTCTGCGAAGCGCCGCCGACCTTGCCTTCCATATCGTCGTTCGGGATGATCTCGAGCTTGACCTGGTTCTTGTGGCTCTTGTTGTAAGCCTCGACCACGTTCTTGGCCTGACGCTCCAGAGGGGAACGGGTCCACAGGGTGATCTCGGTACCATCGTCGGTGCCCTTGGCCGGGATACCTTCGGCGGTGGCAGTGCCACCATTGCCGGAGCCACCACAGGCGGCCAGCGGAACGATCAACGCGGCGGCAGCGATGCCAGCAAGAGTACGGGTCAGTTTATTGAAAGACACCATGTTCGCTTCTTTCTCTATATATCCGCTCAACTATGAGAGGCGGTGGCGGACGGTCCGCCTCCTTGGTTTCGCCCTGCTCGCTCCTTTGCTCGGAGCAGGTAACACTGCGAAAGCCTTTTCTCAATATAAACGAACATGGAAGTTTTTGCAAAAGCGCTTTCGCATTTTCGCGTTTTTTCTCACATCAAACGGGTTCGAGACTGTGATTCGACTATGAATAACGTGCTTGAATTGGCTTAATATCAATGATTATTCCGGCGTGTCGAGCAAATCAAACAAAAGCGAACATGGAAGTAACGCTTTCTTTCACTTACCTTGCACTTGAACAATTTCCCTGACTACGCCACGCCGAAAAAAAGATGTTTGCGAAAGTTTTCGCATTGAAGCTACAATTATTCCCAGATGTAATGGCGCACCACACCGTATGAGGTATTTCATCGCAAAACAATGCGCTATATACTGCTGAAGAACCAAGGAATCGAGGCATGATGACCCAGCCAGCAACCGGACGGGCAGCGCGACTTGAGGATGTGGCGGCATTGGCCGGAGTCTCGACGGCCACTGCATCCAAGGCACTGCACAACAAACCCCGCATCAGCGAAGAAACCAAGCAGCGTGTACTGGATGCCGCCAAGCAACTCAACTACTCTCCCAACAAGCTTGCCCAATCCCTAGCCCGCGGCACTACCGGCACCATCGGCCTGGTCACCTCCGATCTGCAGGGTCGTTTCTCCACACCGATTCTTATCGGCGCGGAGAACGAGTTGCGAGCCCAATCGACCTCAGTATTGTTGGCCAACGCTCGTGGCGACGCCGCCTTGGAACGTCAGCATGTCGAGAAACTGCTGTCCCTCAAGGTCGACGGACTGCTCATCGTGCAGTGCGAAACCAACCCCAGGCCCACGCTTGGCCATGACTGGGGCGTGCCACTGGTCTACGTCTAC
>OLIW01003060.1_pt1 | contig 11185 bp, 6 predicted proteins | sample 1601321 | NCBI WGS metagenome assembly OLIW01 (sample SAMEA2452114, study PRJEB22498) | human gut metagenome | reverse complement strand
CCGCGTCTCCATGAGTAAGTGATGTCGGCATTACAGATGTGCTGGGCGGGAATGCGTGCCTTGTTGTCATACGAGCCGTAAGCTTCCCAGGTCAAAAAGTACCAGTGCACCCACTGATAGGTACAACCCAGGCGCAGTCTGCTTTCGGGCAGGGCGATGTTGCGGAAGGTATAGTATGCTTCTACACTGCCAAAGAGCCAGGGACGGTTGGGCACACGGTTGTTGTAGGTGGCGGAGGGTTTTCCGTCGCCCTTGTACTTCTGCTGGTCGCGGGTGTCTTGGTAACTGACGTTGGTGGAGAGCTGCAGTCTGCCTTGCCAGTCGTAGCGTATTTCCCCTTCCACACCTTTCACGTGGACGGCAGGGACGTTGGTATATTGCATCGTGCCTTCTTTCTCGGCAATGCTGGTCTGAATGTAGTTGTTTACCTTGCGGAAAAATCCGCTCATCTCGTAATAGAATGTATGTCCATTGCCCGGGTGCCATGTGCCGAATAGAGAAGCATTGAAGTTGTTACTGTTTTCCGGTTTCAGTGCCACGTTGGCATAGATGGTGGTACCGTTTCCCAACAGCTCGCGGGCAATGGGTAGTCTCACACTATGTTCGTAGGATACTTTGATGGATAAAGGTTCTACGATGGTGTATCGAAGTCCAGCACCGTAGCCCAAGTAGTTCTTGGTGGTGGAACCTTGCACATCCTTCGAGCCGGTCACGCTGGATTGGTCGGTCTGCCGGATATTGGGATGGTTGATGTAGTCTTTTATGAAGAATACGTTTTCCATCTTGCCATCCAACAGAGACTGGTTGTAGGAGAGTCCCAGGATATGTTTGGTAACCACATCTTTTGACGGCTCGAAGCTGGTATCAAGGTCATCGAAGCGGTCGTTTCCGGTACGGCTCAAATGGTAGTTCAGATTAAAGCTGTGATGGGTATTCAGCTGATAGTCCAGGTTGGTGCGCATAATGGTGAGCGGACGCTTGTAGTGGCGCATGGATGGTTCTTTGCCCATAATCTCGTTGCGCTGGCTCACGATGTATCCTCCATCCCAATAGTACTTCCGATAGGCAGTGTCCACGGTCAAGGAATGGTCCCAGGTGTGGGAGAGGGAGGCATTCAGTTGCATGTTCTTCAGGATGAAGTTGTACTTCTGATAGCGGGCAGAGATGTTCCAGGAATCGGAATTCCTTTCTGCCATTCCGTATACTTTGTTTTGGACAGACCCCGTCTGCAGTTCCTTGTCTGTTTTTGAATAGGAGGCGGAAACAAAGAAGGCATCAGCCCAGGATTTGTTGACAAATCCGGCTTCCACCTGTGCCAGTAGCGAGAAGTAGCCGTCATGAAAACGCTTGGGATTGCCATATATGAAATTGTCTCCGCTTTCGTCGCGCATCTGCACATTCTTCATTCTATAATCGTTTTTGGAGTAGTTGATGCCAACGGTTGGCCGGACTATTAGTCCGGTTCCCTTTTCTACGAACTGGGTGTTCAGGTCCGTCTTGTGTGTATGGAAGGAGCCGATGCCGTAAGATACATCCAGATAATTCTTCTTCTCCTGCTTTGTAATGATATTGATGGCACCGCCCAGTGCATCTGTTCCCAAGCTGGCAGGGACTACTCCTTTGTATATCTCAATCCGGTCTATGATGTTAATGGGTAAGTTGGCGAGGGAAACACCGCTTCCTTTGGTGTCCAGTGGCATTCCGTCCAGAAAGTAGCGGATTGAATTTCCGGACAAGCCGTTGATGGAGAGGTCGAAGTCCGAGCCAACCCCGCCTTCCTCTCTCACCTTGATGCCCGTTGTACGGTTCACCAGGTCGTTGAGGTTATTTAGTGAGTTTACTATCGGCTTGATGTCGAGTGCATTGACAGCAAAGGCCCCTTCCTTCACTTTCTGCGTTTGGGTCTTTCCGTATACTTCGACAGAATTCAATGCCACGGCGCTTTCCTGCAATGTGAAATTCTGTTTTTTATCCTGCCGGATGTCGAGGGATTGTTTCACGGTTTGGTAGCCCAGGAAGGAGACGACGAAGGTGTGTTTGCCCGGAGCGACTTGCAGTGAATACTTCCCCCGGTCGTCCGTATAGGTGCCGGAGGTGGTGTTTTCCACAGCGATGGTGGCTTGGGCTATCGGTGTCCCGTGCTGGTCTATGACTTTTCCGGATAAGGTGACCTTATTCTGTGCCATACTACCTGCAGGCAGTAGGCAGATAAATGTAAATAGCAGTCCTGTGATGAATCTCATTTCAGTTCCTTATAAGCGTTCGTAACTTGCCCTCAAGGAAAAATGAACAAAGAGAAAGATTCCTTTATATGGATAAAGAATGCCTCGACTCAATGTTTTGTTGCTTTATTCCCCGAAAGCACTAAAACTATGTTGTCTTGGCAGGTCTTCTGACTTATCCCTCTTTGAATGCCTTCCCATCCGCCGGGCGGACAGTGGCTTGTAGAATATTCAAAGATTTTGGAAGGACTTACAGCAGCGGGTCTGTTCAGGATTTGCACCTGATTCCCTTTTTCATCACTCATCTCCAACAGAACCGGGAGAGGTGAAACCAAAACTGGGACAAAGATAACAAAAACTATTAGGTTTGCGAATACTCCTGATAATTTTTGTTATCTTTGCCCGCGAATTGGTTCCGGATGCATGTTTCCATCATCTGGATTAAAAGGGAATCGGGTGTAAATCCCGGACAGTCCCGCTGCTGTGAAGCTCCGTTTATATCATGAAAAACACCCTTGCCACTGATATGCATTGAAATATCGGGAAGGCTTCAGGATTAGGAGTCAGTCAGAAGACCTGCCATTCATTAAAGGCTGCCTTTGCTCGTGGGTTAGGAAGACAGTACGAAGATATTAGTTGAACATTTAAACAAGAAATGGAATGCCTTTGTTAAAGGTATGTCCGCATTGTGGTGTGACTATATATATCCTTTATATATTAAAGAAAAAGTAAAATGATTAAGAAAGTATTGATTGCCAACAGAGGTGAGATTGCCTTGCGCGTCATGCGTTCGTGCCGGGAGATGGGACTGCTTACGGTTGCGGTCTTCTCCGAGGCCGACCGCACCTCTCATCATGTGGCATATGCCGATGAGGCTTATCCGATAGGACCGGCCGTGGCAAAAGAGAGTTATCTGAATATTGAAAAAGTGATTGCCACGGCAAAGCGATGCGGTGCCGATGCCATCCATCCGGGTTACGGCTTTTTGTCGGAGAACTCGGAGTTTGCACGCCGTTGCAAGGAGGAAGGGATTATCTTTATCGGTCCCGCCGCCGAGACGATGGAGGCGATGGGCGACAAGATAGCTGCCCGCAAGCGAATGATTGCGGCAGGCGTACCCGTGGTTCCCGGAACGGAACAACCTTTGCAGAGTGCCGAAGAAGCCGTGCGCATCTGCAACGAGATAGGTTATCCCGTGATGCTGAAGGCGTCTATGGGTGGCGGTGGTAAAGGTATGCGCCTTATCCATAACGAGAGCGAAGTGGTGGAAGCCTACAACACGGCACGCTCCGAGTCCATGTCCTCCTTTGGAGACGACACGGTCTATCTGGAAAAGTTCGTGGAAGAACCCCACCACATCGAGTTCCAGATATTGGGCGACAACCACGGCAACGTCATCCACCTCTTCGACCGCGAATGCTCCGTGCAGCGTCGCAATCAGAAGGTGGTAGAAGAAAGCCCGTCACCCTTCCTTACGCCGGAATTGCGCCGGGAGATGGGAGAGAAGGCGGTTGCCGCAGCCAAGGCAGTGAACTACTCCGGTGCAGGTACCATCGAGTTTCTGGTAGACAAGAACCGTCGGTTCTACTTCCTCGAAATGAATACGCGCTTGCAAGTAGAGCACCCCATCACGGAAGAAGTGGTAGGCGTGGACCTGGTGAAAGAGCAAATCCGCATTGCTAACGACGAGGTGCTGCACCTCAAGCAGGAGGAACTGTTCCAGCGCGGCCATGCTATAGAGTGCCGCATCTGTGCCGAAGATACGGAAAACAACTTCATGCCGTCTCCCGGTGTCATCAAGCAACTGACGGAGCCGAACGGAATCGGTGTGCGTATAGACAGCTATGTGTACGACGGCTATGAGATTCCCATCTACTACGACCCTATGATAGGTAAGCTCATCGTATGGGCAACCACCCGCCAGTATGCCATCGAGCGTATGCGCCGTGTGCTCTACGAGTACAAAATTACGGGCGTAAAGACCAACCTTGCCTATCTGAAGCGCATCATGCACGTGCCCGACTTTGTGAAGGGAGAGTACAACACCCTCTTTATCGAGAAGAACGCCCGCATGCTGGTACGCACCAACACTGCCAACGAAGAGTTGGAGAACATAGCCATGATAGCTGCCTATATGGACTATCTGGTTAATCTGGAGGAGAATGTTTCGGCACAGCTACCCGATGCCCGCCCCATCAGCCGTTGGAGGGAATTTGGCTTGCAGAAGGGAGTGCTCAGGATTTAAGGAATGGATAATTGATAATGGATAATTGATAATGGATAATTAATAATTAATAATGGAAATACATATAGGAGACCGTATCGCAGACATTACCCTGGTGGGTAAGGAAGGGAATAAGGTACAACTTACCATTGACGGAAAGCCCTACGAAGTGGACATTGTGATGGCAGAGAACGGAAGTTGCTCCATCCTGCACAACGGAAACTCGTTCAACGCAGGCCTTGTGCGCGGCGAGGGCGGCAAGAGTTATGACATCAGCATGCTCCAGCGTTCCTTTCATGTGGACATCGTGGACACGCAAGCCAAGTATCTGCACATGAAGAAAGGAGCCGACGAGAAGCAGGGCGACAAGATTCTGGCGCCGATGCCGGGCAAGGTAGTGAGCATCCCCGTCAAGGTGGGCGACCGACTGGCTGCCGGAGACATTGCCGTGGTGCTGGAAGCCATGAAGATGCAGAGTAACTATAAGGTAAATGCCGACTGCATCGTCCGCAACATCCTCGTGGGCGAGGGCGAACCGGTAAATGCCAACCAAGTATTGATTGAATTGGAGTTGATAAAGGAGGAATAATCCCGAGTCGCATTCAGTCCGTATATTATAAATCACTAAATTGTAAATGCAAATATGAACAGAGAAGAAATATACCGCCAGTTTGAGGAACTGGATAAACGTGCCTCGCTGGGTGGGGGCGTAGACAAGATAGAGAAACAACACGCCTCCGGCCGCATGACTGCCCGCGAACGTATTGACATGCTGCTGGACAAAGGCTCGTTCAATGAGCTGGACAAGTTCGTGAACCACCGTTGCACCAACTTCGGCATGGAGAAGAAACAGATTGCCGGAGACGGCATGGTGTCCGGTTACGGAAAGATAGACGGCCGCCTTGTATTTGTCTATGCCTACGACTTCACGGCGCATGGCGGTTCGCTCAGCGAGACGAATGCCGCAAAGATTGTAAAGGTGCAGCAGCTTGCCCTGAAGAACGGTGCTCCCGTCATTGCCCTCAACGATTCGGGCGGCGCACGCATCCAGGAAGGTGTGAACAGCTTGGCAGGCTATGCCTCCATCTTCTATCAGAACACCATTGCGTCGGGTGTCATTCCGCAGATATCCGCTATTCTGGGTCCGTGTGCCGGTGGGGCATGCTACTCTCCGGCGCTTACCGACTTTATCTTCATGGTAAAGGAGCAGAGCCACATGTTTATCACCGGTCCGGACGTGGTAAAGACCGTGACCCACGAGGAGGTGGACAAGGAGGAACTGGGCGGTGCCTATACGCATAGCAGCAAGAGCGGCGTTACCCACTTCATGTGCAATACGGAGGAGGAGACACTGATGAGCATCCGCGAGCTGCTGAGCTTCCTGCCGTCCAACAATATGGAGGATGCTCCCTTCACTCCCTGCTCCGACGATATCCATCGCCGGGTAGAGGCGCTTCAGACCGTCATTCCTGAGGACCCGAACATGCCCTATGACATCAAGGATATTATAGAACCGGTGCTGGACAACCAGTACTTCTTCGAAGTGATGCCTCACTTTGCCAAGAACGTCGTTATCGGTTTCGGTCGTCTGAACGGGCGTTCGGTAGGTATCGTGGCAAACCAACCTGCCTATTTGGCGGGTGTGCTCGATATTGATGCCAGCGACAAGGCGGCACGTTTCATTCGTTTCTGCGACTGCTTCAACATCCCGCTGATAACCTTCGAAGATGTTCCCGGCTTCTTGCCCGGAACGATGCAGGAGCACAACGGCATCATCCGCCACGGCGCCAAGATTGTCTATGCCTATGCCGAGGCCACCGTGCCCAAGATAACGCTGATTACCCGCAAGGCATACGGCGGCGCCTACATCGTGATGTCCAGCAAACCGACGGGTGCCGACGTGAACCTGGCTTATCCGCAGGCGGAAATCGCCGTGATGGGTGCCGAGGGTGCGGTGAACATCCTCTACCGCAAGTCCTCTGCCGAAGAGAAGCAGGAGATTATCAAGGAGTATGAAGACAAGTTCTCCAACCCTTACCGCGCCGCCGAGCGTGGCCTCATAGACGAGGTCATCATGCCGCGCGACACCCGCTACAAGCTGGTGCAGGCATTGGAGATGGCGCACAACAAGAATCAGAGCAATCCACCGAAAAAGCACGGCAACATGCCTTTATAATAGTAGTTATTTTTTATGTGTGAAATGCGTATCCCCGGAGAAGTGATTTCTGTGGGGATACACTTTTTAAATAGAGAATTAAGAATTAAACAATAAGGCTGAAAAGTAAAAACTAAAGATAGAAACTATGGAACTATTAAGAAACCTCTTTGAGGGTTATCCCAACCTTTGGGGCGGAGGAGTGGCACACTCTGTCCTAATTCTGTCCCTGGTCATCACCTTCGGTATCATGCTGGGCAAGTTGAAGGTGGCAGGCATCTCGCTGGGTGTCACCTGGATTTTGTTTGTGGGCATTGTCTTCGGACATTTCGACATGAACCTCGACGAACATCTGCTGCACTTCCTGAAGGAGTTCGGCTTGATACTGTTTGTCTATTCCATCGGTCTGCAAGTGGGACCGGGATTCTTCTCCGCTTTCAAGAAGGGCGGACTTACGCTGAACATGGTAGCAATGCTTTCCGTCTTCCTCAGCGTGGTTATCACCATTGTGTTGCACTTTGCCACCGGAATCCCCATTACTACGATGGTGGGTATCTTGTCCGGAGCCGTGACCAATACCCCCGGTCTGGGTGCTGCCCAGCAGGCAAACAGTGACCTCAACGGGGTGGATGCTCCGGAAATCGCACTCGGATATGCCGTTGCCTATCCGCTGGGTGTGGTGGGCTGCATCCTGGCGCTGCTAGCCTTGAAGATTTTCATGCGGATTAATACCCAAAAAGAAGAGGAGGATGCCGAGCACGGGCTGGGTCATCTGCAGGAGCTGACCGTGCGTCCCATATCGGTAGAGATACGCAATGAGGCAATAGACGGCAAGCGGATCAGAGATGTGAAACCATTGTTGAACCGTGCGTTTGTCATCTCCCGCATCCGGCACACCGGCAGTCAGGAAACAGAACTGGCGAATGCCGATACGGTGCTGCACATGCAGGATGAAATTCTGTTCATTGCCAACCCGAAAGATGTGGAGGCCATTGTTGCCTTCTTCGGAAGAAAAATTTCGGTGGAGTGGGAACGGGAGGACAAGAACTTGATTTCACGCCGCATCCTCATCACCAAGCCGGAACTGAACGGCAAGTCTCTGTCTCAGCTCAAGATACGTAACAACTTCGGTGCCTGCATCACCCGTATCAACCGTTCGGGCGTGGATCTGGTGGCAACTCCCCACTTGCAGTTGCAGATGGGAGACCGTGTGACGATTGTAGGCAGTGAGCTTGCCGTGAGCCATGCGGAGAAGGTATTGGGAAACTCGCTGAAGCGTCTCAACTATCCAAACTTGATTCCTATCTTCCTGGGTATTGCCCTGGGATGTATCTTGGGCAGTCTGCCGTTCATGTTCCCCGGCATTCCCCAACCCGTGAAACTGGGACTGGCCGGTGGACCGTTGGTGGTTTCCATCCTCATCAGCCGTTTCGGGCCTCAATATAAGCTGATAACCTACACGACGATGAGTGCCAATCTGATGATACGCGAAATCGGTATCGCCTTGTTCCTGGCCTGCGTGGGGTTGGGTGCAGGAAAGGGATTCATCGATACCATTATCTACGAAGGCGGCTACGTGTGGATTGGATACGGTGCCATCATCACGGTCGTTCCGTTGCTGGTGACAGGATTCATGGGGCGCTATTTCTGGAAGCTGAACTACTATACGCTGATAGGTGTGCTGTCCGGAGCTAACACCAATCCGCCTGCATTGGCCTATTCCTCGGACTTGACATCCTGCGATGCCCCTGCGGTGGGATACGCCACAGTCTATCCGCTGGCTATGTTCCTGCGGGTGCTGACGGCTCAGTTGCTGATACTGGCGTTGGCGTAGTTTCACCATAGATAATCTATGGTACATAGGTTGATTTGATAACAAGTAATGTAAAGGGAGCTAACAAGTAATGTTAGGCTGCTTTACATTACTTGTTATTTTTGTTTGTAGTATTCCTCCGCTTGTGCCAGTGTCTCCGGTTTGCCGATGTCGAACCAGCGGAATCCTTGCAGCGGATAGCCTTGTATATGCACCTTTGTGCAGGCGGACAAGTAGAAAGGAATGATGGAGAACTTGCCGTCCCACTGCCCATCGTCCATCAGGTGGAAGAGGGAGGGGGAGATGATGTGGATACCTCCGAAGGCGAGTTCCCGGTACTTCGTTTCCCGGTAGTCGAAGCCTGCCGGTTTCACCTCTCCGGTGGACTTGTTTATCCAGCCGTGCAGGTGGTAGTCGTCGTCAAAAAGGAGATAGCGGGAAGTCTTGCGCTCGCTCACAAGCAGGGTAGACTCCGCATCGCTCTCCAGATGGTGGCGGTAGAGACCTGCAAGGTCAATGTCCGTCAGAATATCCGCGTTGTGCACCAGGAAAGGTTCTTGTCCGTCCAGAAAGGGGCGTGCCTTTTTGATGCCTCCTCCGGTGTCGAGCAGCATGCCGCGTTCGTCGCTGATGTGAATCTCCGTGCCGAAGTTGTCGTGGGCACGGAGGAAGTCGATAATCTGCTCCCCGAAGTGGTGGATATTGACCGTTATCTCGTTGAATCCTGCTTCCTTCAACCGCAGTATCACCCGTTCCAGCATGGGCTTTCCTGCTACGGGAACGAGGGCCTTGGGCATGTTGTCCGTCAAGGGGCGCAACCGGGTGCCCAGGCCGGCGGCGAAAATCATGGCTTTCATATTGGCATATTCTCACATTAGCACATTAAACTTTGGCCTTAAACGTCTGTTCAATATTCTGTTCTCTATGTATCAGGTTCACTTGCACGCCGAACTTCTTGTGCAGATGTTCCGCCAGGTGTTGTGCCGAATATACGGAGCGGTGCTGTCCGCCGGTGCAGCCGAAGCAGACAGACAGATTGGTGAAGCCGCGTTCCATGTAGCGCTTCACGGAAGCGTCGACAAGGGCGTAGGCATGCTCCAGGAATACGGCTATCTCGCCGTCGTCTTCCAGGAAGCGGATAACGGGTTCGTCCAGTCCCGTGAAGGGTTTGTAACGCTCGTACTTGCCGGGGTTGTTCACAGCGCGGCAGTCAAAGACGAAACCTCCTCCGTTGCCCGTGGAATCTTCGGGGATACCTTTTTTGTAGGCAAAGCTGGTGACTTTCACCACGAGGCGACGCTTTTGCAGGTCGTCTGTAAACTGTTTCAGCTCGGTGAGTTCGCGCAGAATCCGGCAGAGGTAGGGATATTCTGGATAAGGTTCTTGGAGCAGTTGGCGAAGGTTCTCGATGGCGAAGGGGACACTTTGTATGAAGTGGGGCTTCTTCTCGAAGTAACCGCGGAAACCATAGGCACCCAGCACCTGCATGGTGCGGAACAATACGAAGTGGCGAAGCTGGGCATAGAAATAAGCCTCGTCCACGGGCTGGTACTTGCGCAGGGCGTCGATGTATTCCTTCAGCAACTCTTGGCGCAGGCTGTCGGGATAGTTTGCTTTGGCCTGCCACAAGAAGGAGGCAACGTCGTAGTAGACCGGACCTTTGCGTCCGCCCTGGAAGTCGATGAGCCACGGCTCGCCGTCCTTTATCATAACGTTACGGCTCTGGAAGTCGCGGTACATGAAGGTGGCGGAGCTGCTACGGAGCAACACGTCTGCCATCTTCTGGAAGTCGTCCTCCAGCCGGTCTTCCTGAAAGTCCATCCCCGTAGCCTTGAGGAAGCAGTATTTAAAGTAGTTCAGGTCCCACAGAATGCTGCGGCTGTTGAACTCTGCCTGCGGGTAGCAGTAGGAGAAGTCCATGCCGTCGGCTCCGGCAAACTGCACGGCGGGCAGCAGACGGATGGTCTTGCGCAGTAACTGCTTCTCATCCTCGCCGAATACGCTGGTCTTGCGGCCTTTCTCGATGGCATTGAATAGGAGCGAGTCGCCCAGGTCTTCTTGCAGATAATAGATATCATCTTCGGAGCGGATGAACACTTGCGGTACGGGCAGCCCTTTCTGTCGGAAATGTTCTGCCATGTAGAGGAAGGCGCGGTTCTCCTCCACAGACTCTCCGCTGACGCCGATAAGTGTAGGACTTCCGATGAGGCGGAAGTAACGGCGGTTGGAGCCGGAGGAGGGGAGTTCGTCAATCTGTTCCGGTTCGTGTCCGGTATGTGCGATGTAGAGTTTCTTAAGTTCTTCGGTTATCATGGTGGTATGTTTTATTTTCGCAGCTAAGATAAAACTTTTGTCGGAGATATGCTTACCTTTGCAGGAGGAAAATATTTAATTTGATAGCTTCATAATGGATTCCATTCCTCAGTTTCTCATAGCCGCCCCTACATCGGGCAGTGGAAAGACCACCGTCAGTCGTGGACTGATGGCATTGTTTGTGAAGAAAGGTCTGAAGGTGCAGCCTTTCAAGTGCGGTCCCGATTATATAGATACTAAGTATCACGAGGCGGTATGTGGCCGTCCTTCCATCAATCTGGATACTTTCATGGCATCTCCGGAGCATGTCCGCAGTCTGTATGCACGCTATTCGGCAGATGCTGATGTTGCCGTGGTCGAGGGGATGATGGGGATGTACGACGGGTACGACCGCGACCGGGGCTCGTCGGCAGAAGTGGCACGGCTCTTGGGTATTCCTGTGGTGCTGGTGGTCGATG
>OLIW01003042.1_pt1 | contig 11248 bp, 10 predicted proteins | sample 1601321 | NCBI WGS metagenome assembly OLIW01 (sample SAMEA2452114, study PRJEB22498) | human gut metagenome | reverse complement strand
TACGTCAAATTCTGTCTTTTCTTCAGCTGCTGCACCTGCTGCTGCACCTGCGGCCAAGCCAAGTCCGCCGTAACCATATTCACGGCTGCGATTGTTGTAATTGTTTACTGCATCTACCATAATTGTGTCCTTCCTTTTTTACACACTTTATAGTTAATATAAAAATTCGAAAATAATTTATTTGCTATCATTTAATAAATTAGTTTACAATTATTTACATAAAACCAAAAGTCTGCACATAAACTTCTTTATAAGCTAATTATATCACGTATATCTAAGAGTGCAATATATTGTTTAAAAACATCACACATTTCAACCTTTTAAATGATGTAACTCTATCTGAATCATATAGAATAATAATGTAACATATTTTAATAATTCAGGCGGATTAATGAGTCAAAGTTTTGATTTCACATCTTACAACAACATAAAAAGAATGAATGAAGAAGAACTTGCTCACACTTGGGAAGAGTATTTAAAAGACAAAACTCAAAAAAGTGTGCGCGACACCTTAATCGTGCAATACATCTATTTAATTCGTTATGTTGTGGGTCGGGTAAAGGTTACACTGCCATCGACGATTTCTCTTGAAGACATTGCCGGATACGGTGTAGAAGGTCTGATTAACGCTATTGAAAGATATGCACCACAGAAAAATACACGCTTTGAAACCTATGCGCTTATTCGTATAAGAGGCGCAATACTTGATAGAATTCGCTCTCAAGATTTTTTGCCAAGAAGCGTTAGAAAAAAAATTAAAGACATAAAAGCAGCAACCGAAAAACTAAAACAAGAATTAGGCCGCATGCCTACTACAACAGAAATAGCAAACGCTGTTGACATGACACCGGATAAAGTATCGCAGCTTTTGTCAGAAGATACAACAATGACATCTTTGTATGAAAAGCGCGGAAATACAGAAGATTCAATTGAAATTATTGACACAATTGAAGATACAAACAAACTTAACCCGCAAGAACAAACAGAAGAAAACGATGTTAAGTTCCAGTTAGAAAAAGCGCTTAAACGTTTGCCCGAACGTGAACGTGTCATAATGGTTTTATACTATCAAGAAAACATGACCTTAAAAGAAATCGGCGCTACATTAAACATGTCAGAATCTCGAGTTTGCCAGCTTCACGCTCAATCAATTATGAAGCTTAAAAATATTCTCAGCGAAAACCGCACATCGCGTCTTAAACAAAGCATTATCGCTTAAGTTCATAATCAAAAATTACAAAATCAATCCGTTTATCAATTCCATCTGCACCAGAAACATTACCTTTAAAAGGCATTATTTCACCATACCCCAGCGCAAAAATCCTTCTTGACGGCACTTTCCCGCAAAATACAAGATAATCAGCAATACTGTTTGCCCTGGCGTTTGACAATTCCCAATCCGCATCATACGCACTTTTTGAATAATCGTTATCCTGTGTATGGCTTTCCACAGTGCATTCGTTGTTAATCTTGTGTAAAACAGAGACAACACCATCCAATATTTTTTTGCCTGAAAGCTTTATATCAGCTTCTCCTTGATGGAAAAAGTTTTCTTCATCAACCGAAATAATTAACCCTCTTGGGACTTTTGTATAAATAATTCCTTCACATGGCCCCAACGCCTGCTCAAACAGAGTTTGTATTGCAGAAGCTTCCGGAGCGGCTGTGGCACTAATATAAATAGTTCTCGGATATTCGTCCGGGAATGTCTTTGATGCATTTAAAAAAATTATCAGAATTATCAAAATAAATTTTTTCAAAAGCCAAGTCCTCACTGCCGCCCAAATATACAACTTGAAACAGCTAAATTTTGTGTACACTATACCCTATTATTCAATAGTTGAATAACTTGCACATTCCCTGACTAATCATCCTTCAAAAAAAATTTACGGCTTTAAAATCGAAAGAACAAAGTTTTCGTTAAAATACTTTCTTGCACAATTTTGAATTTGCTCAGAAGTAACTTGTGAAACTTTTTCTTTAATTTTTTTGTTAAAGTCAAATCCAAGGCCTAATATTCCGTTGTGAGCATAAATGCTTGCTTTTTGAAGATTAGTTTCTTGAGCGAAAGCCCATTTTCCATAAATATTATTTTTAGCATTTTCCAACTCTTCGGGCCCTACCAAAACATCTTTAATTTTAGCAATTTCCTCATTAAAACCTTTTAAAGAAGTTTCAATATTTTTCGGTTCTGTTGCAATATAGATGGAGAAGTTTGCCGCAAGCGCGAAAGGTTCATAAGAACTTCTAACAACATAAGCAAGCCCTTTTTTGTCGCGCAGTTCCAAAAACAGCCTTGAAGAAAGTCCGCTTGCACCGAGAATTATGTTCAACAAAATTAATGCAGCGTATTCTTCACTTTTATAAGTTGGCACAAGCCAGCCTTGAATAATATGAGATTGGTTCGCGTCTGGCTTAATTATTTCAACCTCTTTTTTAGTGCAAATTGCTTTGGGTGATGGACAAGCGCTTTCATCTTTTAAATTCTCTATATCTTTGAAAGATTTGTTAACATCGCCTAAAACCTTTTCAAAATCAATGTCTCCTACAAACGTAATTACCTTTTTACTGTTTTCAAGAATATTTTTATACGCATTAATTACATCTTCTTTTTTAATATTATGAATGTTTTCAAGGATTTTAGTGTAAGTATTGCCATAACAGTGGCCTTCAAAAATGTTTTTGTAGTAATTTTCAAGGGCTTTGCCTCTTGGCGAATCAAGTTCTGCAATAATTTCACCTTCCATTTTTGCGATTTCTTTATCAAACTCTTCAAAAGTAGAATTTTTTACAATGTCTTCGACAAGTTCAATTGCCTTATCAAAATCCTCGTTCAGGCAAAGAAAACGAAATCTTAAATAGTCAGGACGGCATTCTGATGAAAATTCAATTGCATATTTATCGAATTCCTGAGCAATCTGTTCAGCCGTGCGGGATTTTGTTCCTTGCATGAAAAGTCTCGCCATTACTGAATAAATTCCCGGACTTTTTTCAGGTTCATTCAGTGAAATATTTAAACAAAAAGCTGCTCTTGGAGTGTTTTGCGCTCTTTCGTAAAAAAATTCAATATTGTTATTTAATTTTGTAAGTTTTTCATTCATTTGCTCTCTCCTGATGTTATAGCTGAATTTTAACACATATGAAATAAAAACACAATAAGCTTGTAATTTCAGCCTGTTTGGCATATAATCAGGATATGGAAAATATGAAAAAAATTAAATTAAATGATTTTGAAATCGGCGGGGAGAAATTAACTATTCTTGCGGGCCCCTGCGCCATTGAGAATATTGAAATCCTCGACAAAACAGCGGCTAAATTAAAAGAAATAACCAAAAGACTTGATATAAATTTTGTATTTAAATCTTCTTTTGATAAAGCAAACAGAACTTCCCTGTGTTCATATAGGGGGCCAGGCCTGGAAAAAGGGCTCGAAATGCTTGCTGAAATCAAAAAAAGATACAATGTACCAATTGTAACGGATATTCATCTTCCGGAACAAGCCCAAAAAGCAGCAGAGGTCGCTGATATTATTCAAATTCCAGCTTTCTTGTGCCGTCAGACAGATATTCTTGTTGCCGCGGCCAAGACAGGCAAAATAGTTAATATTAAAAAAGGTCAATTCCTTGCGCCTGAACAAATGAAAACTTTAATAAAAAAGATTGAAGATTCTGGAAATTCAAATATTTTATTAACTGAACGCGGCGTCAGCTTTGGGTATAACAATCTTGTTGTAGATTTCCGCTCAATGCCTATTATGCAGAAATTCAATTATCCAGTTGTGTTTGATGCGACTCATAGCGTTCAGCTTCCGGGTGCTCACGGAACTTGTTCGGGCGGAGAAAGAGAATTTGTACCGGTTTTGGCAAAAGCCGCAATTGCAGCAGGCGCTAATGCGCTGTTCTTTGAAATTCACCCAAACCCTGATGAAGCTCTCTGCGACGGCCCTAACATGATTCCTCTTGACAAAGCAGAAAACCTTTTTAGTATATGTAAACAAATTTTTGAAATTGTAAGAAAGTAGCAAATGATTATAAAACAATACGTTCTCGGACCCATAAGCGCTAATAATTATTTGGTCATGGATGAAAAATCTAAAGAAGCCGTTTTAATTGACTGCTCTGAAAAAAGTCAAAAACTTCTGGATGATATCAAAAATTTGAATGCTCAAGTTAAATATATTCTTTTAACTCACGGTCATTTCGACCATGTTATGGGTGTGAATGACATGAAAAAAGAATTGGGTGCCAAAGTTTTAATCCATAAAAAAGATGTTTCTCAAATGGATATGACAAAAAGTATTATTGCAACTTTCGGATTTTCCATTGATGAAAACCCGTCTTACGATGAATTTGTTGATGAAAACAGTGATTTATCAATAGGTGATATAAAAATTAAAGTAATTCCGACCCCAGGCCACACTGAAGGCGGAGTTTGCTATCTTGTTGACGGAAAACTATTTTCCGGCGATACTCTGTTTAGAGACTATGTTGGCAGAACAGACTTGCCGGGCGGAAGTTTTGAAAGTTTGAAAACAAGCATAAAAGATGTTCTTTTCAAACTCGATGACAATACGGAAGTTTTTCCCGGCCACAACGAGATTACCACAATAGGTTACGAAAAAAAGTACAACGAAATAATATAATTTGACTGCTGCAAAAGTCAGCGGAGGGTAATATGAAAGATCAACTTAACAAAATATACGAAAACGCGGCAAACGATTTGTCAAAAGCTCAATCTATCAACGATATTGAAGAAATTAGAGCTAAATATTTGAGTAGAAAAGGTGAATTCAACGCCATTAAAAAAGGCTTGAAAGACTTGTCTGACGAAGATAAAAGAACAGTCGGCGCTCTTGCAAATGAAATTACGCAAAAACTTGAAAATGCATTGAAAGAAAAACACAGCGAATTTTATAAAAAAGAGCTTAATGAAAAACTTCATAAAGAAAGAATTGACCTGACTTTACCCGGTAAATACACTCCTCGCGGGAAAGTTCACCCGATTACTGCAACAACAACTGAAATTGTTTCAATCTTTCAAAGCCTCGGATTTTCTGTTGTGGACAATGAGCATTCTCCGGAAGTTGAAACTGAATATTATAACTTTGATATGCTTAACTTTCCGCCTGATCACCCGGCTAAAGATATGCAGGACACTTTTTACGTAAAACATGCTCCAAATGTTATTTTAAGAAGCCAAACATCGAACTCCCAAATAAGAGCAATGGAAGGTAAAAATCCGCCAATCCGTGTTATAGCACCTGGCAGGGTTTACAGAAATGAAAACGTTAACGCCAGAAAAAATAATTTCTTCCACCAAATTGAAGGGCTTTATGTTGATAAAGATATAACTTTTGGGGATTTGAAAGGCGTATTAAACGAGTTTATACGAATTTACTTTGGCGCAAGCCGCCCGACAAGATTTAGAAACAGCTTTTTCCCATTCACAGAACCTTCTGCTGAAATAGACGTTCAATGTATTATGTGCGAAGGCAAAGGCTGTAAAATATGCTCCGGCACTGGCTGGCTTGAAATCTTAGGCGCAGGAATGGTTGATCCAAATGTATTGAAAAACGTTGGAATTGACCCTGATGTATATTCAGGTTTTGCGTTCGGCATGGGTGTCGAAAGATTGTCTATGCTTAAATATGCAATTGATGACATTAGATTGTTCTTTAACAACGATGTGAGATTTTTAGAACAATTCTAGTCTAGTCTTCAAGCTCAAATATTGTATAATCATTTATTTTGAACGTATCAATAACCTTGAATCCCTCCTGCTCAATTATCTCGAACGCAGGCGGCAAGGATTGGTCAAAACATACAAAATAAAATCTCTTGAAATGAGGTCTTGTTGTATAATTATCCTTGACAAATTTAAACAAAACATCTCTTGCCGGGTTAGTGAAAAGCTGTGAGTACATGTAAGAATGATTGTGTCTTACATACATCAAGACAGGAATTTTTCTTTCGGCAATTTTTTTATTCAAAGGTTCAAAGCTTTGATATGTATTTTCAACATTGCCTTTAACCAAGCTGAACTTGCTTAAACCATATACAGCGTAATCATTCCTTGATGCGAACACCGCGCTTGAAATATATAAGAATAAAAATCCGGCTATTGCTATCTTTTTATAATTGTCTTTTAGAAGTGATGCCAAATATGGAATTGCAATGCTTAAAGCCGGGAATATCGGCACGACATAACGCAAAACCTTAAACGGCATCAGATAAGTTATAGCTAAAAGCCAAAGTACAGATGTTATTAAAATAGAATTCAGCATCGCACTGCCCTGCTTTGAACGCTTAAATAGAAGAAACGCCCCAAGCAGTACAACCGGAACATAAAAAAGATAATTAAATATTATTATTAAGAGTTTTGCCGCCGAATACCAAGTATTTCTAATTAAACCTTCCCCCAGCATAAGAGCTTGGGCTTCTGCGGCCCGCCCGGATTCTGTTACAGTAAAATACCCATGATAGCATAACAGTGTCAGGATAAATCCTGCTATTGCGCAGCTAACGACAACAAGCAAACTTTTTTTATTTTTATGTTTTTTGGCCAAAATCATAAGGCTTAAAGTGATAAGCCCGACATAAATAACAGAAAAATAACCGGATAAAAAAGCTAAAGTATTTGCTATTGTTAAAATCAAAGAATTTTTTATTAAACCGTAATTCTCATTATTTTCAATTGACTGGTAAAACCTTACATAAGCGTAAAGCAAAAAGATAAAACATGTTTCTTGAAGCTGATAATCTCTGAAAAATATTGTATTTGATATTGAACCTGTATTAAAAAAAGCAACGGCCAGACCTAATGGTATATACATTTTATTATCTTTAAACAACCGCCGCAACACAAGATACAAAAGCCAAAATGACATTGTAAACAGGGTTAAATTTAAGACGCCCAGATGTTTAACAAGATCTTTGTATTCATAATAATATCCCTTATCAACAACAGCCAAAGAATATAGTGTATGATAAAAATTAGTATGCGGATTGTCGCCGTTATTATCAATATAAAGTCTTTTTGCATTTCTAAACCACTGCGAGTATGAATTTACTTTTGCAAAATTCATTTCCATTAAATCTTGCCCGCTGTAAACAGAACTATACCCGTAACCTATTTTATAGCCCATATTATTCAATGTCGAGATATTGTATCCGGCCATTTCATCAGCGAAAAAAGAGGCTTTCTGGGTTAAATAGTAGCACCGCAGCCCAAATGCAAAAATAAATACTACAATTGATAAAAGAATCACTGCATGCTTTTTCAAAAATCCCTTCATATCTCCTCTTTCAACTTTTTTATTTCTAATTTTTTTTAAACAACCACCTTGTTTAATCCATGTGGTTTATCAACATTTCTGTTCAAGAATTTCGCACTCTCAAGTGCCAGCAATTGTATAATAACTGAAATAACAAATGCTTTAACTATTTCGCTTTCACAGTTTATATTTAACTCGAAATTCGCATCTACTTTATCATTTGGATTACCTATTATACAAATAGGCGGATTATAATCATTCTTGATTTTATTTAAGTTTTTGATTGCCGTAAATCCAAGATTATTAATAGTCAAATAAATCAATACAGCTTTGTTATTCAAAACAGCCACGTGCCCGTGCATGAATTCACCCAGAATATTAGCAGACACATTTAAAAAAGAAGTTTCTTTGATTTTCAGAGCTTCTTCTCTTGCTAATGAATATGAAATTCCATCTGCTGTAACAATGACATTTTTAAATTTTGTGATGAATTTAGCGAAAACCTTAATTTCCGGCAAAATTTCAAAAGCATTTTGCATATTTTCAGGAATAGACTTTATTTCATCGACATAATGTTTTATATCAATTCCTTTTAAACACGCATACTTGAGAGCAAGCACGGTCAAACAAAACATTTGGGCAGTGAAAGATTTTGTTGCAGCAATACTTTTTTCCTCACCTGCGTGGCAGTCCATTTTATAATCCGAAGCCTGCCAGATAGTAGAGTTAACCTTGTTTGTAACACAAAGTGTCAAAACTCCGAATTCTTTGGCTCTGGCAAGCGCCTTGTTTGTATCTGAGGTTTCACCGGACTGGGTAATAAATACATACAAAAGATTTTTATCATGCGGAACGGCTGATTTCAAAAGAAATTCGCTTGAATACATAGCGCGGGCTTCAATGGAGGCAATATCACCGAACAAATCTGCCGCAAACCTTGCGCTGTTATATGATGAACCGCTTGCAACAAAAACAATTTTTTCAATGTCTTTGGGCACATCAATATTGATATCATTGTTTGCGTCAATGTAAGTTTTTATAAGATGTTCAATAATTTGAGGCTGTTCAAAAATCTCCGTTTCCATTGAAGACTTTTCATTTTTTTGAAAAAACATCATTTTATCCTAAAATTTCTTTTAATAACTCATTAACAGTTTTCGGATTAGCGCGGCCCTTGGTTTCTTTCATAACCTGGCCAACAAAGAAGCCCAAAAGCTGTACTTTACCGCCTCGATAAGCCTCTGCTTGATTTGGATTAGTATCAACAACTTTCTGTACAATTTCTTTGATTGCTTCTATGGTTGTATCCATATCTTCTTTTGTGGTATCTGCACCAAGGGTCAGTCGCAGGGAACCATGTGCGATCTCATGAGGCAGACCGATGGCTAACAGTACATGAGATGGATCTAAGGATCCGGAAGTACATGCAGAACCGCTGGAACCGCAGATACCTGCCATGTCTAACTTGATCAGTAAAGACTCGCCTTCGATAAACTGGAATGCAAAGTTTACGTTGTTTGGCAGACGATTGGTTCTGGAACCGTTAACTCTGGTAAATGGAACCTCTTCTGTTACACGTTTGATCAGATAATCTCTCATCTCGCGCTCTTTTGCTGTACGTTCTTCCATCGTAGCAATAGCACGTTTTGTTGCTGTACCGATTCCAACAATACCCGGAACATTTTCTGTACCTGCACGACGTTTTCTTTCCTGTGCCCCACCATGAACGAAAGAACGGATCTTCACGCCTTTTCTGATATAGAGGAATCCGATTCATTTTGGTCCGTTCAGCTTGTGTCCGCTGGCACTTAACATATCAATATGACATTCATCTACATTGATCGGAACCTGTCCGAAAGCCTGTACGGCGTCTGTGTGGAACAGAATACCATGTTTGTGGGCGATCTCACCGATCTCTTTGATCGGTTCAATCGTTCCGATCTCGTTGTTTGCATACATTACAGAGATCAGGATGGTATCCGGGCGGATTGCTGCTTCCACATCTGCCGGATTTACTTTTCCGTATTCATCCACATCAAGATAAGTCACTTCAAATCCGCGTTCTTCCAGATAAGCTGCTGTATGCAGGATCGCATGATGTTCGATCTTGGTTGTGATAATATGTTTTCCTTTATTCTGATAAGCCTCTGCGGTTGCTTTGAGTGCCCAGTTGTCAGACTCTGATCCGCCGGCCGTAAAATAAATCTCGTTGCTCTTTGCGCCAAGTGCGTTTGCGATTCTTTCTCTCTGTTCTGCCACAACATCTTTGTTATGGGATGCGAAGCTGTAGATCGCAGACGGATTGCCGTACTGCTCTGTAAAATATGGCAGCATTGCTTCCAGAACTTCCGGTGCAGTTTTTGTTGTTGCTGCGTTATCCAAATAAATTAACTTACTCATCTTTTTGTCCTTCTTTCTTTACTTCTTTATTCATTTCCACAAGGGTATTTATCATAATACTGTCTACCGTCTGTGCCATGCTTTCATTGACTTTCTTCCAGACATATTTCGTGATACAGCTGCCCTGGATCTCACAGCTGTCTTCCGAATGAAGTGCTGCACAAGTCGCAGGTTCCAAGTCTCCTTCAAGTGCTCTGAGTACATCGCCAACAGAAACTTCTGCCGCATCCTTTGCCAGCCGATATCCTCCTCCCGCTCCACGGATACTCTTGACAAGACCTGCCTTTTTCAGCTTCGCCATGAGCTGTTCCAGATATCGTTCCGAGATCTCCTGCCTGGCTGATATACTGCTGATGGAAACTGGTTCTTCTGCGCCATAACACGCAAGATCGATAAAGGCGCGTAAACCATAACGTCCCTTCGTTGAGATCTTCAATCCATCACCTTCTCTTTATTTTTATATCCCACTGTTTTACTAGGATTTCTATCAAACTGAGGATATCACCTCTGCTATGTTCTGTCAAGGCTGTTTCTTGCATATATTTTAAAACAAAAATGCCTTCGGAGCTGCTATGTCACAAAAACATTTTCTCCTGAAAGGAACTTTTATCCTTACTGTAACCGGCATTCTCACTCGTGTAATGGGATTTTTTTACCGTATTTTTCTCAGCAGATCTTTCCCTGCCGAAGAAATCGGTCTGTATCAGCTGATTTTCCCTGTCTACACACTTACTTATGCCGCAGCTTCAGCAGGGATCGAGACGGCTCTGGCGCGCCTGGTTGCCGCCTCTTCTGCAAAAAAGCAGTCCGCAAAAACTTATTCTTACCTGAAAGCAGCACTGCTTTGTTCTCTTTTTCTTTCCATCTGCTGTCTTTTTCTGTTGCAGAAAAATGCTGTTTTTCTCGCCACAGTCATACTTGGCGATCCCCGCTGTGCCTCTCTCATCTCCCTGATAGCATATGCACTTCCATTCGCAGCTCTGCACAGTTGCAGCTGTGGTTACTTTCTGGGGCTCAAGCAGATCCGGCTTCCTGCCCTCTCCCAATTATTTGAACAGCTGGTCCGGATCTTTTTTGTTATCCTCCTCTATATAGCCGGTGTTCATACCGCTTTTACACCATCTGTCGCAATTGCTGTCCTCGGAATTGTCGGTGGTGAAATTGCAGCCGCATTTCTTTGCATCCATACGTTCAGAACTGCCGGGCAGCCTTTCTCCTCACGCCAGGAGCCGGCTCTTTCTGCTGTTCCTGCCCTGCTTTTTTCTGCTCTTCCACTGACCGCAAGCAGAGTTCTTCTGAATCTTTTTCAGAGTCTGGAAGCAATTTCCATTCCGCTTGCCCTGCAAAAGTATGGAATGAGTATTTCCGCTTCTCTTAGCACCTACGGAATTTTGACCGGAATTGCCCTTCCCTGCATTTTATTTCCATCTGCCCTCACCAATTCCATCTCCACAATGCTCCTCCCTGAAGTTGCCAGTATGCCGGATACTCAGAAAAAGCATGCTCTTCCGCAGCTTTTACGGAAAGTTATTTTTTTCTGCCTGTTTCTTGGTTTTGCCTGCCTGCTATTTTTCT
>OLIW01003040.1_pt1 | contig 11254 bp, 7 predicted proteins | sample 1601321 | NCBI WGS metagenome assembly OLIW01 (sample SAMEA2452114, study PRJEB22498) | human gut metagenome | reverse complement strand
AGCTTCCTTTGCCTTATCACCAATTGCTGAAATAGCTTCTCCTGCAAGTTCCAGGCCCTTTGCAGCTAAAGCTTCTCCAAAGCCTTCTTTTCGATGCGGGATACATAGGAGCGGGAAATTCCGAAGGAGGAGGCGATCTCCCGCTGTGTCAGGGGAACGGTTCCGCCCAATCCATAGCGAAGGCGGATGATCTCTGCCTCCCGCGTAGTCAGACGCTCCTGAATCAGCTGATGGAGCCGCAGGGCGCTGTCCCGGTCATGGAGATCCTCCAGCATGGTATCATCCACACCTACCACATCCATCAGCTGGAGAGCATTGCCTTCCTTGTCGGTGTCAATGGAATCCGAGAGGGATACCTCTCCCTGCAGCTTCTTTTGACTGCGGAAATACATCAGGATCTCATTCGCTATCCTCTCCTGACGGACACATAAGCTGCCCTATGGGCGGCAAATTCAGCTCTCCATCCTCCGCAAAGAGGTATACATAGACGTTTTTGCCGTCCCAAACCACTTTTTTGACGATAGTACGCAGCAGGCGACGCCGTTCTTCAATAGTAGTCGAATCCACCGTGTCGGCGAATGACTCAATCATATCTCTATAGAAAAATAGATTTTGGCTCAGAGCATTACTCTGCCTAGCAAGCTTTTCCAATTCAGCAATTCTTGTCTGCTCCTGTTCGCTCTGCCGGTGTAGCTCATCGATCTGCTCCATGACGTATTTGGCCGAGGTCTCGCTGGCAACGGACAGAGATTCCACCAGTCGTTTGATGCGGGCTTCTGTTTCAGCATGGTTCTTCACTAATAAAGTCAACTCAGCTTCATAACTTGCTTTGTTGTCATTGATTACTTTTTTGGTTTTTGACAGTAACTGGCCAAAGTCTTTTTTGTCGGTGGCAACCTTACGTATTTCCTCAACAATCTTAGCATCTAGAGTGTTGCCGTTGCAGTTTTTCATACTACAGACAGTACCATGACTGCGCTCTTTGGTGGAGCACATATAGGTGTAAATCAACTCCCCATTAGCATTAGTGCGACCAGTCAGTTTCGGGCGCATATAGTCACCGCACTCGCCACAACGCAGAAGGCCGGACAAAAGCGCCACATTGCTGCGCGGTTTGCGATAGCTCTTGGATTTGTTCACGTCCAGCATAGACTGTACTCGTACCCAGTTTGCACCGGAGATAATGCCGGGATGTTTCCCCACTGCCACAATCCAATCTTCCATCGGGCGAATCTGAGTAGCCTTGCCAGGGCGTTGGAGCGTGCGGTTGTAGGCCATAATACCGTGCTCACCGTCAAACTCTGATGGCTCAGCAAAAAGGTCTACGTTGTTCTCCTTGAGATACTGATACGCCGTATCGTCAGCAATCATATAAACCGGATTTGTCAGAATACCCCGGATGGCAAAGCGTGTGAACTGCTTGCCGCGCTTTGTGACACAGCGGTGCTCTAATAAGTACTGGTCAGTTTTACTGAGGGAGCCACTTTCCGTGAACACAGAAAAAATTGTCTTTACCAGCTGAATCTCCTCCGGAATAGGTTCGAGCTTACAAGCTTTTTTAACCTTGCCATCTACTGTTACGCTGGACAAGCTTTCCGAAGCGTAGCCAGTTGGTGTCGTCCCGCCCAGCCAGCGTCCGGTCTTGGACAGCTCATGCATGTTGTCGCGGATACGCTCGGCTATGGTTTCTCGCTCCAGCTGGGAGAACACTGACGCGATATACATCATTGCACGCCCCATTGGAGAGGACGTGTCGAACTGTTCCCGGATGGAAATGAAGTCAATGTGCCGGTCACCCAGATCCTCGATGAGCTTTGCAAAGTCACCAATATTGCGGCTGATACGGTCAAGGCGATAGACGACAATAGCAGCGAACTCAATCTTCTGGGAATCCTTCATCATCTGCTTGAACTGCGGACGCTCCAGATTGCCGCCGGAAAACCCCTCGTCCTCATATACAAGCGCATGCTCCGCCTCATCTTCGCCAAAGTGCATTGCAATATATTGGCGGCACAGCTCAATCTGGTTCTCAATACTTTCACCTTTCCCGGTAAATTTGGATTTGCGGGAATAGATGACGTATTGCTTCACCTGCGGCTGGTCTGTTGTTTTCATAGCAACACCTCGCATTACATTGTTAGGTTGTTAGATATATTGTAACGGATTGGAACCCATTTGAAAAGGTGCAAATGAGATTTTTTGAAAAGTTCTCCAAAGAACGTTATACCCCTTTATACCCCTTTCAAAAGGGTATAAAGGGGTATAACGTATTCTCACTGCCAGTTTCGTTTCAGGACTTCACTTTTGAGATACAGCGTGCTCTTTTCCGATGTTTTGATTGGATGCAGCTTCCCGCGTTTCGTCAGGTCAATGATATTCTGCCGGGAGCAGCCCAATATCTCCGCCGCCTCCGCTGCATTGATAACTCTGTGCGTGGCAAAGTTCCGGAAATCCTCAATAGTCAGCGGAACGCTTTTGCCTATCCGGTAGAGCATCGCATCCGAAACGGTCATGTTCACATCCCACGCAACGCCGTATCCGCCCGTCTGCATCTGCACATGCTGAAAATAGTCCGGCTTCTTGAGAAGAATCTGAAATGCTCTTGTCTTTTCAAAATGCTTCTGCAAATCGCACTTCTTCACTACGCCATCCCGGAAAAATACCAGCAGGCAATGGTTCTCCAGCGGCAGCACATCTTCAATTCTCTTGGAAAAGCGCTTCGTAATTTCTTCCGGAAGCTCCTTCTCATCAATGGGAACGAGGTAGTAATCGTCCTGCGCGCATCGCCCCATTGCCAGCATCAATAACTCGTACTCATCGTATTCCTTCAGATGATTGTCGCGCAAAATCTCGCCAATGTTCTGGCGGTCGGTCGGAACGATCCGCTGCTGAACCCAGATTTTGCTCCAATAGGAATTGACTGTGGTTTCTCCGCGCTTCACAAAGGAGTCCAGCAGCAGCGGTGCCTCCCATGCGTCCGCGTTCTCCGGCAGCTCAATGTAGAACCGCTTTTCCTGCTCGTAGTACAGGAGGTACGCCAGATCTTTCTGTTTCTGCGATGATTCATCTCGAATGGCAAAAATCTTCATACGCGCACCACCTTTTCCAAATCATTTCCCATATCTTGTCCTGAAGCGTCTGCGAGAGTACGCCGTCTAGCCCTTCCATCAGTATCCGCCTGTCGCTATCGTGTAGCGGCGTCAGCTTTGGCATTTTATCCTTCGGAATGATACGCAGGTTATCCCATGTGGACTTTGAGCCGATAAAGTTGTTGCAGGGCTTGTCGGCCATCACATCGAACGCAGCCGCCGCAGCATCATCCGGGCAGCTGCAAAGCAAAGAGAGGCCGTGGTCAAACAGGGGAGCCAGACGAATCGTCTTCTTTCGACTGTTGCGCAGCACCTCAATATTGGCACCGTGGCGATCCCGGTTCAGGATCAGATAGTCTACGATCAGCATCTGATAAACATAGTCTTCCCATCCCATACGGATGCAGAAATCCAAGGCAGATTCATCCGGCAGCGCTTCCAACTCCTCATAGGCATCCAAAGCGGTCTTGGACTCGCTCTTTGCCTTGAAATCCTCCGAAGCGCAGAGATAAACCTCATGGGTTCTGCCATCCACCGAAACATCTGCATGGATCAGCTGATAGGACAGATGAGGAATCCCCAGTATGGTCAGCAGCCGGTCAACGATCAGCTCGTTCACGCACTCATGCCCGATGACTCCACGCGCTTTATCAAAGTTTGAGAGTTTGTAATAGGTCTTCTTTCCGCCGAGTTCGGAGTATGCTTTCAGAAAAGAACCGGCGGTTCCGGAAGAATTGCGATAAACAGACCACGACAAATACGTCAGGTCTTGCTTTTCTTTCATCAGCTGCATACATGTCTTCACCTCAAGATTATTATACCTTTTTGCTTGTCATACGTCAAGTTATTTTGTATCACGGCTTGTCGTACGACAAGATTATCTGATTTTGCACCCGCATAAAACCGCCGCCCTGACTAAAAATCAGGACGGCGGTAAGCAAAGATATCTAATTATCTTAATAAGGGAATGTGCATCATATGTTTTTTGCCCAGAAAGAAATTTCTTTATGCAAAACGTTTATTACCCTTTTATGTTATACTTGTTTTTTCGCTTTGCGAACGCTTTTTCGCCACCTTCCAATATATCGCAGATATGCTGTTGTATTCCCTGAGCATTTAATATGCCATCGATAATCGTCCCGGAATCATCGTAAACTGGCAAATCATCCTCTATTGACCCCGTCCGATATTCAAAACGAAATTTATTGTTTGGCGTAGTATTTCCCCGCTGATTTGCAACAATCACCTGCTCTGCATCTCCAGAAACAACAACGTTTGCATTATGTGTGACAACGATAATCTGTCGTTCTATTTTTTTCTTTTTGATAAAAGTAATTAAATCGTCGCTGATTGATTTGTTGTCTAAGTCGTCTTCGGGTTGGTCAATCAGAATTGGAGATTTGCTTTCAGCCAAACTAATCAGTAGTTTAAGTAAAACTAAGGCTTTCTTTCCGGGAGACATCTCATCAATTAAGTCGTCCCCCATTTTGACATTGTAAGTAACATTATACCAATTATCCAATATGCTTCTGAGCGCACTTTCCGGGGTAAAGCTCTTTGAAAAAGGAATTGTTCGATTTAAGCACGCCTTAATCAGTTTTTCTAGAGCAGTTTCGTCAAATTGATCTATATCGAAGTCTTCAACATTAATAATGTCTTTTTTCGACTTCAATACCCTATTATCAAATAGTTGCTTTATTCTTTGGCAAAAAGCTTCAGTTCGGAATGGAATAAGAACCGAAAAGGTTAATTCACTACCTTCATTTAAACTGCTTCCTTCGCCATTGACACTTGCTGCATACCGTTCTTGAATATCATCATATCTTTTAAAAGTCTGAACCAAATCTGATATAATCTTGTTGAGTTCTTCGCTCTTTTCATCAATTTTCTTATCGTAGTCTCGAAATATTAGTAACCTCTGCTCCTCGTCCTGAATCCGCTTAGACAATTCAGTGATAGCCTCATTACTCTCAACTTGTTCTTTCAACTCATCGACCACGATCTCACTATTTCTCATGTCCGTAACAGTTTTTTCCCGCTTAGTCTGGTACTTTTGGATTATTTTAAGCTTATATTCCTTCCATAACTCGTCCGCTTTTTCTTTAATCATTGATACTGCATCCGAAATATCTTTTCGAACATCATCGCTCATGGCTTTATCCGTCTCAACGGGAATAACCACGGAGACAATTGAGTCAACAATGGAAATGTCATTTTCAATTGTCCGAAGTTGCACATTAAGTTTAGTTAATTCGGATACGACAGTGTCATATTTTGAAATATCCTCCTCTGATATTGAAAGCTCTTTGGATTCGATTTCTTTTTGCTTTTTTAGGCCGTCAAGCTGTTTTTCAATTCCTGCGCGAGATCCTATTTCTGCCATCTCTTTTTTAATACTCTGAATCTCCTCATTAATTTGGACAGCATCATATATTCTCTTATCCAGAGAAGGCTTATACTCCCGAATTTCTTTCAGCATCTGCTCATGACTTATTCGAGCATTATCGTTTTGCAGTATGATTTCTTCGATGATGCTGTCTATTTCGGTTTTTTCTTCATTTTCATCGGACAGTTGATTTAAGTATGTTTGAGGAATATATACAATTTTATGAGAGTCATTTTGTACACCTGTTTCGTTCACCTCACCATCTTTCCAAAACACCTTAACCTTCGTTAACACACGAGTTTTTGTTTTTGATTTCTCCGTTTTTTCCTCAACTTGATTTTTATCTATGGTTAAAGCAAGGTTATGAAGCAATATTGACTTTCCCGTCGATTTTCCACCAATGATACAAGACAACTTATCGTTAAATTGTATCGGCTCAGGAGAAAAGTCCGGATCATCAATTACGATGCGATCAATCACGTGATAATCGGACTTTTCTTCCGGCATAAGAGGCGAAATTCTCACTCTGTCTTTCGGTTCGTAAAGTACCTGTTTGAGGCCATTAAATGAGGGATCTGATTTTATCCAGCAATAACGTTGATTATCCGGCTCAAATAACTTGGCATTTGTGTGTGCGTCACATCCATGAAAACATGGCTTCAGAGAACCGCATTTTCTAATAACTTCATCAGGCGAGTCACTCTTTTCGCCAAGGAAATATGATATATCACTAGGATTTCCAGAAAAAATGGCATCTACAAATTGGTATATTGATTGTCTTGTGGCGTCAAAGTCGGATGAATTCGCTTCAATATGTGAAAAATTGTTTGCTGCCCCGGTTACTCCGTCATTACTGCTGTTTGAAACAATTATGATTGTATTTTCACGCAGTTCTGGATCATTGGAAAAAAGTTTTTTTAGCGAATCTACAGAAGGGATAAACTGTCCAACGCCTTTTAAATACGCCTTATCTTCGGTCAAAGACGAATCTAATGCTTTCCCAAGCGAGACTAATTGCGCCTTTGTCGCGGAATACGGACGATCTTTATACTCAAAGGAGAGCTTAGAGAAAAATCGATCTTCCAGTTCATCAACTACTACAGGATTAAACAAGAAGTGTATATTAATTCCTTCATTTCGTGACATTGGAGTCATTCGCAGTTCAACATTTGGAATCACCAATTTAATTGTGTCTGGCAACCTTTTTTCAGCGATGACTTTTTTATAATTTTCTATTGAAAGATAGTCCGTAATTCCAATAGAAACTATTGATTTGACTTTATCGCTTCCGTCTCCAACGTAATCTGATATAGTTCTATAAAAACCGTCCCAGCATTCCTCTATGGTTGTTCCTTCGTACTGGTCATTTTTATTTGTACCAGGAGTATGTACATGTAGATCCCATCTTCTCCACTCAGAGCCTCTTGAATATTCTTTCATCTCTATTTCTCCTCAGGTAACAATATTAGCTTTACTTCCGCCACTCTTTTCCTTTGTGACTACGATTTGTTTGTCTATGCGGTTTTTCAGATCAGCTACGTGAGATATGATACCAACAAGACGATTTCCGTCCACCAGACTCAGGAGTGCTTTCATGGCTTGGTCAATAGACTCCTCATCGAGCGAGCCAAAGCCCTCATCTACAAACATTGTATCGAGCTTTACGCCACCGGCAGATGCTTGGATCTCATCAGAGAGTCCCAGTGCAAGCGAGAGCGACGCCTTGAAGGATTCACCACCCGAAAGTGTCTTGACACTTCTTTCTGTGCCGTTGTAATGGTCAATAACGTCAAGATCGAGTCCGCTTTGGCTACGGTTATTTTCAGCTTCTTTCCTACGTTTCAGTTCGTACTGTCCTCCCGACATCACCATAAAGCGGGTATTCGCGCGTGCTATGATACGGTCAAAATACGTCATCTGAATATAGGTTTCCAGCATCACTTTTTCTTTGCCGGAGATATTGCCGTTTGCTGTATTTGACAGTGCCTTCAGCCATGTATAGCGCTTTTCAAGAGCATCAAGATCTCCGACCTTTGCTTGAATATTAGCAAGCACCTTTGTATTGGACTCTATGTGAGTATGAAGCGCTTTGGCAGCATCGTCATCCGCAGTTCTCTTTTCGGATAGTTCCGCTTTCTTCTTTGTTTCCGCTTCTTTGTCGAGATCACAATCGGAAGAGAGCTGCTTGGAGAGTTCCGTAATCGAAGCATTATAGCCGGCAATTTTTTTATCCGAGTCGGACAGCGCACTCTGCGCGTTGTCGTATGCTTCCTTCATTTCGCTGACGGTTTTTCCCAAAGCTTCCGATTTTCTCTGCGCCTCTGCTATGTTATCAAAGCGCAAGGATTCCTTAGCCGCATTACGCTGATTCTTCTTTTCACTCAACGATGCTCTATCAGCTTCTAAAGCAGTGCTTCGAGCTGTAATATCCTTATCTCTTTCCGCCAGAGACATCTCTGTTTTGGGCAGCGATTCTGAAAGTGCAGAACGCCGGGATACTTTCTTTTCCTCTTCGGAAAGCGCTGTGTCAAGCGCAGCGATTTCTGCAGAAACGACTTTCTGCTCCTCCGGAAGATCGTTTTCCACGTCCTCAAATGTGACGCTCTGCCATAATTCCTTAGCCAGCTTTTCCGTTTCGGCTTTTTTTGCATCGAGTATGCCTTTGGCTTCCTTGCATTTCCCGCTTAAGTCTTCGGCTCCTTTTCGTGCCTTAGCAGCATTCTCTTTCGCTCTTTTTAATTGTGCTTCCGTAGGGGCCTTGGCCGATTTATGCGCTATGCAAGGGTGTTCCAAAGATCCGCAAACAGGGCAGGGCTTACCGTTTTCCAAAGTTTCAGCGATGATTCCAGCCTGCTCATCCAAAAATGCGCGGTTTTTTGCTTCATAATCGGCAGTTGCTTCCTCGGATGACTCCGAGGCTTTTTTGTAATCGCTTTGGAGAGTATCCAAATTGTCACCAAGTTTGTGAAAGGCCTTAAATAATGCTGAAAGGTTTTGCAACTTTGCTTGTTTTTCTTGTGTCTTCTCTTTTTGACGAGAAAGATTTTCCTTTCCTTCCCCTGCGTCTGAAAGGGACTCGAACTCTTTTTTAAGGATTTTAAACTCTGCTTCATCAATGGCATACTGCTCCCGGTCTTTTTTCAGTTGCCTCTCGTTTTTGAAAATAGTATCCTCGTCATATTTGATTTGTTTTTCTAGGGCATCCAGCGCTTCATAACGAGAAAACTCAGCCTCAATCTTGGTCTTTTCTTCAGCAAGCTGTTCTCTTTCCGATACTTTCCCCTTTTCAATATCAAAAGCAGCCTTCAGCGCAAGATTGGTCTCATTTTCGCCGATTAAATTCTTCTGTGCTTGGTCTAATGCTTTTTGAGTTTGTTCTTTTGCTTCAATCTTACCCAAATTTGCATTGACGATTTCGAGGGCTTTGTCTGCATCCGAGATTGACTTTTGAATAGCCGTTTTTTTGTCATTATCTTGTGTCAGGAGACGATCAATCAGATCCATAACATCCTTTGCAGGAAGAAGCCCGTTCTTTGCTTTTTCAACTTCAATACTCAGGACATCATTTTCATCACAGGTAATTCCATCAATATATTGCTTGATACTGTTACGAGCGGCATCGCATTTGTCGTTTAGTTGACCGGACTCCTTCTTCAAACGATCTTGCAAGTCCTGATACAACTGCGTTTTGAATATTTGACGGAATATTTTCTTTCGCTCCTCTGTGGGGGCAAGCAGCAATTTGAGAAAATCCCCCTGTGCAATCATGGCAATCTGCAAAAACTGGCTACGGTTAATGCCCATGATGTCTCGTATTGCATTATCCACGTCGCGCTGTTTTGTGACAACGCGCCCATCCGGATATTTTAGCTGCACTTCCGCTTTTTGCGTCGTAAATCCTTCGCCGCGGGATTTGGGACGTTCATACTCTGGATTTCGTTTTACGGTGTATGTTTTTCCGGCGTAGGAGAAGACAAGTTCAACCTCTGTCGGAGTAGTTGCCTCGGCATATTTTGAGCGGAACATGGATGGCTCGCGGTTATCTCCACTGGCCTCTCCGTACAATGCATAAGTAATCGCATCAAAAATCGTGGTCTTTCCGGCACCCGTATCACCAGTAATAAGGTAAAGCCCATTTTCTCCGAGCTTGTCCAAATCAAGAACCGTTTTTCCTGCATAGGGGCCAAACGCAGATACTGTAAGTTTGATAGGCCTCATTGTTCACCCTCCCATGTCTTTTCTATTAGCGACTTCATGTACTCAAATTGCTCAGGATTCATAGGTTGATTATTTTGCAGTTCATAAAAATCAGAAAAGAGCTCTAATGGCGATTTAGATTCAACGTCTGTAGCACCACTGATCTCCACGCTTGAGCGTGTGCGTCTATTATCGTAATCAAGCTTCATCAGCCGATGATACACCGTGCGCAGTTTTCCGATTGCATCCGGAATGTCTTCTTCGTCCGTCAGCGTGATGTGCGTATAATCTTCTGGCCATGTTGTACCCTCATAGAAGGATCTAAAGGTCAACTCATCGTAGGTTCCTTTCAACTCGACAAGATCATGCTGCGGGACAAGGTCGATTGTTTTATATGACACTTTTCCTTTCTCAGCGAGTTCGATCACTGTTACCGACTTGCGGTCTTTTGCTTCCGAAAAGGAATATTTCAACGGTGTTCCGCAGTAACGAATATGCTCCGCGCCACAATTTTGCGGTGAGTGAATATGTCCAAGTGCGACATAATCAAAGGGATCAAAAACATAAGCGTCCACATTGTCAGAACCGCCAACCGAGATTTCCTCAGATTCAGAGCGCAACGAACCCGTAACAAACTGATGCGTCACCAAAATATTTCTATTGTCATGATTGATACTCAGCTTTGAAATGACGTTATTTATAGCATCTGTATAAGTAATAATCTCATCTTCACAAAACCTGCGGACATGAGCTGGTTTAATAAATGGAAGCATATAAACGTCCACCGTACCGTATTCGTCCTGCATGGAAATAGGTGCAATGTTTCCATCATAGACTGGCGACATATGGATGCCGCTGGCGTCCATAATACGCGCTCCAAATGCAATTCTCTCAGGGGAATCGTGGTTTCCGCTAATAACGAATACCTCGAGCTTTCGTTTGGCCAACTGAACGAGGAAGTTGTCAAACAACTGAACTGCCTCCGCCGCGGGAACAGATTTGTCGTAGACATCTCCGGCAATGATCACGCCATCCGGCTTTTCAGCATCAACGATATTGATGATTTTTTTGAGTATGTATTCTTGATCTTCAAGCATCGAATACTCATTTACTCTTTTCCCCAAATGGAGGTCTGATAAGTGAATAAACTTCATAACAAACTCCTTTATCCCACTACCAACTTATTCGTCTTCTTCAAGAACTTTGCCGGGATCGGGCGGTCCAGCTGCCAGGTGATATTCATCGGCCTGCTGCCCGTGTGCTTCACGTAGTTCGCCGTGCCCAGATAGGTGTACGCTTCCGCACCGCCGGTCATACGGTCCGACTTAAACTCACGGACAAACAGCAGCACCTTACTGCCGCGTTCCTTGTGGTGGATATAGCGCTGACCGGTGGGCGAATTCTCCGCCGTGGTGCTCTGGCTCTGCCAATGGAACAAGCTCTCATTGATGGAATAATCGTTGTACATGGTGGTTGGCGAATAGTCCTTGTCCGCCTTGTTCAGCGTCACAAAAAACACGTCGATGTTTTTCTCCGGCAGCCACTTCACGCCCTCACGAACGGTGGACGGCTTCATAAAGTC
>OLIW01003039.1_pt1 | contig 11258 bp, 7 predicted proteins | sample 1601321 | NCBI WGS metagenome assembly OLIW01 (sample SAMEA2452114, study PRJEB22498) | human gut metagenome | reverse complement strand
TATTAACACATCGGGCATTGTAGAACATTTTTCGTTCTCTTTGCCCTCTTTTTTTCTCCCATTCCACAATCTTTGACGTAGAACGCAAATTTTCTCAAGCGAAGAGATATTTTATTCGCAGCAGTGAGTTGCAAAGCCCATAAAAAATATTGGCAAATGTAAACGTTGCAAAATAGCGCGGTATTGTGCCGACACCAAAGGTTCCGGGGGCAAGAGCAAAGCTTGCGAAATTGTGCGATTTTTAAGATATTGATTTAGTATTATTACTCCGCTTGTTACGTGGACTATCTTCAGCCTATAATTTTCAAAGTCTCAAGCTCTATGCGAGTTTTTGCTTAATCTTGCGTGAAAGAGCTTCAGTTTTTATTTTATTTTTTTTAACTTTCTAGGCTCTTATTATCGCAGCAAAGATATTAGCCTGTCTTTTTAGCTAACTTAAAACTCCATCTGCCAAAGCGCGTTGCGCTCCGATTCCGCTACGCTACAAGCGGTGCGCTCAATAGAGCTTATTTTAATGTTTTTTAATGCTATTCAAGCCCTGTCTCTGAGTGTATTAAAAGCAAAATATTTTTTACGACGCGACGCTAAATTAGTTGGATTCCGTCAAATAATTTAATTGCATAGATTCTAAGATTCTATCATTGTAATCGAATAAGAAAAGCTTAATTTCCTTAGGTTATTTAGTATAACGATAAGTTAAAACCATAAAATTTAATTTTCCAAGTTTTGAATTTCGGCTTTGTTTAATTTTTTCAAGGCTTCCAAAACGTAGGTGTTTTTTGTGGCGGAAGTAGAATTTACCGGCTGGTAGCTTAAGTCGTAAACCCAGAAAGCCGTCAGTTGGGGCTTTAGCTTTTCGATTGCTAGCAATGCTTCTTCAAAGGCTTTATCGGTAAAAAAATATTCGCTTTTTGCAGAGTCGTTCGACCAGCCCCATTCGCCTAAGAATAGGGGTTTTCGAGCCTTTTTGGCCGCCTTTAAAGAAAACTCCAATAGCGATTCAAAAGTTTCCTTTTCTCCGTAAAGTTTAATCAAATCGGCATTGTTAAATAGATGGACGCTCAGTGCGTCAAATTCGGAATTGTCTTTGATCATGAGGCGCTCGCGGACCTGTGGAGTGTCTGTGCTCCAGCGCCCGTTTATGTTGTTGAAAGAGCTTCTTCTCGGGAATCTATCGCCGAGGAATATTGGTCTAATTTTATCAAGAGAGCGTATGTTTTTGCAGAATTCCTCTAATACGGGGTAAATCATTTTTCTTGTGATTTTATCTTTGAGAGTGCGTTCACTTGGCGTACCCATTTTTTCGCTGACAGGGAAGAGCCCGTTTTCGCTGCCGGGGAGGTCGCATAAATACAGGAAGTTTTCTGCAAATTCCCAGGCCCATACAGCTCGGCTATCTTTGTAGCGCTGCACAATTTCCAGCGTGAATTTCTTAAAAAAATCGCGAGTGTCGGAATTTCTGTCGCCCCACTTTGAAACGGGTTCCTTCATTATATCCGGAATAGAAAATTGGCTACTTAGGAAGGTAAAAATTACGCCTATATTTCTTTTCTCGGATTCGCTTACAAGAAAGTCTAGGCGTTCGAAAAATTCCTCTTTATCAGTTAAGTAGAGATTCCAATTTAAGGGCCAATATCCTGAAATTTGGGTTCTAAAAAATGGAATGTTATAAGCTTTAAAAAGCTCTAAATCTGCAATAAATTTCTTTTCTTTTGCCGGCAGTGAAGCCTCGGAAGAAAGCGTCAAATTTGAAAATGCGTTTGGGTAATTTATGCCGTGAGAGTATGCTTTGCGGCCGTCTAGTAAAAATACGTTGTCTTTAGATACGGTGAGCCTTAGTTTTGTATTCGAATTGCAAAGAGCAATTTTAAAAACCATCATAAAGGATATTAAAACAAAGAAGCTTTTTAGAACTTTAAAAACACGCATATGCCAATGTTAAATTGTCGGTAAAATCATTTGCAAGCATTTAAAAGCTTTGCAAAAATCAAAACTTAGAACTTTTTTAAGGGGAATTGCATTGGCAGAAGGCAAAACTATCGAGAAAGTTTGATTAGAATTTTTTTTAGTTAAAAGCTTAATATAGCAATAGCTATTTGACTTAAAAATTGGAAATATTTTAGTCTTGAAAGCTGTTGCAAGCAGACGTGCTTTCTTTATCTTGCAGCCTATGAATATATGGGGAAGTCGCATTTTCTGTCCTATAAGATTAAGAGTGCAAATTTCTTTTAAAATAATATATTGAATTTGATGCTTTGCTTTAGACTTAGTATAATGAGCGCCCAGATGTTGAAAGAATCTGGGATAGTTAGAGAAAGACAGATGTTTGTCGCACAATATACATTATGTCTAATTGTTCGACAACTCAAAAAAAGACCTTATTTTACCCATCTAAATTCGATTCTCAATTAGAGGCGGATAACATTTTAACTTCATCTTACTTGCTGGTGTTAAGTATGATACGAAAATCATATACACCTGCTTTAAGAAGAAAAAACGTGGTTAGACAATCGCAGTATTGTGCACCAAAAATGGCCTATTTTCGTACAAAATTGTCGTTGTCTGGGCAAAATTTACAACTTTCTGACAAAATTTTGAAAATTTTGGCGCGAAAAGCCATAACTTACGAAAAATTTTATGTCAGATTTGCATTTTTCTGACAAAAACGGAAAAAAAGTAACTTTTGTGCAGTCCTAGACCACTCTTCTTAATACTAAATTTTATAAAAATCGAATAACAATATGAACGTGAAAAATTGGTATGAAATAAACAAAGAATATCTCAATTTTAGTTCTGTGTTAGCTATTATGAATGGCGCCCTCCCCCTTAAGACTTAAGTTAGATTTTTCGATTTTTAAGCCACTGATTAGTCAATAAAGCTTAGTTAGCAATGATGTTTCGATACCTCTGGATTAAGTATTTTTGAAAACTTCTTTAATTTATCTTTTAATGTAAGTCTACATAACACTTGTGATTTTATAGATAGTGCAATTACACGTAAAATTATTGACAAAGTAAAAATTTTATCCTTATAATCTAGATGAAGTTAATGAAGTGTATAACGTAAATAACTCGATAAGGTGTAAGACGAATAGAAGGCTTTTATGAAAAAAAGAAATTTTATATTAGCTTTTTAAAACTTGAGAAGTAAAACCAATGAAAACATCAATTAAAAATCTAGTATATTTTCTAGGGCTATTTTTGCTATCGCTAGTGCTTTTTTCCTGTTATAATCCTGTATATCCTCCACTCGGCAAGAAAATGTCTAAGGAGCTAACTGCATCATATAATAACATTGCAGACGAGTTGGGAATACCGAATCTTCCCCAAGGTACCAAGTGGGTGCTAGACGCAGAAACCAAACCTTATGATAAGAGAGCACCCTGGGATATTAACGTATGCTGCGAACGCATGTTGAAACATAATATCTTTTGTTCTCTTCACTTAAAAAAAGAAGGAAATTCGTACAAAATTGTGAATGGGACTTACTATGTTAACAAATATAACTATGGCAGTATCTTTGAACCCTTTTTGTGTTTTAATTTTGCTACGGGAGATGATGAATTTCTAAAAAAATACAGATATCACCGCCTGAAAATTACTTATGAAAAATATGAATACGATACGGGAAAAGCAGAAATCTGTCGCGAAATAACAAGAAAGGAAGCCTATAAATATCTGCGAGACTGGCACCCTAATGGAGATTTTTATGAAAATCTGATAAAATAAATGCTGTGTGTTCTGTTTAATAACAAAATGGGAACAATGTTGTGAACAGTAAAACATACGGAAAGGTAGGATCAATGAAAGCATCAATTAAAAATCTAGTATATTTTCTAGTGCTATTTTTGCTATCGCTAGTGCTTTTTTCTTGTTATGATCCTAAATACCCTCCACTCGGCAATCAAATCTCTAAGGAGTTAACTGCGTCATATAATAACATTGCAGATGAATTGGGCATCCCGAATGTCCCCAAAGGATTCACCATGTGGGTATTAGATGCCAAAACCAAACCTTTTGATAAAGCGCCTTGGGATATTGCAGTAGGCTTTGATTATCCTAAATATAATATAGTTTGCTCACTTAGAGTAAAGAAGGAAGGGAATTCATATAAAATAATAGAAGGAACTTATTTTGTCTTTAAGCGCGACTATGGCAGTACCTTAGAACCCCATTTGTGTTTTAATTTTGCTACGGGAGATGATGAATTTCTAAAAAAATACAGATATCACCGCCTGAAAATTACTTATGAAAAATATGAATACGATACGGGAAAAGCAGAAATCTGTCGCGAAATAACAAGAAAGGAAGCCTATAAATATCTGCGAGCCTGGCACCCATATGGAGATTTTTATGGAAATCTGATAGAATAAATGCTGTGTGTTCTGTTTAATAACAAAATGGGAACAATGTTGTGAGCAGTAAAACGTACAGAAAAGGTAAAACCAATGAAAACATCAATTAAAAATTTAGTATATTTTCTAGGGCTATTTTTGCTATCGCTAGTGCTTTTTTCTTGTTATGATCCCAATTATCCTCCACTCGGCAAGAAAATGTCTAAGGAGCTAACTGCGTCATATAATAACATTGCAGACGAGTTGGGGATCCCTAATGTTCCCCAAGGTGCTAAGTGGATGCTAAATGCATATGCAAAACCTTATGATAAGAGAGCGCCGTGGGATATCAAAGTCGCATTTGAATATAATAAGTATAATCTTTTTTGCTCGCTTTGCTTAAAGAAAGAAGGAAATTCATACAAAATTGTGAGAGGAGATTACTATGTTAACAAATATAACTATGGCAGTATCTTTGAACCCTTTTTGTGTTTTAATTTTGCTACGGGAGATGATGAATTTCTAAAAAAATACAGATATCACCGCCTGAAAATTACTTATGAAAAATATGAATACGATACGGGAAAAGCAGAAATCTGTCGCGAAATAACAAGAAAGGAAGCCTATAAATATCTGCGAACTTGGCACCCCTATGGAGATTTTTATGGAAATCTAATACAATAAATCGTGTATTTTACTTAATTGCATTTTATTAATAAGTAGAAGCTACCCTATTTTCGTAGGCCGAAGTCTATTGTGACTAGTGTGGAAATTTTCAAGAAGTTTAACTTTATTTACTTCAAACCAAGAGCCATTACAAGTGAGATCTTATAAAAGAAATGCCCAAGCGATTGAACTTGCTTGGGCATTTCCTATCGTTTTTATCTTAACAAGAGAATCAATCTATACAAATGGGCTTTAATTTGGGCGACAGAATATGAATTATAACAAGCGCCACTAAGTAGGAAACTGAAGCTCCGTAAAATATGGTCTCGTAACTGCCCGTTATAGAAACTATATGTGCAATAGTAAGTGAAAGCACAAACGATGTCGCACTCGAAAAAGCCGTTCCGCAACCCGTCAGGCTTGCAACCAAATTTTTTGGCGCAACGTCGCTTGCCATGGCAAACAAGTTGGCCGAGAAGCCCTGATGCGCGGCACCTGCAAGACCTATTAATGAAGCTGCAATCCACATGTCGGGCGCGGACTGTGCAAAGGCTACCGGACAGACGCAGCAAGCACATATCAAAAGTGCAATTTTTCTGGAAAAATTCACACTCTTTCCGCGCTTAATAAGTTCGCTTGAAATCCAACCGCCGCCGACGCTTCCGACGCACGCAATGGAGTAAATCAAAGCTAATGGAGCGGCTATATCCGAGAGCGATGCATTGTAGTTCTTTTCCAGGAAGTTCGGAGTCCAAAATAAGTAAAACCACCAAATTGGCCCCGACATTGCCATGCCAACTATGTAAGCCCAACTTGAGCCATAGGTGAGAAGCTTAAGCCACGATACCTTCTTTTGCGGCTCAACCTGCTCTTCCTCCGCTTCGTCGGCAAAATTTGCCGCAGGTTTTTCGCCATATGAAAAATACCATATTGCAATCCAAACCAAACCCAAAAGCCCCAATGTAACAAAAGATGCCTGCCAGCTGTGGAACGCCGCGATAAGCGGTATTAAAAGCGGAGCAACTATCGCGCCAACATTGCTGCCCGAATTGAATAATCCATTTGCGAGCGCTCTCTCGGATTTTGGGAAATTTGTCGAGACTGCCCTGACTGCAGCCGGAAAGTTGCCGCCCTCAAACAAGCCAAGCATTATTCTTGCGAGCAAAAAACCCAATACGGAACTTGCAAGCGCATGAGCCGCCGTTGCAACGCTCCAGAAAAAGGCGACTATCACAAAGCCCTTTCTCACCCCGACTTTGTCTATCAAATACCCCATCAAAAATGAACCCACTGCGTACGCGCACTGAAAGCCCATTATGATGTAGGAGAAGTCATATTCGTCCCACTGAAATTGCTCCGAAAGTGTTCCTTTCAGAAGTCCGATTACTTGCCTGTCCATGTAATTTATTGCCGTTATCAAAAACAGCAAAAAGCACACGAACCACTTGAAGTTTGAACCTTTGTTTTGCATATAACTAATCTCTTAAATCATTCATTGGGCGAACTTTCACATTGCCCGAAAGTTCGGCAAGAGCGCGCCTCCATCGATTGAATAAATGACCAAGCAAAAAAAATTCCATGGCCAAATATTCCGGTAAAAGCAAAAACGCTCCACGAAGCCCGCCCATACGCTGCGAAGAAGCAACCTCAGTAGAATTTAACATATCCGCTATTCTGTCAATAAAAGACTGATAAAATTTTAACTTTGCCTTGTTTATATTCGTTTACGCGAATAGTGAATTTATAAAAAATGCGGGCTCTAAAACTGATAAAAATGAAGTATTTCGCTTTCCTTAAGAATAAAAAGAGAGTGCAAAGTTTAAACTCTGCACCCTCTAAAAATTTTCGCAAAGAATTAAAACTAAGCGCCACAGCCGCCGTCTTTGTAACCACAATCGCGGCAGGAGCGGCACTTGCCGTCAAAGACATAGGCGTATGAGTGGCACTTGGGGCAAGTTAGCGCCGTTGACATTGCCATCTTGTCCTTAGCGGCTTTTGCTGCGTTTGACGCAGATGCGGCCCCAAGCGGCAATTCAGTCTGCAGTGGCCCCGACTGTATCTGATTTATCGTCATTGTGTGCTCGCCGCTTCTAAACATATTGTTTATGTAGCTGTGCTCAAGCGAGCGCAAACGCCTGCCGTTTTCGGACGGGAACATCCAGTCTAAAAGCTGCATCATGAGGTCCACTATACTCTTACATGTGTGGATTTCCGGCTTAAATTCATCGTCATAGTCGCCTATTCTCACCCAACCCGCGGGATCGAATGACATGTACTTAAACGAGGAAATAAACTCGTCGAACGGAACTCCGTACTGAAGCGCGATAGAGAAAGCCTTGCAGAAGGCGTCGAACATACCGTTAATAAAGGAGCCGCCCTGCCCGAGCCTGCCGAATATTTCGGCGCACTTGCCGTCTTCGGAAAGCCCGACCGTGAGGTAGCCGTTTATGTTGTCGCCTATGGAGAATTTTATTGTCTGACCCCAGCGGCGGTACGGCAACTTCTTTCTAATCGGGTTTGCATGCTCGTTTGCCCTGACTTGAGCTGCGCTATTTACGACCTCCGCCCAAGCCTGCTGAATTTCGGAAGAATCCAAGCGAGTGCTGTAAACGGCGTTTGCCTTTGAGCCGTCGCGGTAGATTGCTATGCACTTTATGCCCATTTCGTGGCTGTCTATCATGCTATCGACGATGTCTTCGCGTGTGGCGGAGCTTGGCATATTTATAGTCTTTGATGAGGCTCCTGAAATGAAGGGCTGCAGAGCGCCCAACATGCGCAAGTGCCCTTCCGTCTTTATGCAGCGCTCGGCGCCAAAAGCCTTGTTTGCGCAGTCAAACACGCGCAGAGTTTCCTCGCTGACCCACGGAATGCCCTCCATGTGTCCGCAACCAAAGTACAAAGAGAAGTCGCTGGGCGACAACTTGCCCTTTTCGGACGCCGAATGCAGAGAATTGTAGAAAGCCGCGTACTCGTTATCATCTTTTAAGGAAGACGTGCGCGCCACAATTTCCATGCAGACCGCCCCGCCCTCATTCAAATTCTTAATTATATCGAGCCTTCCCTTTATCTTGCGGCTTTGCAGGAAGTTTTCCAAGCCAGCCAGGCCCGAAACTTCAGCAACGATTGTCGCAATTTGCTCAAATGTATAGCCCAAGCGAGCAAGGCCTTGCGGTACAAGCCCATTTATGAGCGTCATTGTTCCGCCGCCCGAGAGCTGCTTGTGCTTTACGAGGGAATACTCAGGCTCTGCGGAAGTCGTGCCCTCCTCGTAAATCCCCAATGGCGCGCTTATTGTGCCGGTGGGGGCTATGCAGGTTGTAAAGCTGTTTCTAAAGGTCTTTGCCGCGGAAACTTCGCGCCAGAGCTCGCCCGCCTTATTCACAACATCGTGCCAGGTCTTATCTACATCTACGAGGTTTTCGCCTATTGAAAGCTTAAAGCCTCTTATTGCGTCTTCTGACGAGAAAGATTCAACATCGGGCAAATCCGTCGGCATATGCCCCTTAGACTGCGGTTCGCCTATCAAGGCCTTCAACTGCTCATTCATAACAGAGTGCATGTTTAGCACCCTGTGCATGCTGCCCTTTATTAGCTCGTACTTGTTGAAGTTGCCCAGCGACTTGCCCATCTCGGAGCTAAATTTGTAGCAGGTCGAGGTCAATAGAGATGCTATTGAAGCTGTAATTACTCTGCCCTTTGCGCTGTCGTATGGAATACCCAAAGACATCAAAAGCCCGCCTATATTCGCAAGACCTATGCCCGTAGTGCGATACGCTACGGTATTTACCGCTATCTGCGGGATTGGGAAGCCGCCCATGGTTATATTCATATCGGCAGCCATCATCGCAAGCTTTACGGCAAAGCGGAATTTTTCAATTTCAAAAACCCCATTTTTGCAGAAGCGCAAGATGTTAAAAGAGCTCAAATTGCAAGAGCTAAACACGGGCCCAAGGTACTCGGAACACGGATTTGAAGTTTCGAGCTGAACTTCGTCGGAGAAGGTGCTCCAGAAGTTTATGATGTCGTTATTGTGAAGCCCCGGCTCGGCATTGTTCCAAATAGCCTCCGCCATCTGCTTTAGCATATCTATCGGGGCGTATTCCCTAACTATGTGCGAGGGGTCGCGAACCCAGCGAGTCGCGTATTTTTCGCCCTTTTTAAACGCAACCCAGAAGCCGCTCTTCATTGAGACTGTGTGGTTTGCATTCTGGTTTGAGAGGGTCTGCCCATAGATTAAATCGTCCATCGCAGGGCTATAGTACTTATCGACGACAAAGGGCATGGAAAGAACCATCTTTGCCGCGATTTTTTCCTCAGGATTGCCGTCCACAAGCTTTTGCTCAGCAAGCTTTCTTAAGCCCAACTGCACATTGTGCTCTTGCAAGATTACCTTTGCGACTTCCTCCTGCTTAAACTTTGTGTTTATAAATTCAAAGACGTCCGGGTGGTCGGAGTACATTACGACCATTCTCGCCGCGCGGCGCGTCTTGCCGCCGGATTTGATAGCACCCGCCATCTTGTCCCAGCCCCTGTCGTATGAAAGCGGGCCCGAGGCCACACCCTTGCCTGTAATGGGCTCGCCTTCGCTTCGTATTGAAGAGATATTTATGCCTATGCCAGAACCGCTTGCAAATATGCTGCCCTCAGTATACTGGTGGCGCAGTATGGACTCCATAGAGTCTTCGACCCCTAAAATGAAGCACGCCGAAGCCTGCGGATTTGTATAGCCGTTTAGGGCTCGCTTTGCCTCAACTTCGCCCTTCTTATTTTCAACTCCATAGAAAGACTGCGTTCCCTTGTGCTCCAAGAGCTTTCTCAAATCCGGCCTGCCCCATCTCCACTGCTCCCAATGGCCTATGTTAAACCAAACGGGGCTATTTGGAGCCCACATTTGATGAAGCAGCATGTACTTCATTTCCTGATTGAAATTTAGTGCCGATTCCTCGTCTGCAAAGTAACCAAGCTGGTAGCCCCATACGGTGTAAGTATTTGCAATTCTGTCAAAAATCTGCTTTATTGAATCCTCGTATTCGGGCGTCTTGGGCTCTTTGCCGAATATGTATTTGCTCACTGTAATTTTTAGGGCATTTTCGCCCCAGTGAGCTGGAACTTCCACATTGTTGCGCTCAAACACAACTTCGCCTGCAGCGAACATCTTAATATCGGAGCGCGTCCACTTTGCCGTGTCGTAGGCCCACACGCCGGGTTTTGTGAATACTCTCGGGATTTTAAATCCGCCCTTTACGGTTTTTCTCCCTAAATCTAAGCTTACATTCCCGTCGACAAGTATTTTAGCCATATAAAAATTTCCTCAAAATTCTTTGTAAATAAGGTTAACTGTAAATAAGAATAAACAAAACTAAAAGAGCACGACCCCGCAGGTTGAAAGCGCCAGCGTACGACACACAATTTTCTTTGTTAAGGGTAACTAAAAAATTCTTGAAAAGCTTTGTCAACGGCAAATATAACTCTTTTTAATCTTATTTACAAATATACAAACTAACATTTGTAATTCATTAAATATCAGTTAAATGTAAAAATATACCAAATGCCAAATTAGCTCTTGACATTTGGCATTTTAAAGTTAATGGCAGAACAAAGAAAGGCGTCCAAAAGTTAATGTTGCACGCCTAAATTTGTATTAAAAATTGCAAATTTTACTATCTAAAGTAGGCAACTCCGCCCTCAAATATAGGCTGGATTTTATTGCCGGATATATTCTTTCCTATATTTGTTCCGAATCTCTCAGTGTGGCCCATCTTGCCAAACACAAGGCCGTCGGGGCTTGTTATGCCCTCTATTGCCATCATAGAGCCGTTTGGATTGAAGCGTATGTCGCCCGTCGGGTTGCCCTGGTCATCTACATACTGGGTTGCGATTTGCCCGTTTTTGAGAAGATTTTGCAACTCAGCTTCGGGGGCTACAAACTTGCCCTCGCCGTGCGATACGGGTATCATGTACTCTGCGTCCAACTCGCACTTTGATAGCCACGGCGAAAGTTTGCTTGCAACGCGCGTTTTTACATAGCAGCTAACGTGGCGGGCGATGTTATTGTAGGTCAAAGTTGGAGCCGATTCCTCAAGGCTTCGGATTTCTCCGTATGGAACAAGACCGAGCTTTATGAGGGCCTGGAAGCCATTGCAGATTCCTAATATAAGCCCCTTTCTATCCTTTAAAAGGCTCATTACGGCCTCCGAAAGGCGCGGGTTTCTAAATACGGCAGCTATGAATTTTCCCGAGCCCGCAGGTTCGTCGCCG
>OLIW01003038.1_pt1 | contig 11270 bp, 10 predicted proteins | sample 1601321 | NCBI WGS metagenome assembly OLIW01 (sample SAMEA2452114, study PRJEB22498) | human gut metagenome | reverse complement strand
ATTTTGGTTTTGTCATAGTGCTTTTCTTGGTCGAAAAACATCTACTCTACATTCCTTAAGCCGCTTGTCTAACTCCTTTAGCTTTTATGCACTGGAGATTTTAATTCGCGTTAGCTCGTTTGCACAGGTTATTTTCAAAGATAATTTTATAAATTGCAATCTTTTTTTTTATTGGACAGTTTAGCGCAAAAAAATCCCTTCGAGGCTTTTGCCGAAGGGATTTTACAAGTTTTTTTGCTAATTGCTTTTAGCTCTATGTTTATATGCTTGTGACGATTTCGTCGGCAAGCCCGTAGTCTATGGCTTCTTGGGCTGTCATGAAAAAGTCGCGGTCGGTATCGGCCGAAATTTTTTCTATCGGCTGGCCGGAGGCTTCCGCGAGAATTTTATTCAATTCTTGGCGCATGCGTTCCAGCTCTTGCGCCTGAATGTGCATATCGACAGCCGAACCGCTCATTTCTCCCATTATAAGCGGCTGGTGTATCATTACGCGCGCGCTCGGGAATAAAAAGCGTTTGCCTTTGGGGGCTGCGCTTAGAAGAATTGATCCCATGCTCATTGCTATTCCGGTCACAACGACTTTTATTGGGCTTTTAATAAGCTTCATTGTGTCGTATATCGACATTCCCGCGCTTATGGAGCCTCCGGGAGTGCTCATGTAAAAAGTTATTTCCTTGGATGAGTCCAACATATCCAAATATAAAAGTTTTTCGACAATGTCGGCGGCAGTCTCATCGGTCACTGAATCCCACAAAAATATTTTCCGTTCGCTGAGGAAGCGTTTTTTTATTTCCTCCGACAACGGCATGGATTTCTGTTCGTCTTTTTTATTTTCGCATTCGTTTTTCATAAAGTTAGAGTTTTGATATTTCATAAATTGCATATCCTGAAAACAAGTTTGGAAGAAATTTGCACGGCGTTTCCCAGTCTCCACGCAAAAAATGTTTGCGCGTTATTGTTATATCGTTCTTTTTGCAAAAACCTTCAAAAGAATTTACGGAAATTGCATTCATCGGGCGCGATGATTCCCAGCGGTCTGGAAAAACTTCATTCACAATTCTGTCTCCAGTGGCGGCTATTGCAAGGCGGTTGCGCCAGTAGGCGTGGTTTACGAATCCTACTGCCACGTGTTTTGCAACGCGCAGAGATTCAAAAACAACTTCGCGCGCATTCTCCAATTCTTGCAGTGTGCGCGAGCAAATTATCCAGTCGAAAAACTTGTCGCCGTAAATGGACAACGCGTCCATTATATCCCCGTGGTATGCGTTTACGCCGCGCTTTATGCAGCGCGATATTTTCTCGAAATCGGAGTCAACGCCTACAGCATAGACGCCTTTTTGGCGCATCAATTCGCTAAGCAGTATGCCGCGTCCGCATCCCAAATCCAGCACGCGGTCGCCTTCGCCGATCCATTCGCTGATGGCTTTCAATTCAATTTTCCTCTTTGAGGATATCTTATTGCTTTTTTCTTCAGACATTCAAAAAGTACTCCACAAGTTTATAGAGTTTGGGCGAGTGGATCAGAAATGAATCGTGGCCCAAGTCGCTCTGGATTTCAGCGTACGATGCTGTTTTTCCGATTCGCAGCAGGGCTTTTACAATTTCGCGGTTTTGCTCCGGAGGGAAAAGCCAGTCCGAAGTAAATCCAACGCACAATACTTTTGCGGTAATGTCCTTAAACGCCTTTTCCAAAGAGCCATCTCCTTCAAGGCGCAAATCGAACAAGTCGAGAGCGCGCGTAAAATATAGATAGGTATTGGCGTCGAAACGGTTTACAAAGCTTTGTCCCTGGTGGTGCAGGTAGCTTTCTATTTGGAAACTCGGCTTAAATATTTCGGAACCGGAGATAGACGTATGTTCGCGCCCGAATTTTCCGTCCAAACCTTTGTCAGAAAGGTAGGTTATATGCGCCATCATTCGCGCTATTCCCAGCCCGACGCTCGGCACGCGCGCGAGTTCGTAGTTGCCTCCATTCCAGACGGGATCCTGCATTATTGCTGATCTGCCGACTTCATTGAAGGCTATGGCTTGCGCATTTTGGTGGGCTGTCGTTGCAAGAGCGCAGATTTTGCCGACCCTGTCCGGAAAATCTATCGCCCACTGGAGCGTTTGCATGCCGCCCATCGAGCCTCCAATTGCCATAACAAGTTTTTTTATGCCAAGATGCGTTATTAAGCGCTCTTGCACCGCAACCATATCCTCAAGCGTCACCGCCGGAAATGTAAGATTGTAGCGCTCGCCGGTCTTGGGGTTTATAGAAGACGGCCCGGTTGTGCCGCGGCAGCCGCCGATACAGTTTGAGCAAATTATAAAATATTTGTTTGTATCCAACGGCTTTTGGGGGCCGATTATATTGTTCCACCACCCGGACTTCCTGTCGGAAAGCGAATATACCCCGGCGCAGTGGTGGTCTCCAGTGAGTGCGTGGCATACGAGGATTGCGTTTGACTTGTCCTCGTTCAGTCTCCCGTAGGTTTCGTAACGCACGTTAAAGGACTCAAGCTCGCCTCCGAGCTTGAATTTTAGCGGAATGTCGCAATGCCAGTCGCTGTAGGCAACTATACCCACGTCTCCGTCGCAGTTATTCCTAATAATTGTGTCGTCCGAATCGTTCATTAAGATTTTCGTTTATCGAAAATATTCGGCAAAAGTTCAATCGTTTTTTGCGGTGTCTTCCTTTTTTGGCTGGGAAGTCGATTCGGATTTATTTGCCGGAATTTGTCCATCTCCGATGTTTGCATGCGGTGGCGATATATTTTTTTCCGCCGCGCGAATGATGTCCGGCGCCATGCGTTCCGCCAGGACATCCAACTTTAAGACGGAATTTCCCCGCTTTATTTTAAATTCGGCGGTTTCGCCGGGGCGGACGAAAAATGTAATGTTTCTTAGCTGCGTGTTGTTGCTTATCTTTTTCGAGTTGACTGCCAAAATTTCGTCTCCGACCATAAATCCGGCTTTTTTTGCCGGGGCGTTTTCCGCGACCATTCTTACGACAACTTTCGTGCTGTTTATGCCGTCGGTGTCCTCTGCCTGGAGACCGAACCAGCTATACACCGGTTCGCCGCAAAGGAGAATATCGTCGCGTATTCTTGCTGCCGCCTTTGCGGGCAGGATAAAGCTTCCGCCTATTTCGGGCAGGGATGCTATCGTCATGCCGGCAAATTTTCCGTTTAAGTCGAATACGGCGCCGCCGGTACTGCCGCGCGGGGCTGGTATGCTTGTGCGCACATAAACGGTCGGCAGAAAGTTCCCCCCGAACTCTATGTTGTGGGCGGTGGCAAGCCCGACGCGTGGAGATGGCGGCAATCCCATTTCATAAGAAAGCGCCATTAAAATTGTGGCGACGCGCGGAAGGTCGGATGACGAATCCATATTTACAACAGGCGCGTTTTTCGATTTAAAATCGCCTTCTATTTTTAATATGGACACGGTTGTCAGCGGATCCAACCCTACGCTTTTGGCGTCGAGCAGTACGCCGCGCCACTCTACCCACAGCTTGTTTGCGGAGTGCGTCACATAGGCGCTTGTCATAACAATGCCGTCTTTCCCTATGAGAAATCCCGACCCGACATCCAGCGTCAGCTGCTCTATTTCTTTCCCGTCTTTATCGACTGCTGGCAGAGATTTTTGCGCGTACACTTTCACAATTGCGTCGCGGTTATTCTCGAACACGCTGTATAATTTGTCTTGCAGGGTTTCCATCGGAGTCGTCGCTGGCAATGTGTCGGCGCGCAAAATAGCGCCCGCGCATAGCAACGCGGCGACTGCAAACAGACGGATTCGTTTTAAAATCATATATCGAAAATTATAAAAAAAAAACCTGCTTCAACAATAATATGGATGAAGCACTATACTTTTGACTCGCGAAGGCAAAAATTGTTCAAATTGCGAAATATGTGAGAATAATGTCAGCCCCGGCGCGCTTTATTGCCGCTAGAGATTCGTTTTTTGCCCGCTCGAGATCTATCCAACCGCGTTGTGCGGCAGCGTGTATCATTGCGTATTCTCCGGAAACTTGGTAGGCGGCGATCGGAAGGGTTGTGCGCTCTTTTATTTTTGCTATTATATCAAGATAGTATCCGGCCGGTTTAACCATTATTACGTCGGCTCCCTCTTCCTCGTCGAGGGCGGCTTCGCGCAGGGCTTCGCGGCTGTTGGAAGGGTTTAGCTGGTATCCGCGCTTGTCCAAGTATTTTTTTGCTTTAGGCGGTTCTTGCTCGGCAATGCCGTTTTTATTGCCCTTTAGGGTTTGGTGCTTGCCGCGCTTTGGCGGTTCGGACTGCTTGGGTGCGCTGCCGACGGCGTCGCGAAACGGCCCGTAAAATGCGGATGCGTACTTTGCGCTATAGGCCATAATAGCCGTTTCTGTGAAATCGCAGTCGTCCAAAGCCGCCCTTATTGCGCCGATTCTTCCGTCCATCATATCCGACGGAGCAACGAAATCCGCCCCGGATTGCGCCGCCACAAGAGCCATGGCGGAAAGTATCTCGACAGTTTCGTCATTTAGTATCCATTTGCCGCTAGGGTCGAGTATTCCGTCGTGCCCGTGGGACGTGTATGGGTCAAGCGCTATGTCGGCTATTATAGCCATTTCCGGAAAGCGTTTTTTTACGGCTGATATTGCGCGGTTTGCTATGGACTTTTCACTGAGAGCCTCGTCCGCGTGAGGGGATTTTTTTGACTGCTCTATGTGCGGGAAGGGCGCTATTGCACGCACTCCGCTTTTAAGGGCGCGTTCGCAAAGTTTTAACAGTGATTCCACCGTGTGCCGGTACACGTTCGGCATTGAAGGTATTTTGTCTGCGCCGCTTTTCCCATCTTTTACGAATACGGGCAGAATGAGATCCGACGGGCAGACGCGGTTTTCGGTGCACAAGTCTAAAATCGCCTCGCTTTTGCGCAGCCGGCGCGGGCGCTTTTTCATATCGAGCTTGAAATTTTCGTTCATTGTGCTTTCATAGTGTACGCAATATAAAAAATTCGCAACTAAAATGAATGTTAGCATACACAATACTTTGACGCGCCGAAAAGACGAACTAATTCCGTCTGAAGGCGCCTTTAGAATGTACTGCTGCGGCCCAACTGTTTACGGTCCGGCGCATATAGGAAATTTTAGAACCTTTATTGTTCAAGACGCTTTAAGGCGCACGTTGGAATGTGCCGGGCTCAAGGTAAAACATGTCCGCAACATCACCGATGTGGACGATAAAACCATACGCGAAAGCCGTAAGCTAGGCGTGTCTTTAAAAGAATTTACTAAGAAGTGGGAGGATAAATTTCATGAAGACTGCGCCAAGCTAAATATGCTTCCGCCCACAATAGAACCTCGGGCCACAGAACATATCGCCGAGCAGTTGGATATGGTTTCCAAGCTTGTTGGAAATGGACACGCGTATGTTTCCTCCGACGGGAGCGTGTATTTTAAAATATCGTCTTGCCCCACATACGGCAAGCTTGCTGGGCTCGACCGCGATAATATGGCAACCCAAGCGACAAACTCTGCGGGAGAGGCAAATAATGCCGACGAGTACGAGCGCGAAAATGTCTCCGACTTTGCTCTTTGGAAAGGAAGAAAACCCGAGGACGGAGACAATTTTTGGAGGTCTCCATGGGGAGAGGGAAGGCCCGGATGGCATATTGAATGTTCTGCGATGTCGCGCAAATATTTGGGTGACTCGTTCGATTTGCACGGCGGCGGGATAGACCTTTGTTTCCCCCACCATGAAAATGAGATTGCACAAAGCGAGTGCGCAACCGGAGCCGTTCCGTACGTAAAATATTGGTTTCACAGCGCCCATTTGATGGTTGAAGGGCAGAAGATGTCCAAAAGTCTCGGCAACCTCTATACCCTCGACGACCTAGTCGCAAAAGGATACACGCCGGCGCAAATTAGATACGCCCTTCTTTCCGGACATTACCGCCAGCAGCTCAACTTTACTTTTAAGGGTCTGGATGACGCAAAAAGCGCCTTGTCAAAAATGAGAAAGGCGGCATCTTCGGCTTTGGAGAGGGCTAATATTAGCGTTGCAGAGTTTAAGAAGATGATAAAGCCGGGCGCGGAGTTTTCCGGAACAATTTTTGAGGGCGCCTGGAATGCAATGTGCGACGACTTTAACGTTCCCCGCGCATTGGGAGAGATTTTTGGAGCATTGCCAAAATTGTCGGGCGAGAAATCCGATATATCGGCTTTTGGGTCGCTTTTATACGCATTGGGAATAGATGTTTTTGCCGGCGCGGAAGATTCTGCAGAGGAAGTTCCGGTTCCCGATGAAATAATGGATATTGCCAGAAAACGCTGGGAGGCAAAGAAAGCAAAAGATTTTGCATCTGCGGACAAATTGCGCAATGAAGCCCTTGAAAAAGGCTGGATAATTTTGGATAAAAAAGACGGATTTTCCGTCTCTCCGAAAAAGGCTTGAAATTCTATAAAACTAAACCGATACTTCTTTTGAGTAGAAAAATATGTCGATTGCCAAAACAGAAGCAGGCGTAGAAGGGAAGGTTGCCGAAAACTGGCGCCCGAAACCTGCCGACGCTGATATGTTGCTTGTCGAACGCGTTAAAGCGGGCGACAGCCTGGCTTTTGACGAGCTTACGAAAAAATACCGCCAGCGTTTATACAGTGCAGTTTACAATATGGTTGCCAACCGCGAAGACGCCATGGATATTGTGCAGGATGCTTTTATAAAGGCGTTTTCCAGCATAAATTCCTTCCGCGGAGGAAGCGCGTTTTATACTTGGCTGTACAGGATAGCCATAAATATGGCTATTACATTTATAAAGCGCAATAGGCTTCGCAGGTTTTTCAGTTTTGAAAACGCAAACGAAGAGATGGCGCCGTCGGAAATTCTCGACAGGCTTACGGTAAATTGCGGCGGAGAACGTTCCACTATGTTGAACGAGTTGAAGGAAAAATTGAACGAAGCCCTCCAAACTTTGTCTATAAAACATAGAACGGTGGTTGTTTTGTATGAAATAGAAGGACTGTCCCATCAGGAAATCGCGCAGATTACTGGAACAAGCGAGGCTACTGTGCGGACTCGTTTGCATTATGCAAAACAACAGCTTCAGGCCATTCTTAAAGATTATCTTAAGTAATAGTTTATGGATGATGACAGAATAAAACTTGAAGACCTCTTAAAGCTCAAGCGCGCCGAGCAGCCTACCGAAGCAGAGTGGGCCAATTTTGACGAACGCTTAAAAGGAAAGCTTGTAAGCTGCATCGTGCGCAAGCGGACATTGTCCGACAGGTTTTTCGAGTTGGTTTCCCCCGTCCGCGCAGCGGCTTTTGGAGCGGCTGGACTCGCGGCTTTAGGGGCGGTATTTGCACCTATGTACATAGCAGGGTTGGCTGCAACATCTTCTTCGGAATCTTCCTCGGAATTCAAGGTTTCGTCAACTCCGCTTCCGCGCGTCGCCGTTTCATACACCGTGAACGAGGTTGCCTCAAATCCAAATTCGGAAATTCCGGTTTTTGCGCAAATGAACTCCAACGAATCTTCGGATGTCAGGTATGTGGCAAGTTCGGTTGCTTCAGGAATAAATTTATTTTAAACTTTTAGGCGGCTTTAAAAATTTTAGCGGAGACGTAAAAAAAACGCTCCGCGTTTTTTATTTTCGGAATTGGATTTTGCGCTGAAATTCGATTCCGCAAACGGCATATAATTATTTTCGCGAATTTAGGATAGCTGCTTTGGTTTGCGGAATTTTCTTATCCGCGCTTATGAAATAAGTTCGATATAGGCGTTTAAATTTCGCGGAGTTTTTGTGCTTGCGTTATCAAGCCGCGCGTTTGCGCTTTGCCTTGCGGGCAGCAATAATATTTCTAGGGTGCACAATTTTGAAAACGCATTTTTTTTTGAGAGATAATTCGCTTTAAAAAAAGATTGCAAAGCCGATTCTCGCGTGGAATATATCCAAAAGTTTTTTTGTATAAAATTAATTAACACAACAACAATAGGAAGACAGAAAATGAGTTGTCCGAATCATAATTGTTCGCACGAAGTCCAGCAAATGTGCTGCGTTGCGAAAGGCGCAAATCATGGCCCCGCTCCGATACCGGAAGAGGGAAAATGGATTAAGTCAAAAGAAATAAAAGACGTAAGCGGGTTAACGCACGGCGTCGGCTGGTGCGCACCGCAGCAGGGGGCATGCAAGCTCACTTTAAACGTAAAGAACGGAATAATTGAAGAAGCGCTCGTAGAAACGCTGGGATGCTCTGGCATGACGCATTCGGCTGCAATGGCTTCGGAAATCCTTCCCGGAAAAACAATTTTGGAAGCTCTTAATTCTGACTTGGTTTGCGACGCCATCAACGTAGCAATGCGCGAACTCTTCCTTCAAATTGTTTACGGGCGCTCTCAGACTGCTTTTTCAGAAAACGGACTGCCTATTGGCGCGGGTTTGGAAGATCTTGGAAAAGGCTTGCGCTCGCAGGTCGGCACTATGTTCTCAACAAAAGTGAAGGGGCCGCGCTATCTTGAAATGGCGGAAGGCTATGTGCTGGAGGAAGCTCTCGACGAAAATAATGAAGTCATAGGCTACAAGACTGTTCATTTGGGAAAAATGTTGGAAGCCATTAAAAACGGCATGGATGCCAATGAGGCGTTTAAAAAGTTTACTTCCGTGAAAGGGCGTTTTGAAGACGCAGTCAAGACAATCGACCCGCGCAAAGAATAAGGAGTTTTAAGATGGCTATTACATTTGAAAGTTACGACAGGCGCATTGCCAAGATAAATAAGGTTTGCGCCGAATACGGTTTAAATTCGCTTGAAGACGCCAAGGCTCTTTGCGATTCCAAAGGAATAGATGTTGAGGCAATCGTCAAGGGCATTCAGCCAATCGCGTTTGAAAATGCCGTTTGGGCGTACACATTGGGCGCGGCAATTGCCATAAAGAAAGGCAGCAAAAATGCCGCCGAAGCCGCCGAAAATATCGGCTTGGGCTTGCAGGCTTTCTGCATTCCCGGATCTGTTGCCGATTCCCGCGACGTAGGCATCGGGCACGGAAATTTGGGAGCAATGCTTCTGCGCGAGGAAACAAAGTGTTTCTGCTTCTTGGCCGGGCACGAATCTTTCGCTGCCGCCGAAGGGGCTATAGGCATTGCCCGTACGGCGAACAAGGTCCGCAAAGAACCTCTTAGGGTAATCTTGAACGGATTGGGAAAGGACGCCGCATATATAATTTCACGCATTAACGGCTTTACAAGCGTTGAAACAGAGTACGACTACTACACGGGCGAGCTGAAAATCGTAAAGGAAACTCCTTTCTCAAAGGGCGAAAAAGCTAAAGTTCGCGTGTACGGCGCCGACGATGTTTCGGAAGGTGTTGCTATAATGATTAAGGAGGGTGTTGACGTTTCCATTACCGGAAATTCAACAAACCCGACACGCTTCCAGCATCCTGTTGCCGGCACTTATAAAAAGTGGGCGATAGAGCATGGCAAAAAGTATTTCTCTGTCGCTTCCGGCGGCGGTACCGGGCGCACATTGCACCCTGATAATATGGCTGCAGGCCCGGCTTCATACGGCATGACCGACACAATGGGCAGAATGCACGGAGACGCGCAATTTGCGGGTTCGTCGTCAGTTCCGGCTCACGTCGAGATGATGGGACTTATCGGAATGGGCAACAATCCTATGGTCGGCGCGACTGTAGCTGTTGCTGTTGCAGTTGAAGAAGCTTCAAAATAAGATTGGTTGATTCTTTAGCTTGGAAATTTTCGCCTTGCGCGCAAAACGCGCAAGGCGTTTTCTTTTTTTTTGTGTGTTGGCTAATTTTCAGTTGCTTTCTTCTCTTTTGGCGCCCTTATTTTTCTTAAAATAAGAAGTGTGGTAAAATATGCGGCTAAAGTAGCTGTCAAAATGCATATTGAAGCCCCTAAAATCAGCGGTATGCCAATATCGTCTAATGCGAATTTCAAGCCATTTTTTATTGCGTATTCCCAATCGGTGCTTGTTCTTATTATTTTTTCCGCCCTGTGCAGAAATTCTCTAAAAGACATGGAATTATATGATATTATGCCGCATCCTAATTTGTAGTATCCAAATAATATGAACGGCATAAAAATAGGGATTGTCAAAAAAGTCCATGCCACTGAAAGCGGAAGGCTAAATTGCGTTGCCTTAAATTTTCGCATTACCAACCAGAGCAGAAAACAAAGATAAGTTTGCCCTACAATTGGGAGCATCGCGCAGAAGACTCCTATCGCGTTGCTGTTTGCTAAAAAATACGGACGGGACAAATTGTCTCTAAAGGATTTGATGAACTTAGCAAAAAGATTTCTCAATTTTATGTATAACTTTTTTGCGGATATTGAAAAATGCATGTTTTATTTTCCTATCGACAATAAAATTTCTGCACATAAGCTCAATTGTCTTATAATACTGCGGTTGCTACATGCCATGGAATGTATCCTTTGAGGAAAAAATAAATAAATTTCTATATTTTGCAGCTTTATTTTTTCAAGATCGTATTTGGGGGCAAATATTTACAAATATTCTATTTAAGCGGATCATTGAGGTGTAGAGCAGTGGGGTTGTATTATAATATTGGTTGGAGGTTATGAATGTTTGGTTTCAAGAATAATGTAATATCGCAGAGTGGAAAGCTAAAACGGATATAGGCGGGTATGCGCTGTATCCAATTACAACATTATGTTTAGCAATGTGTATAAACCTGGGATAGTATTTTGCGGTTAATGTAAGCGCTGTTATATAGGAAGATTTCTTGAGATAGCTCTTTTTTTATTTGCGTTTGTTTCAATATCTTGGGGCAGTTTTCAGCGGGAATACTATCGGGCCTGGCCCTATGTGTTGTACAGAATAGCGCACAGCATTGGGTCGCTTGGATATTTATATTAAATGGATTATTTAATTTTAGATAAGGTGCTGTTTAATTATCGAGACTGTGAGGCTGCATCTGGTTTTTAGCGGTTTATTCAGATGGCATTTTTGTCTCTTAAAAATGCTTTATAGAAACTTGACAATCTGTAAACAAGGGTATTTTATCTGCAAAATATAAATTTAGCTCGAGTGGTGAAATTGGTAGACACGCATGATTCAGGTTCATGTGCATTCGCTTGCATGGGGGTTCGAGTCCCCCCTCGAGCACTTGGTTTTTAGCCGCAATTTTTTAAAGAGTTGCGGTTTTATTATTTTTTATAAAAAGGGGTCAACACCAAAGAGAGTGGATTTTAATGAAAGACGCCGCATAGAAGGGTCAACACCAAAGGTTGTGGAATAGGTTGATTTTTTAGATTTGTCTTTCAT
>OLIW01003032.1_pt1 | contig 11298 bp, 9 predicted proteins | sample 1601321 | NCBI WGS metagenome assembly OLIW01 (sample SAMEA2452114, study PRJEB22498) | human gut metagenome | reverse complement strand
TGCCATCGAAGATGAAAAAGAAATGGTACTGATCGGGTATCTTGCCTTTCTTGATCCTCCGAAGCCTTCTGCAGTTGAAGCCATCGAACAATTGTATGCATATGGAGTAGCAGTTAAAATATTATCGGGAGATAATGATATCGTAGTAAAAGCCATCGCCCGGCAGGTAGGAATTGACACCAGCCATTTTCTTACCGGGATAGAAATAGAGAATATGAATGAAACGGTATTGAAGGAAGCGGTAAAGAATACCACTTTATTTTCAAAACTGACTCCATTCCAGAAGACACAAATCATCTCTCTATTACAGGAACAGGGCAATACAGTAGGATTTTTAGGAGATGGAATCAATGATGCAGGTGCCTTACGTCAGTCAGACATTGGTATATCTGTCGATTCTGCAGTGGATATAGCGAAAGAAAGCGCAGACATTATCCTGTTGGAAAAAGATTTGATGGTATTGGAAAACGGAGTGCTCGAAGGGAGAAAGACATTTGGCAATATCAATAAGTATATAAAGATGACTGCCAGTTCCAATTTTGGTAATATGTTCAGTGTGATGTTCGCCAGTGCATTCCTGCCGTTTCTGCCTATGATGCCGATACATCTGTTGATTCAGAACTTACTGTATGACATATCGCAGACAACCATTCCATTTGACCGTATGGACCCGGAGTTCCTGAAGAAACCCCGTAAATGGGATGCGTCCGATCTAAGTCGTTTTATGATTTATATAGGACCTATCAGTTCCATCTTCGATATTATTACTTATCTGGTCATGTGGTATGTGTTCAGCTGTAACAGTCCCGAACATCAAACACTGTTTCAGACCGGATGGTTTGTAGAAGGCTTGTTATCACAGACATTGATTGTCCACATGATACGTACCCGTAAGATACCGTTCATACAAAGCCGCGCCACATGGCCTGTAATGGGACTGACATTCTTAATCATGGCAATAGGTATTCTTATTCCTTTCACCGCTTTCGGACGTTCCATCGGGTTGACAGCTCTTCCTTTGAGCTATTTCCCCTGGCTGATTGGAATTTTGCTTTCTTACTGTATTCTGACGCAAATAGTAAAGAACTGGTATATCAGGAAGTTTGTGCGTTGGCTATAAGAAAATCAATGCAGCATAAAGAGAAAGGGTCTGTAACATAGGAAACTCTATGTTTACAGACCCTTTTTATGAATTAAGTCCGGAAAACAGACAATTACAAATCATCCTCAAGAGCCGTACTTTTGGCATAAGCTGTACTTTTGGCTTCAAAGAAATCTGTTTTCACCATGTTGGCATTTGAATATTGCGATACCCAACGCATACTTTCAGGTTCCTTTTGATTGTCTTCATACAAGATGCCATATCCCAGACTGCTCCAGCGAAGATTACCCAGATAATAGATATAATCAGCAATCATTTGCTCATTAAGTCCCTGAATATGATTACCTATCACATATTGTCCCCAGGCAATTTCCTGTTCCACTCCCTCACGCATCATTGCTTCATATACCTTTACTCTGTCCGGAGTGAACAATTCGGGTTCTTCTTTTTTCAGTTCCAGGATTATATTACGGAAAAGCCAAAGATGAGTATTCTCATCCCGGTTGATGTAACGGATTTCCTGTGCCGAACCGGACATCTTTCCGTTACGACTCAAATTATAAAAGAACATGAAGCCACTGTAGAAATAGATACCCTCCAAAATATAGTTGGCAATCAACGTTTTCATGAGCGTATATCCATCCTGGCTTTCCTGAAACTCATTATAGCAGTTTCCTATGAAAGTATTCCTTTTCAATAGATGCTCGTCAGTTTTCCATTGATAGAGAATTTCATTCCGTTTTTCGGGACTGCATATCGAATCGAGCATATAGCTGTAACTCTGACTGTGCACACACTCCTGAAAAGCTTGTATATGCAGACAAAGGTTCACCTCATTGGCCGTGATATATTCACTGATAGTTGGCAGGTTGTTGCTCTGCAAGGAGTCCAGGAATACAAGAAAGCTCAAAATCTTATCATAGGCAGTCCGTTCTGTCTGATCCAGACGCGGATAATCTTTAATATCCTGCGTCAGATTGATTTCTTCCGGTATCCAGAAGTTATTCATGGCTTGGCGATACCAGTCGCTTACCCATTTATACCGCATATTATTGAAATCATTCAGATTTGTTGTATTTCCGCCAATCATTTTTCTAAGGCGGGTTTCAGTATCGCCCGACGGATTGAATAAGGCGTTCTTTTTTAGTTTTATAGTTCCCATTTGTTTTTATTTATTTTTGATTTCTTATGATGCACAACTTTCACATTCTTCCACTTCCAAGGATTTACTGCGGACATAATAGACCGTTTTCACTCCACATTCCCAAGCTAATAGGTAGAGATTAAGTACTTGTTTCATTGTAAAATCATTGGTAATATAAAGATTCAGACTTTGTGACTGGTCAATGTGCAGCTGACGAATACCGGCAGCACGAATACTCCATGTCTGGTCAATCAGATATGCACCTTTGTATATCCAGAATGTCTTGTCCGACAAGGACGGAGCTACCCGTGGAAGCATGGCCCCTTTCTTCTCTTCCAGAAAGAAACGTTTCATCACCGGATCGGTTCCGGCAGTGGTTCCGGCAATAATACTGGTACTGCTGGTTGGAGCAATAGCTAATAGATAAGCATTGCGCATGCCGTAATTAGCTACTTTTTCCGATAGTTCCTTCCAGGCAGATGAAGTATAGCCGCGTTTGGTGAAATAATCTCCGGTCTGCCAATCACTTCCCTCGAAATAGGTATATCTTCCTTTTTCTTTTGCCAGTTCTGCACTGGCTTCTATCGCAGCATAATTGATACGTTCAAACACTTTATCTATAAAGTTAAGATGTTCTTCACTTTCCCAACGAATTCCCCGTATGGCAAGTGCATGGTGATAACCGCTAACTCCAAGACCGATACTACGATAACGATGATTGGTTATTTGAGCATAAGGAATAGGGTAGAAGTTCAGGTCGATAACATTGTCAAGCGCACGAACCACTGTTGCTACCTTTTCTTTCATCAATTCTTCATCCTCCAACGGTAGATGCCCGAGAGAAAGACTGGCGAGATTGCACACGACAAAATCTCCGGGGCGAACCGTCTTTACTACTACCGTGTCACCATCTTCAGTACGAACTTCGGTAGAAACCGATTCAATAGCCGACATATTCTGTGCGATTTCCGTGCATAGGTTTGAGCAATAGATAATCCCCTGATGAGCATTCGGATTGGCACGATTCACTATATCCCGGTTGAATGTAAAAGGAGTACCTGTTTCTACAGCCGATCTCAATACCAGTCTGACTATATCCTTGATGCTAATGGTTCGTCTGGAAAGACGTGGATCATTCACGCAATCCCAATACCTCTTTTCCCATTCTTCCCCGTAATAATCTTCCAGACAATATCCTTTGATAGTCATAATCTCATTCGGACAAAACAAATACCACTGCTTATTCAAATCTTCTTTTGCCATTTGCCAGAACAAGTCCGGGTAGCATACGGAGGGAAATATATCATGAGCTTTCATGCGGTCATCCCCATTATTCGTACGGAGTTGAAGAAATTCCGGCAAGTCTTTATGCCATACATCCAGATATACAGCTACAGCCCCCTGACGCATTCCTAACTGATCGACGGCTACGGCAGTATCATTCACGAGTTTCATCCATCGGATTACTCCACCTGCCACACCTTTGAAACCTCGGATGTTTCCACCCGCAGCACGCACCTTCCCGAAATACATTCCCATACCTCCACCAAACTTGCTGACCATGGCAAAATTGTCTATACTGCGGTAAATGCCTTCCAAACTGTCAGGCACCGTATCAATAAAACAACTGGAAAGTTGATGATAAGGTTTACGGGCATTGGAAAGGGTAGGAGTTGCCATCGTTACTTCCAGCTTGCTCAATAAGTCATAGAACTTTCTTACCCATTGCAACCGATCGCGTTTCTCCGGCATGGCAAGATGTAAGGCTATCCCCAAGTACATTTCCTGCACAGACTCCATAGGTTCGTGTGAGTGAGTACGGATCAGGTAACGTTTGGAGAGCAGGTCCAGCCCTGAATAATTAAACAGTTTATCCCTTTCCGGACAGATAAATCCTGCAGCTTCTTCTATTTCCTGTTGTGAATAAGAATCCAGGATATAGCTGCCATATAAACCTTCATTCGTTAGATAACGTAATTTCTCATAGAATGAATGTATATCTGAAATTCTTGCCTGTTTTTCCTGCTTTTCTGTCAGTTGAAAGTTGAGTAACCGCGCGGCTATAAACTCCCAGTCCGGTGCTTCCTGCGTGGTCAGTTCTACCGCAGCTTTGACGAGTGCCGACAAGCGTTCGTCTGACGACATTTCCGGTTTGCAGAAACTGGAGAACTTTTCCGCCAACACAGTCAGACTATATTCATTACTGGTAAAGTCTTTCTGTATTTCCTTTAGCACATCCATTATTTGTGGATTGCCCGTCCCTGTGGTGATATCGTTGATCGCTTTTCTGCGCTCCGTGCGTTGCCAGCGATAGAGAATATAGTTTTTAGCTTCTGCATAAAAGCCATGCTCCATCAGGCAGCGTTCCACTTCATCCTGTATGCGCTCCACATTGCAGTTTGCACTATTACTATGTACAAACTGTTCTACTTCATTCACCATTTCCTGAATGGTTTCTTCTATTATTTCCTGGCCTGTACTGGCGAAGCTTTTTTTAATTGCAACGGCAATTTTCTCCCTGTTATAGGATTCCGTCGTCCCATTTCTTTTGGTTATTTGCATGAGAACTTTATAAAATATGTTGTTGTATAGTTTCGAACTGTATCCCTAATCCCACGAGTAGAAACAGTCTTTAATGAATGGCAGGTCTTCTGACTAACTCCCTTCCTGATCCCTTCCCGGCCTACAATTCACAGCCAGTGGCAAAAGTCTTTATCAGAAAGTTATAGAGATTCACAGCAGCGGGACTGTCCGGGATTTACACCCGGTTCCCTTTTAATCCAAAACAACCGAAAGGTCATCCGGAACCGATTCGGAAACAAAGATAATGAAAATTGTAATTAATACAATATCGTTTCCGTTTTATATAATATCATTTTGCATTATCTGATAATTGTGTAGTAAAGGTTTATTTAACAGGATACGATGTAAAATGCTGAATTTAATAGCTATATTCGCAAAGTAAGTATTTATTAATACACCAATAACACCCTATGAGAATGAAACACTGCCTATTCGTTTTTTTGCCGATATTTATATTATTTATTAGTTGTCGGCAAAAAGTGCAAAGTAACTTTCAGCCGGATATTTCCAATCAGACAGAAACCGTTTATGATTTTCCGGAAGAATATGCTGAAGAGATTATTATCACAGGTAAAGTTTTGAACCGTGAATTTTATCCACAAGAAAAAGAACTGACACTTATTATTCCATTTTTCAGAGATATGGAAAATCAGTACCGTACTCCCATTCAAGAGGATGGTTCTTTCTATTTTACTTTTCCTGTTTATGCTAAAATACGGGAGGTTTCTATTCGTAACTATGCAGAGCATTTATATGTGCATCCGGGTGACAGTATCCATTTAGAGATTGATTTCAAGGATATGTTTCATCCTAAAGTAACAGGTGATGCGGAAAAATTGAATCAGGAGATATTGGCTTTTACAGAAAGCGGATATTATTATATGCGTGACTATGGTATCAGGCATGATTTGAGTGTCGAGGATTTTGAAGCAGAGCTAAAGAAAGAATATAATACACGTTTAGAACGCAGGGCCGAATATTTGCAGAAATACAATCCTATGCAAGATGTCGTCATGTTTACGGAGGAATTACTGAAACAGGATTATTATTATACGATCCTGGTTTATGCGAGCCAATGTCAATATCGGACAAGAAAAGAGTTCGCACGATATCACACGCTGTTGCCCGAAATCAATAAATTATATAAAAAAGGAATATTATCAGCCCGCTTGTTTGATATAGTCGATTGGATAGAAAATTATATTCCTACAGGAATGGTTCTTAAAAACAAAGAATACCCAACGATAGATGATATTATGTCCGAAATAGGAGAAAATGAATTGAATCAATATCTATATACTAAAGTTACAGCTAATAGCCTTGAAGCTAATGATACAATTTCCCTCTCAAGGAAGCGTTCGCAATTTGACTCAATCGTAAAAATACCTCATTTGCAGGGACAAATAGCACAGATGTACAGGCAAACTAAAGCGTTCTTGGAGAATCCACAGTCTGTTTCTGATAATTTGTTGTATGGCAAATACAATGAAAGTTCAAATACGTTAACTCCAATGTCGTATATGGAGAGCATATATAAGATCCTTGAAGAAAACCGGGGAAAAGTGATTTATCTCGATTTTTGGGCTACAACTTGTCCGCCTTGCTTGGCAGAGATGGAACCCTTGAAGAAGTTGCGCAGCCAATATTCTACGAAGGATTTGATTATTTATTCCATTTGTTCCGGCGGTAATGATACCAAAAAGCAATGGGAATTGTGTTTAGATAAATACTCGATGAAGAATCATGATATAGAATGTGTCTATGCTGCTGATTATATTGGACTGGAGAATTATCAGAAGATTACCAAACAGTTCAAAATTAATAGATTGCCATATTATATCTTGATAAACAGAAAAGGACAAATCATTGATTATGGTGCTGCTGCTCGTCCAAGTAATCCTAACCTTTTATTGAGAATTGAGGAAATCGTGAAACAATAACGGATAATATTCCCTTTATGCAGAACATTCTAATATAAAAAAGACAAGGTTAATATCAGCCTTGTCTTTTTTGTAGCTCTTTCATTAGTTCATCTACAATATATGCATCACTCATGAGATACAAATCTCCGAGTCGATGAATAATACGCTGATAACTGTCGCTATTATAGAATATTCCCAATGCTTGTATGTCTGAAATGTGTAGACGGGCAGCCAGTTGCTCTACAATACCATAATACTTACCTTGCATTACAATATCAGCATTAGCTACTTCTTTTGTAGGGGATGGCATAGGAATGGAAATAGCTTCAACAAAATGTAAATGCTTGTCAATCACTTTTTGGTTTGTGATACAAATTTGATTGTTAGGTTCTTGATGAACCAGACGCGATAAAGCTTCTTCACGGGTATAATCGCCACGCATATAGAGGTCAATAGTACGTATCACACGATCATCTGCTATACCACCTTCTATGATATCATAATCCCTCCACATAGAACCTCCTTGCCTACAAGATACGACAAAATCAAGCCAATGCGCATCATATGCAGTAAAATGTAAGTAATGATAAAGAGTATTGCGGCAGGCTTCTATATCTAACGAATAGACATTAAGCCATACATTAGTTTCATGGCGAATATCAGCAGTGCGAAGTGCCCAGCGGGAAGCTTGCTCTTTTAAATCTGTAAGATAAAACCCAACCCCAAAATCAAGGTTTGGCCGACATACCCTTGCCAATGGCTGCTCTACACGACAAGTAGAACCATGATAAATGGTTAGCATGATTTGCCTCCTTCGTTTGTAGATATTTGAAAAGGTCTATAATCTTTTGGTAACCATTGTGGATCACGATGATAGATATATTCCAATAAAGAATCAACGATATACGCTTTTCCTTGCGTGTGCAAAGTATCATAAAAAGTCTTGATATAGTCGTCTAGTGCACCCAATTCCTTTAGTTTATTAAAAACCTCCGGACTATAACGGCCCAATCGTTCAGCAGTATTTTCAACACAATATATGATGAATTCCAATTGTTTTTCTTTAAGGGTCATACAATTTTCTCCTTTCTTATCATAATCATCCTATGATTAATATTAGCAAAGGTAGGAAAGTTCCTTCTTTTTTCCAATTATTCTGTATAGTATCTCATACTCATTAGTGAATATTAAAGCAATAACATCCCTTTATTCTTCAAAATGCACATAGTTCAAAGTCTTCAATGCCCCGAAGACATTGAGGGCTTTTTTTATTTATATACTTTCTTGAAACTACCTTTTGCAAATCCTTCACCAACTAAAGAATCAGGTGTGACTATTTCTAACAATAAATCAGACTGATCTGTTTTTATGCGAATCAGATTTCCATCTTTTTCATAACTGGTTGCAAAGTCAAATCCAAAGATGCCATCTTTGATTACAACTGTTGAATTTCCTTTAAAGGTAAAAGATTGATAAAGAGCTCTATCTGAATCTGAAATATATGTTCCGTTAAGAACAATTTCTTTTGTTTCGTCAAGAACTAATTCTTTTTTGAAAGGATTGATATCTTTGCATGGTATAATGCAAATCAATATATAAATAAGAAATATAATAAGACAAAATGCTACAATAGTATCCATGATATTTTTTTATAAATGTGAATTATCTGCATTAGAATTTAGACTTGATTTTATATAGCCCCTAAAGCTATCGCTCCTCCTATTAATACAACATTGCCACAAATGATACCAAGAGTCTTCCATGTCTTTTTAGCTTTTTGAGGATCTTTTCCTTGAAGCATCTTTTTTACATCTTTAGTTACAGTAATAGGCTTTATAGTATATTGTCCATCATAATTGCTGTATTCAATTGCTTGAAAACCATTTTTGATAATATTACTTTGACACCACTCCTGTATTTCTTTTGGAACAGTCTGATAATATTTGAGCTTACCTTTTTTCCTCTCAACTCCATATATTCCTTTTTCTAATGGTTTAGTCTTAATGTCTACTTTTTCAATATAGAAAATATGATTTTGATATTTATAATAGTTCGTACCATTTATTGTACAATAGTGTGACGCTTTTCTATGTAGAAAATCTAAATCATAATTAATAATTTCTTTATCTATTTGGACAATATTTGTTTGAAGGGAATCTATATGAATTAGTACATCTGTAGTGGTTTTAATTTCTTTCTTTTGCGGCTTTGCCAATACATCCCAATATTCTGAATCTTTTAAAAGTTTATTTTCAAAATAAGTACAAACCTGTTCTTTTATATTCTGTCTATTTGCTGTTGATAATATATTTATAACTTCCTCTTCCTTTCTTTTAATCTCTTTTTCTTTTCTCTCAAATTCTCTCTTTTCCCATTCTTGCTTTCTTTTCTCTCTTAGTAACTTCTCTTCTCTTTCTTGTTCTGATTTATTCTTTATTGGAAACACTTCTACAAAAGTATATGGCATTTGTGGTATATATCCTTCTTTAGATGTTCTCATATTTTTAAAATAAACACTAAACGAAAGATCTTTACTATAAGTGTATTCGTAGTTATATCCTATATTATTCAAAAATACATCTAAGTTCTTTGAGGATTTAATTAAACATTTACCTTTATATATCAGACCTTCTTTAATATCTATACCCACTATTGCATCACCAATATAAACATACTTTTCATTTAATTCATCATATCCTTTTAAAGACACAAATAAAGAATAAGCAGGAGGATTCATTGGATGGGCAAGTTGAATAAAAAATGAATTCCCCTTTCTCTTTACAAATTTCAACACATCATTAACTTCTAGTACCATGTTATTAGTGTATTGGTTGATTATACCAAATTTATCATACGTATAACTAACTTCTTTTTCCTGCGCATTAACACTATTCAAGACTATAGTCATGAATAAAATAAAAAATGCTAAAAACATTTTTCCCATAATAGTATTGCCTAATTAATGCCCGCAGCTTCCCGAACCGGACGGTTCTATAATAAAAAGATTGACAGAATATATATAAAAAAAGCGCGGGAATCTGTACCTGTCACTCGTCCCACACTTCAAGGCTCTCGCATCGCCCAACCTGTCTGAACGAGCAACGCAGAAGCCCACGCCGATATGTATAACAAACTAAGTATACTTTTATTTCACAGCACACTTAGGGGTATAGACATATCCCGTAGACATCCACCGCTGCTTTGTTTTTGACAGGTTTTTCAAAACTTGCGAGATTCTGAAGTGTCAAAGACAAAACGTCAAGTAAACGTCTTTCTTTATATAATCCATTTCCCACACCACCCTAACCTCACGAATTGAGGTATCGGCGTGAGAAACGTTACAAATATATGCAAAAAAATGTAATTAGAATTATTTCTAAACTATATTTTTCTTTTTCCAAGAAAAACAGTAGAAAGAATGGGAGGGCAGTTAAAGGGAATATAAAACAGGTCTCTGATTCTTTTTATCCGAAAAGATTACTCAAACATCAATGTTAATGGCAAATCTACCGTTAGGCAACCATAAATTTATCATTGCCCAACGGTGAATTTGCCATCAGGCAACGACAATTTTGCTCATTATCGTTCGAAATGTCAAAAAAAATAAGGAAGGCTCAATGAGCTTTCCTTATTTAAAAAGGCTAAAAAAAGAGTTAAGCAGCAGGGTCTGGGGCTTCCCCTCCTGAATTTCCTCCTGATGACCCACCATTATCGCCATCTTCGGTAATTGTAGCTCCATCTCCGAACAGTTCAACACTTGCTCCACCAAGCATTGCCTTAAATTTACTTCCCGGAGTAAATACGATTTTTCGCCGAATGATAGTATGTGCATTCACATCATCCTCCTTATCCTGACTCTCTGCATTGATTGCTGGACGAAATGAACCAAATTCATCCAGTTTAACCGAAAAGCCCTCTTCTAAAAAAGAAACCATAGTGTCCTGCAGTCCTTTTAGCACCACATCTACCATAGAACGGTGAATACCGGTTCGCTGATTGACTTCATCACACAGCTTCTTATAATTAAGGCTTCCCGCAAGTACATTAGCGGCTACATACTTTTCGACTTTGTTTTCTTTGTCGAAACACAATACAATTTTTTTCTTCTTATACCTAAGACTCATTTTAAAAATTAATATTACATATTAGTAGTAATAAAGAAGTCACTCTTCTGACTCCGGAACAAAGATAATATCTTATATTTGATTTGAAAATAAAAACGTGTAATTTATTTCAAAAATCTGTTTATCAATTAATTATATAAATATATATCAATAATAAGTAATAAATAAATGATTATAATATTATAAATAAAAGCTTTTAATGAATTGCGTATTAGTTATACTTCACTTTAAATATAACAATAAAAATATTATATATTTTCAAAACGTTGGCTTTGTGTAAAACAGAGACAATAAGTCATGAATTTATAGTAATAGCGAGTACAAAACAGTCCTTTTTTCGTCTTCATTATAGAAAAAATATAGTATTGGAATGAAAAGCCGACTGAAACAACAAATATTTGCAATCTCATTATTGGCATGCAC
>OLIW01003031.1_pt1 | contig 11299 bp, 8 predicted proteins | sample 1601321 | NCBI WGS metagenome assembly OLIW01 (sample SAMEA2452114, study PRJEB22498) | human gut metagenome | reverse complement strand
ATGTCAATTTCCGGCGATGCGTCTTTTAGAGATATGACGTAGGCTGCCATTTCGTTGGGGCGGACGGTTTGCGGCTTAAAGCCGAGGGTCGTTACACTTTGAGCGAGCGCGCAAAGTGCGGCCATAGTTGTTAGGGTAAAAGTTAAGAATTTTTTCATAAATTACCAATCCTTGTAATTTCTATCTTCATAGCGGCGGCGCTGGTTGCCGTAGCCGCTGAAGGGAAGTTTCTTTTCGTTGTCCTTGAGAGAATCCAAGACCTGGGCAGCCTCGCGGCGAGTCATAACACCCTCTGCTGCGCGGAAATCCTGATTTTCTTTATCGGCCTTTTCAGCAGCTTTCGCTGCGGCTTTTTGCTCTTGCTTTGCCTGCTCTTCTTTGCTCGCGAGCTCGCCTTGTTTTTCCTCCTTGCTTTGCTCCTGATTTTCTAAGCCGCTTTGAGTTGCCTGTTCGTCCTGCTTTTGTTCGGACTGGTCGGCTTGGGACTCGCTACCGGCGTCTTGCTTACTATCTTTATCGCCGTTTTTATCGGACTCATTCTCAGTATGTTCGCTTTGGGCGTTTTCATCTTTTGGATTTTTATCCGCCTTATCTTCGCTTTGCTCTTGGCTTTCCTTTTTATCTTGGCTGCCTTGGCTCTGCTGGTCTTGCTGATTGTCTTTATTATCTTGTTTATTTTCGCTTGAATCTTGATTTTTGTCCTGCTGATTGTCCTTATTGTTTTGCTGGTTTTGGTTGTTCTGGTTTTGCTTATCCTGCTGATTCTGTTGATTCTGCTTATCTTGTTGATTCTGCTGATTATTGTTTTGCTCTTGGTTTTGTTGATTGTTTTGATTCTGATTGTTCTGATTCTGCTGGTTCTGGTTATTTTGATTATTCTGGTTATTTTCGTCGCGGATAAGCTTTTTTAATTCCTCTATCAACTTTTGCAAATCCTGCGCATACTTTTTTTGAGCCTTTTGTATTTCTTCAAATTGCTTGTCGAAAGAATTTAATTTTTCAATAGCCTTATTGCTTGCGTCTAGATTTTCCTTGGCGTCTTGAAATTGAGGGTCTAGCTCTATTGCATTTTCGTAGTTTTTGCGCGCAAGATTCGCCGCAGCTTCTATATTCTTTATAGAATTTACGAGCTCTCCTTGGCTCTTTGAGTTGTCTTCAATAGCCTTCTTAGCGCCCTCGCAGATTTGTACGGACTGCTTTAGCTGATCTTGCAAAGACTTTTCCTTTAACGCCTGCTCTCCGCCGGTCTTTAAAGTTTGCTGGGCTTTTTGCAATACGGGATTTCCCTGAGATATAGCGCCCTCCGCTTGCTTTACAGCTTCCAAGGCCTTGCCCTGCGCCTCCTCTATTGAGGGCGATTTTTCGCACAGGGCCTTTGCCTCCTCGTAGTTTGCATTCGCAATGTTGTAGTAGGCTTTAGCCTGCATTCCGAGGTCGTAGGACGTAGCTATAGATGCGTAAAAATCGTCTTTAGCCTTCTTTAAATCTTTGGCCTTAAATGCTTCTACGCCGCTATTAAAGAAGCTCTCCGGATCTGGGGTTGCCTGCGCTTTAGAATAATTTGGCGAAAGCAGCGCAAATGCGAGTAGGGGAGCTATAGACCTAGTTGCAAGTTTCTTTGCAAAGGCTCTCCTCGTTCCAAGCAGAAGCTCAAAGACGATAATTGCTATGGCTATCGCAAGCGGGATTTGAAATCTCTCTATCGCAACTTTCTTCATTCTTGAACTGAGCTCCGATTTTACCTCTTTTGAAATTCCGTTTTCAAATATTTCGTCCATTCCATTTTCGGCTAGCGATGCGTAAAAGCCGCCCGTAGCCTGCGCAACTTTTTTTAGCAAGTCTTCATTTAATACGCTGGATACAAGCTTCCCATTTTCGTCTTTTAGGAACGTCAAGTTGCCGCGCTCGTCGCGCACGGGTATTGGCTCTCCGGTTGTGCTGCCAACGCCCAGCGTAAAGATTTTTGCATTTTGCTCTTTTGAAATCTTTTCGGCGCGCGCTATGCCTGATGATTCAAGCTCCTCGCCGTCGCTTATAAGTATTATTATCTTTTGATTTTTTGTATTTGCTAGCGCCGCGTCGGCCTCGTCTATCGCCGCCGCTATGTTTGTGCCGCCGCGCTGGATTATATTTGTATCAAGCGCCTCCAAAGACATCTTGAAAGCTCCGTAATCCAATGTCACAGGGCATTGCAAAAACGCCTGTCCGCTAAATGCCACAAGGCCGACCCTATCGCCGTCAAGCCTGTCCAAAATATCTGAGATGGCAAGTTTTGAGCGCTCTAGGCGGTTAGGCTTTATATCTTCCGCCAACATGCTCTTTGAAGTGTCCAGGGCAAAAACTATGTCTAGGCCAACGTGCCTTTGCTCCTCCCACTTGTAGCCCCACTGAGGGCGGGCGAGCGCAAGCAGCATAAACATTATCGCCAAAGCTACGCACACTCCCTTTAGCCAAACTTTAAATTTGCTTAAGTTTACTTCAAGCGACGGCAGCAAATTTAAAGCCGCAAACTTTGACAGCAACGCCTTCCTTCCTCGCTGCAGCGATGCAAATACCGCAAGGTACGCGAAAAATGAAACTATCGCGACAATCGCCAATATTGGATATGCAAAACTCATGGTAAAGTCCTATATCTTGTGTGTGCCAAAAATCTCTCGAGCAGCAGAAGTGCTAGCGCAAGCCAGAGAGGGTAGGCGAACAGCTCTTCGTATTCGGTGAAGTTTTTAATTTTTACATTCGTCTTTTCAAGGGAGTCTATGCGCTTGTAAATCGACTGCAAGTCGGCGTAGTCGTTTGCGCGGTAGAATTGGCCCCCGGTAATTTCCGCAATCTTTTTGAGCGCGCTTTCATCTATTTGGCTCTGGGCGCTGCCGCCGAAAATCGGGGTTCCGCTTCTGTCGCGCATAACTCTGCCTGCTCTGTCCATGGAGGCAAAGGGAACTACTCCGGGGCGACCGGCTGCTATTGTGTAAATTTTTGTGTCAAAACCCGCTGCGGCCTCGGCGGCGGCTATGGGCGAAATTTTGCCCGCATTGTTGTCGCCGTCTGTAAGCAGAATTATTACTCTAGATTTTGCGTCTTTTAAGTCCCTCATTCTGTTTACGCTCATTGCTATAGCCGAGCCAATCGCCGTGCTATTACCGTCGATTGCGCCTATTTCTACTCTCTCTATATTCTTTAAAAGCCAATCGTGGTTTAGCGTAAGCGGCGATACCAAGAAGGGATTTGAGCCGAAAATAATCATTCCGATTCTATCGTTTGGCCTGTTTTTAATAAAGTCTTCAATAACTTTCTTTACGGCATCTAGCCTCGTCAAAAGCTCTCTTTTATTTTTCGATAAATCCAAGGCCGACATAGAGCCCGATACGTCGACAGCAAGCACTATGTCTATCCCGCTTTCCTCGCGCTCGCTAAAACCCCTTCCAAGCCGCGGGCGCGCAAGCCCTACTATTAGAAGCGAGATTATTAAAAGCCTCAGCAAAAACAGCACTCCTGCGGCTCTGCTTCTGTTTCTCTTTGCAACTACCTTTGCTATGGCGACACTCGAAAATACGAGCGTTCCCGTTTTGCCGACTCTTCCGCGCAAAAATACAAGCGCAAGTGGAATAAGCAAAAGCCACAAAAGTTCGGGGTTTGTAAAGTCAAAGTTCATTTCTTCTCAGACTTCCTCTTTTCGTTGTCTTCGTTTATAAAAGTTTCCGCCAGCGAAAACATCTTTTCGCGCTCGTCTGCGCCAAATTGCGCGCCGGCGAACTTTGCCTTGTCGGCAAGTATTAAAATTTCCGCAATCTTTGCTCTGTCCGCTTCTTCTAACTTGTCGGAACTTGCGGCAATTTGCAAAAACTCCTCGGTTGTGCGCTCGGGCGCGGGTATGTCGAACATAGCCGATATGTAGTCGCGCACGGCGGAACTCAGGCGGCTTGCGTAGAGCTTGTCGTCCGCTTCGTTTTTGCAGGATTTTAGCCTCAGGCTTGCTATTTCAAAAGCCGTGGGCGCGGGCCGCGAATTTAGCCTGCTTACAATTATTCCCGCAAAGAGCGCGCATGCAAAAAGTATGAGCGCTATCCACCACCAATTCTGCTCTAGAAAGGTGGGCTCTATCTTGCCGGCTATTGAGTTTATGTTCGGAAATATGTCGTTCATCTGCGTCTTCTGCTTTCAAAAAATTTGCGTATTGCAACTATGTAGGGCTTTCCGGTGCAGACTTCAATCGAGTCTATGCCTATGCTTGCAAGCCCAAGTTTAAAAGCTTTCATGCGCGTCTTGTTTTCAAAATTGTAGTTCTTTAGTATGCTTTGCGAGAAGGTGTCCAGCTCTATGATTTCGCCGGTTTCGCTGTCTTCAAGAACTATGTTGCCAATGCTTGGCAATTCCATTTCCCTGTCGTCATAGACATTTATGCAGACTAGGTCGTGGCGTCTGTTTGTGATGTCAAGCGCCTTGAAAACCGGGTCGGACGCGCGCTTTGCGGGGTTCGGAAGCTCTCCGTTTGGCCCCTGCAAAAAGTCGCTTAATAAAACCACAATCGCGCGCCTTTTTAAGAGCTTATTTATGCCGTCAAGCGCCTTTGATATGTCGGTTCCGACGCGCTTTGGCTTAAAGTATAGAATCTCTCTTATTAGGCGCAGTATGTGCGAGCGTCCCTTGCGGGGCGGTATGATAAGTTCAATTTCATCGGTAAATAGCGCAAGGCCAACCTTGTCGCCGTTTCGGGCGGCGGAGAAAGCCAAGACGCTTGCAATTTCAGCCTCGAGCTCGCGCTTCGACTGCTTGTCAGAACCGAACGAACCGCTGCCAGACAGATCCACCGCAAGCATCATAGTAAGCTCCCTCTCCTCGCGGTACTTCTTGACGTGAGCCTTGCCGGTTCGCGCCGTCACATTCCAGTCTATGCTGCGGATTTCATCGCCCGGCTGGTATTCGCGCGCCTCCTCAAAGTCCATGCCTTGGCCTTTGAATATGCTGTGGTAGGCGCCTGCGATTGCGTCGCTTACTTGGCGGTTTGTGGCAATCTCAATGCGCCTTACCTTGCGCAACATGTCTGTTACGGAATCGCTCATAGCGCAACTAATTTATTCCTTCTTTATATATTATGGAACTGCAACCGTGTTTAAAACGTCGCGTATTATCTCTTCGGAACTTATGCCTTCAGCTTCGGCTTCGTAGGAAACTATTATCCTGTGGCGGAAGATGTCGGGGGCTATGTCTTTTATGTCTTGCGGCGTCACATAGCCTCTGCCGTGCAGGAAGGCGTGTGCCTTTGCCGCGAGTGTAAGCGCAATAGTGGCTCGCGGAGACGCTCCAAAGCGTATGAAATTATCCAAATCCAACTTGTAGTTTGAGGGCTTGCGGGTGGCAAAAACCAAATTTACTATGTAGTCTTTTATCTTGTCGTCCACATAGATTTCATCCACAACTTTGCGCGAGCTTAAAATTTGTTCGGGGCTTACGACAGTGTTTATCTGCACCTGAACGTCTGTCTTTGCCATCATGTCAAGTATGAGGCGTTCCTCCTCCTTTGTCGGATAGCCTATGTTTAGCTTGAACATAAATCTGTCGACCTGCGCCTCCGGCAGTTGGTAGGTTCCCTCTTGGTCTATGGGGTTTTGCGTAGCCAAAACTAGGAAGGGGGAGGGGAGCTTGTATGTAGTTCCACCTATGGAAACCTGCCTTTCCTGCATGGCTTCAAGCAGGGCGCTCTGAACCTTCGCAGGGGCTCGATTTATTTCGTCTGCCAGAACAAAGTTTGCAAATACGGGACCCTTTTGTGTGAAAAATTCTCCCTTTTGCTGGTTAAACACCAAGGTTCCAACTATGTCCGACGGCAGCAAGTCGGGCGTAAACTGTATTCTAGAAAACTCCGCCTGCGCAGCCGAGGCGAGCGTCTTTATCGCGAGGGTCTTTGCCAGGCCCGGCACGCCCTCGAGCAGCAGGTGCCCATTTGCTAGTATTCCGGTAATGAGCCTATCCACCAGATACTTTTGCCCCACTATGTTTTTTGATATTTCCTTTCTCAGCAGGTCTGTCCACTGCGATGCTTCTTTTACTTTGTCGTTAATTTCTGCGAGATTTATACTCATTGTTTCTACTTTGTTAAATTGTTGGATAACTAAAGCTTTTTGGAAAGATACACAAACTTTCTCTTATGACAAAAGCGCTATAAAATCGTTCCAAAATTTAATCCAATATCGTACTTTTTTTCAACAATTAAAGTGGCAAAACGTTAGGCTTTTAGACCGTCGAAAAAAGCAAAAGCGCAGGCCCGATTTCTATTTGAGAGCTTGCGCTTTGGTAAATCCAATTCCGAAATGTATTGCGCTCGCGCGCCTAAGACTTCGCAATAAGCGCGAGGGCTTCCGCTATAACTTGCTCTTTTGTTAGGTTTGACGTGTCTATGAGCTTAGCCCCCTTCGGGCAGACTAGCGGCGCCGTCTTTCTATTTTTGTCTAGAGTGTCTCGCTTTGAAATTACATCGCTAATTCCCTCTAGCGCGCGGCGCTTCTTGCGGGTTTCTTCGTCGGCGTCTAAAAATATTTTTACTTGAGCTTCGGGGAAGATTACACTGCCTATGTCGCGCCCCTCCATTACAAGACCTCCAAAATTCATCTGCCTTGCAAAGTCGGCCATAGACCTCTGGTAGGATTTCAAAAACTCTCTCAGCTTTGGCATTGCAGCAAACAAAGCCACATTTTCATTAATCCTATCTTGCCTGATTAGGCTATCTTCTATCTCTTTGCCGTTTACCGACATAAGAGCGCTGTTGTTTGACAAAACTGCGCCGAGCTTAACTTTCTCCAAGAGTTTTAAAGCCGCATCTTCGCCCATATCGGGCTTTATGGAGTTTTCCAGAAGTATGTAGGTTAGGGTTCTATAGTGCGCACCGGTATCGACATGCATATAGCCCAATATTCTGGCGCACTCCTTTGATACGCTCGATTTCCCGACGGCAGCGCCGCCGTCTATTGCTACAATTTTAAAATTCATTGAATCTCTTCTAGCTTTTTCTAGGCAATCAAAAAAGTTTGGCCAAGTTTTTACGCAGCATTCCTTGTCCATAATTGAAAGCCAGGGCTTGCCGTCCTTAAATAAGTCCGCACTTGCGCAGACTCCGAAAGACATCGCTATCCTATGGTCGGAATAGGTCTCAATTTCAGAATTTCTATTTATGTGCTTTGCAGGATCCTTGTAAGATTTTACTCCTATGCAGTCGCCATCTTCGCAGACGGATTTTGCGAGCTTCTTTAACTCCGTTGAAACTGCGCTTACCCTGTCTGTCTCCTGCTTGCGCGTGTGGCCTATACCCTCTATTTTTAGGGAGTTTGCCACTATGGGCGATATGGCCGCAAGGCTTAGAAAAGTGTCGGATATATCGTTAAAATCAAAGTCTAAGTCTCCGCAAGTTTTGGCCTCACCCACAAATAGGGCATCGCTGCCAACTTTATACATTTTAACTAATCCGGACTCCTGCATTATATCCGCAAACCTGGCGTCTCCCTGCAGCGAAATTGAGGCAAAGTCCTTAAGTAGGGCAGCTCCGCCCACGCTTGCAACTAGCGATATAGGATAGCTTGCCGCAGTTGCGTCGGGCTCAATCTTGTAAAGGGCGGGAGACTCTGTCACTCCATGCAAAACCTTGTAGCAGGAGGCGTCCAACTGTTCCACTTCAAATCCGAATTGGCGCATCATCTGCATTGTCATATCGACAAAGGGTCTTGAGACGGTTTTTCCCTTTAGCTTAATTAGGGTGTCGCTGCGGGCCTGGACGCTTGCCATTAAAAGAGCCGACAAAATTTGGCTAGATTCACTCGCGTCAAGTTCGATTTCTCCTCCCTTTAGCCCGCAAGTTTTTACACTGAACGGAAAGCAATATCTCTCTTTCTTAAAGCTAAACTTTGCCCCCTGTTTTTCAAGGGCTTCTATGAGACCCCTCATCGGGCGCTTATACATCGCTTCGTCCGAATCAAATTCGTAGTTTCCATTCTCCTGGGTGCAGACAAATGCTGTTAGAAAGCGAGCCGCCGTTCCGGCGTTTCCGACAAATAGCTCGGCGCGCTTTACGCAATCGCCTTTTATGGATATCAGATTGTCGTTGCGCTTTATGACAAAGCCCAGCTTTTTGAGGCAGTCCGCCATTATGTCGCAGTCGCGCGAAAATAGAGGATTGAGTATCTTCACCTCGTAGTCGGACATCGCCGCCATTAAGAGCGCGCGGTTTGTTATGCTCTTTGAACTTGGCAGTGTGAATGTCGCACAGACTTTTTTTGCGAAGGGTTGTATGGGGGTTTTTGTCATTTTATTTATCTAATTTTAGGCGGGTTTGGCGCGCAGAAGTTAAAAAATTTTCAATGTAGACGCAGTCCTTACTGTCCACCGCGCTCTTTAACTCTTGGAGTTTTGCTATGTACTTTGAGAGTCCAAAGCTTATATTTTCGGCGTTTTCTGAGAGTATGGACTCCCACATCGCGGGGTCGCTTTTTGCTATCCTTGTTGTATCTCTAAAGCCGTTGCCTGCAAAGAGCTTAAAGTCCTCCAAATTATCTGCTGCAAGAAGTGCAAGCGCACTTGATGCGCACTGCGGCAGGTGGCTTACTCTCGCGACAATTTTATCGTGCTCTTCGGGGCTTTTAAAAAAGACCTTCATACCGAGCTTGCGCCACATGTCCGCAACTTTTTCCGTAGCGACTTCCGATTTCTCAGAGGGGCAGACAAGGCAAGAGGCACTCTCAAACAAATCGGGCTTTGCGGCTGAAGCTCCCGATTTTTCGGAGCCTGCCATGGGGTGGGAACCAACAAATACGGCGCTCAGCCCATCCAGAATCTTTTCGCACTCTCTTACTATGTTAAGCTTTGTGCTACCCACATCCGTCACAATTGCCCCCGACTTTAGGAAAGAGCGAATGTCCTTTAAAATTGAGGGTATCGTGCTTGCGGTTGTGGCAAGAACTACTAAGTCGGCATCGCTCGCAGCTTCGTTAATGTTTTCAAATACCTTGTCGCACCAGGGCTGATTTTCGCAGAAGTCGCGATTTGCCTTGCCGCGGTTCCAGATATGTACGACCCTTGCGCAGCCCCTTTCCTTTAGGGCCCACGCAAGCGACGCTCCCAAGAGCCCCGCTCCGAAAATTGCGACTTTCCCAAATTGTGCCATGTTCCGCATAGTTGCATTTTTTTTACTAAATTTCAACAAATTTTGAAATGTCAAAAAAGAACTCCGTAGTTGCTTGCGAAAAATAAAAAAATATGCTCTAATCGCGGCCTATTTTTATGAATTTCATAATGTCATTCTTGGGGCGCTTTTTGGCGTTTATTCCGCGGAGTTTCGCAAAGGCTTTGTGCGACGGCATAGGCTGGCTTGTCGCAGAGTTTCCATCGCCCAGGCGCAGGGTAGTGAGGGCGAATTTGCGCCACTGCTTTCCGGATATAAGCGATGAGAAATTGAAGAAATTGGCGCTGGAATCCTGCCGAAGAACGATAGAGATGGCTCTATTTGTACTGGCAAGCCCATATATAAGCATGGACGAATTAAAGAGGCGCGTAAAGATAAGCGCGCATCTCAATGAGGAAATAAAGCGTCTTGAGGAAAATCCTAGGCCCCTTGTCTTGATGATTCCCCACTTTTGCATGATGGAATCCATAACGATTATGCCCGCTATATCGGAGCACAAGCTGCCGCGCACAGGCGTTTTTTATAGGCCTTTTGACAACGCCGGAATGGAAAAGTGGATAAAGAATACGCGCGAGCGCTACGGGATAAATCTGCTCTCGCGCCGCGACGGGCTTTTGGTGGCTTTAGATTACGTCAAGCGCGGAGACTGCATTGCAATACTTTTCGACCAAGACGCGGGGGGGCTTGGCGCACTTTCCATGTTTTTTGATAAGGTTTGCTCCTGCTCTGAGATTGCGGGGCTTTTGATAGAGCGCACAAAGTGCCTGTCCGGAGTTTTCTGGGCGCGCAGGACCGGCTTTTGGGAGTCTGAAATTGACGGGGAATACATAGAGCCCGACAGTGCTGAAAATATAATAATAAAGACAAACCGCTGGCTTGAGAATAAGCTCAAGACGGACGAGGAGCTTTGCGTGGATTGGCTTTGGCTTCACAAGCGCTGGAAGACCCAGTCAAATCCGCGAAAGAGGTTTAGAATAGAACATAGGAAAAATCATCTGCCGGATTACCTAAAGTTTTACAATTTGGATTCTTTGCCGCGCAATACCCACTTTTTTGCGACTCTGCCAAATGAAGAAAGTAAACTTCTTGCAAGCCTTGCCGCCGTGGACGCTCTTAGAAAATCTCGTCCGGACGCCGCAATAAATGCAATTTGCCAGTCTCAAGATGAGCAGTTTTTAAAAGATACGGGGCTATTTGAGAGTGTAAGTGCCATTTGCGAGGGCGACAAGACTGCCTACAATTCGGCTTTGCTTAAGATTAAGAATCTCTATCCTGACGTGCTTATAAATTTTGAAAGTAACGACTTTTCAGAGCTTGTTAGAAAGTCCATAGCACCGCTTCAGTGCTTTGCCTTTAAAGGTGCCGGAGAAAAGTCAAAGGCAAATTGCATTTGCCGCTTGGATTCTCGGCAGTCCAAATTGTCTTATCCCGAAAAGCTTGAAATTTTCATGAAGTACTTTGGCTTGGAGGGCGAGTTTGATAAAAACTTGCTCGAGGCAAAGTCAAAGGAAGAATTTTTGAAGATATTAAAGGGCAGGGGCTAAGCCTTTTCCGACTATATAATCAGCTCTAATTCGCATTTTTTTTAGCGAATTTGTTTGCGAATATTTCGGCTACTTGCTCTAATTTCCGACTATGGAGATAGTGGATTTTAAGGGCGAAAAGCTCTACAAGTGGGCGACGGGGGCTTCCAGATTTATTTTAAACCCCGCGCGGGGTATGAGGCTTATGAACTGGTTCTTGGAGCTTGCCGACGGCTCTGTGCGAGATGTCATTTATTGGCCGGACGACGGAGATGTCGGCGAAAATATTGCGGGAGTTCGCGGCGGCAATCCCATACTCTTTCCATTTTGCGGAAAGAGCTTTGTTGATGGGCGCGACGGCCTTTGGAAAACAGCGGATTCTCAAATTCTAAAAATGCCCCAGCACGGCTTGGCTCGCCAGGGAAAATTTGAGGTTTTAGATGTATCCGACTACAAGATAAGCGCAAAATTTCTCCCCTCTAAAGAGGCTATGGAGTGCTATCCGTATGAGTACGAATTTATCGTTACTTACCGCTTTGACGAATTTTCACCGTCTTGCGAATTTGCCCTAAAGAATCTCGATAGCGTTGAAATTCCGTGGTGCGCAGGG
>OLIW01003026.1_pt1 | contig 11307 bp, 10 predicted proteins | sample 1601321 | NCBI WGS metagenome assembly OLIW01 (sample SAMEA2452114, study PRJEB22498) | human gut metagenome | reverse complement strand
TCATCATGGACAGAATTTTCCGTAAATTCGGTCTTTCAGGTAAATCCTTCATTCCTATTCTTGTTGGTACAGGTTGTGGTATCCCAGGTATCATGGCTTCCAGAACAATTGAGAATGAACGTGACCGTCGTATGACGATTACAACAACTACTTTTATTCCATGCGGAGCAAAGTTACCGATTATCGGACTTATCGCAGGAGCACTTTTCGATAACTCCGGCTTAATTGCAGCATCTGCATATTTTGTGGGGATAGCAGCTATTATAATTTCAGGTATTATGCTTAAGAAAACTAAAATTTTTGCTGGAGATCCGGCACCGTTTGTAATGGAACTTCCTGCATATCACCTTCCAACAGTAGGAAACGTACTTCGTTCAATGTGGGAAAGAGGCTGGAGCTTTATCAAAAAAGCCGGTACAGTTATTCTCCTCTCAGCTATTGTACTTTGGTTCCTACAAAGCTTTGGATGGGAAAATGGCTTTGGCATGGTCGAAGATCTTGATAATTCCGTTCTTGCAAAAATCGGTAAGGGATTTGCATGGATATTTGCACCTCTTGGATGGGGTGAATGGAAAGCTGCTGTTGCTACTGTTACAGGTCTTATTGCAAAAGAAAATGTTGTCACTACTTTCGGTCAGTTATTCCACTTTGCAGGAGAAGAACTTTCGGAAAACGGTGATGAGATCTGGAGTGAAGTTTCAACATACTTTACAGCTCTTTCAGCTTACTCATTCTTAGTATTCAATCTACTCTGTGCACCATGCTTTGCCGCAATGGGTGCTATCAAACGTGAAATGAACAGTGCTAAGTGGACATTGTTCGCAATCGGATATCAATGTGTATTTGCTTACGCTGTTTCATTGATAATTTATCAGGTAGGCAGTATTTTTACAGGAAACGTAAATGTTTTCGGTTTAATTGTTGCACTGATCCTTATAGCATTTATTATATACATGCTAGTAAGACCGTATAAGGAAAGCAATAAGCTTACCGCAAAAGTAAGAATCAAATCATAAACAGTAATTATATAAACGGGCGGTAATTTTTACTGTCCGTTTAGCATATATTCAGAGGTGAGATTATGATTAATTTTTTAGTAAATAATATCGGCACAATTATCGTTGCCTTGATTATTTTAATAATCGTTTCTTTAATTATAACAAAACTAATCAGAGATAAAAAGAAAGGCAAAAACTCCTGCGGATGCGGATGTGAAAATTGTCCAAGTGCGGGAATATGTCATAAAATAGATAAAACTTAAAATCATAAATAAATGCTTGCAAACTAAACTACGAAATTTATGTTTGCAAGCTATTTTTTATGTTATTCATGTTTATTAACGTATAGTATACAAAAAAACAAGCCCATAAAGGGCTTGTTTTAATTACTCAACTACCGCCTGCGAATCATTGTTCACAGGTTCCTCAGGATTATCAGCCAGAGCCTCTGTAGGTTCTTCCGTTGGCTCTTCTGTAGGAGCCTCTGTAGGTTCTTCTGTTGTTTCTTCAGGATTATCAGCATAATAAATCGTCAGAACTTCATCAGAATCCAGATCTATTTCACTTCCCGGATCAGGTGAAACACGTATTACATATCCGTTTTCATAATCAAAATTGATTTCAGAAACCTTAGTATACTCTATTCCACGTTCTTCTACAAGTTTAATATAATCATCAAGCTTCCAATTTTCAAATTCAGGAACATAAGCTCTGGTTTTACCGCTGCTGACCTTAACTTTAATTGTCATGCCTTCTTTAATAGGCTGACCTATTTCAATTTCCTGCCAGAAAATAATTTCTTTCGGATAATCGGCATTTTCTTCATAAGTAGCTTCTAAAGTTACATTATATTTCTTTTCAAAATTTTCCTTTATATCCTCATATTTTTTATTTACAAGGCTAGGCATTTTATTATCAGCTTCCGTTTCTTTTGTTTCTTCCTCAGTTATCTCTACAATATTATCCGTAACGGAGCTGCTGTCAGTCATGCTGCTTACTGTATCACGAATATTTGAATTCTCATTTCCACCGCCGAAAAGCTTTACCATAATTACAATGATTACAAGAATAATGGCAACCAACAAAACGCCTATAATTATCGGCATTTTTACTTTATCAAATGCAGATAAATTTTCATCTCCACCTTCGACATCTCCATCGTCATAATCATCATAGTCATCGTAATCATCATAATCGTCATCATAATATTCATCATTCTGATTATAATCGTCATAAGGAGCATTATTCGCCATTTCCTGACTGCTTTCCATTATTCCGTTACGTGAAAGCGACAATGTCTGAGTCTTGCTGAATCCGGCAGCAGGCTGATCAAATAGTCTTGTTACTAACTCAGTTATAGTCGGTATTCTGTCTTCGCCGAGGATATTCATACCGTCCATAATAACATCAGAAACATGCTTTGGTATATTTGGATTAAGCTCCTGAGGAGTATACAGATTATCTCCTTCAAGCCTGATATTTGCAGGATCAGGTTTTGAACCGGTAAGTATCCTGTACAATACAGCACAGATACCGTATACATCTGTCCACGTTCCCTGACGGCTTGCAGCTGAATACTGTTCAGGCGCTGCGTACCCGGGGAAAATTTCCGTTTTCAATTCAGTATTTATAGTCCGGACACCTGATATGCAAAAATCAGTCAGCTTAAGCTCGCCTTTATCGGTAACATAAATAGTTTCCGGACTGATTCCTCTGTGCAGAACTCCGGCATTATGTACAAGACTTAATGTTGTAAACAGCGGCGGAAACATTGCCGAGACTTCACTCCAGCTAAGTTCTCCTGCATTTTCTTTCAGATAATCAACCAGTTTAACTCCTTCTATGTATTCGTAAACCGCATATGTTGTATTATTTTCAGCAAACAAATCCAGAGTCGGAGTCAGATGACTGCTCAGGCTTCTCATTTTAGCTAAAGACTTATTCAGTTCAGTATATTCAGCCATTAATGCTTTATACTGTGCAAGATTATTATAATTAACACTGATAGTCGGTTTCCCTTTTACTCTCACGCAAAGTCCGTCAGGCATATATTCGTTAAGCAATACCTTGCAGCTTACTGCCGTATCATAAGCAATATACGTTGCTCCTTGCCCGTTTGAACTAAGAAGCTGTCCTACGAGATATCTTTCATGAAGTATAGTTTCAGGAGCTATATATGCAGGAAGATACGGCGTGTTTTCAACATAACCGCACTTCGGACAAACCCGTGATGTACCCTTATATTCCATACATCCCATACAAAGTTTATTCTCAGACATTAAAAGCCTCCATAAGCAAATTTAATTTATTGCAGTTTAATTTCTAGTGTTTTATCAATACCCTAAATTATTTTATCAGTTATCCGGTTAGTTGTCAATATTTTAGCCGCCTAAACCTTCAGTTGTTTAAGAATTGTATTAATTCTGTAATCTTTTTTAATCATTTATAAATAGAAAAAAGAAAATTTTGTAAAACTATATCAGTTATATTTTTATAAGACCATCATTTACCATTTCCTGTACAGCAAGCATTACTCCTGTTTTTCCGCTTGAATAAGTGATACCTCCCTGCATCCATACTGCATATGGATCTCTTATAGGAGCGTCTGCTGAAAGTTCGATAGAAGCTCCCATTGTAAACGCTCCTGCCGCCATAATAACCTGACTTTCATATCCGGGCATGTCCCATGCTTCCGGAGTCACAAATGAATCAACAGGCGATCCCTTTTGTATACCACGGCAAAAGGCTTTCAAAAGTTCAGGATTTCCTAGCTTTACAGCGGTAATAATATCGCTTCGTTTTTCACTTTTTGACGGAAAGCTTTCAAATCCCAGCAATGAAAAAATACTAGCGGCAAAGTCTGCCGTTTTAACAGCATTCGCAACTATTTCAGGAGACATAAAAAATCCCAAAAACATTTCTCGGTTCTGCGACAGCGTACAGCCGACCTCTTTGCCCATTCCCACACATGTGAGACGATAAGAACACAATTCCACTAGATCCTTATTACCGGCAATATAACCGCCTGTTCTGGCAATACCGCCGCCGGGATTTTTTATAAGCGAACCGACAATTAGATCTGCACCGACTTCAGTAGGTTCTTTTACGTCAACAAATTCACCATAGCAGTTATCGACCATTATTACTGCGTTTGGATTTATATTCTTGACAGTCCTGCATATATCTTTTATATCGTCAATACTCAGTGCCGGACGAAGAGAATATCCCCTCGATCTTTGTATGTATGCAACCTTAGCGTCCGATATTTCTAAAGCAATTTTATCTAAATCAGGTTTACCATCTGACATTAAGTCAACCTGTTTATATTTAACACCATAATCTATAAGCGAACCACTGCCTTTAGTTCCAGCAATACCTATTACTTCTTCTAAAGTGTCATAAGGCGCTCCCGTAACAGATACCATTGTATCTCCGCTTCTTAAAACTCCCCATAATGCAGTAGACAACGCATGAGTTCCGGATACAAAATTATGTCTTACAAGTGCATCATCAGTACCGAAAGCCTGTGCATAGACCTTGTCAAGCGTTTCACGTCCCATATCTCCATAGCCATATCCTGAGCTTCCGTAAAAGCACTGTTCACTAACCCTGTTATTAATAAATGCCGACAGAACTTTAGCCGTATTATATTCCTTTATTTTGTCAGTTCCGGAAAAATCACACAGTTTCTCCGCTTTATCTGCAAGCTCAATGATCTTTGAATCAAATCCAAAAAAATTATTAGTCATTAGTATTTAATTTTCCTTTCTCAGCGCTTTCGTTTTTATTGTCTATCTTCTCAAGAACATATTCGCTGGCATTTACTTCAAATCCAATTTCACGGTAAAAGCTTTCCCGTGTATCAAGCGCATTTAAATATGCCGTTTTATTTTGTTTTTCAAGATAACATGCCAGCCATTTTAAAAATTTACGGGCATATCCGCTTCCTCTGGCTGAAAGTCTGGTAGCAACCTGTCCCACTAAAACAGTACCGTCAATATCGTAAACTATTGAAGCTGTAGTACTGTTTTTATAAACAAATACATGGCTTATACCATGGCGTACTCTATGAGAAGTATCTGTTAGCCAAATGGGATATTCTAAAAGATTCGGAAATCCCTCTGACAGTATTTCATAAACTTCATCAAGCGGCGGATCAAATTCAATATCGTTTTCATCTACATCAATATTTTTATCTCCGGTAAGCCTGAACCATGTTCTGTGCAGACTGTGATAGCCGTCGATTCCAAAAAGCATATTTAAAGCGTTCTGATTTCCCTCAATTCTAAAAGGCTGATGCATAGCTGCAAATCCACAAAGTTCTTCTTTTTCAAAACTACTGCCGCTTATAAGAAGAGTAGAATTAATGATAAGCAATACCGAACCCGACTCATTTACATAAAAACGGCAGAAATCGTAATCCGTTCCATAAGCTTCAAGATAGCTGAGCATTTTTTTCCCCAGATGCGTTTTGGAAAGCGCTTTGCAGTCAATATCATTCCTGTCGCTAATACGGCGTATCATAAAACAGCCGCCTTTTTCAACAGTGCTTTTACCATTTCATAGCATGACACCAAATCATCCTTTTTAACAACACATGACGGCGAATGTAAATATCTGCACGGTGCGGAAACGGCAATGGTTCTGACTCCGTTTCCTGATACATGAACTGCTCCGCTGTTATTTCCTCCGGCAATCATAGTTTTAGTCTGACACTTTATATTTTTTTCCTTTGAAATTTCAAACGCATAATTATAAAGCTTTCTGTCATACATGGTACTTCTGTCCATAAATGACACTACAGCGCCATCACCCAATCTGCAAACTTTTTTATTGTCAGGAACGCCTTCTATATCAGCTGCGGTAGTAGCTTCAACGATTATTGCTATATCGGGATCTACTCCGAATGCCGCTGTTTTTGCACCACGCAGTCCGATTTCTTCCTGTACCGTAAATGTAAAATATACGTCATACTCAAGCTCTGATTTTATCAATTCAATTAGCAAAGCGCACCCGAACCTGTCGTCAAGCGCTTTTGACTTTATCATGTTATCTCCGAATTCAATATAATCAGAAGAAAAATAAACTATATCGCCCGGCATTACATACTTCTTAGCGTCATCTGCATTTTCAGCGCCAAAATCAATATAAAGACTATCAATCTCAGGCTTTTTCTCACGTTCATCTTTTGAAAGTTTATGAATTGCTTTAGCGCCTGCCACTCCGGCAAGCTTTTCACTGCCGACAATTACCTGTCTGCCGATTACAACAGAAGCATCTACTCCTCCGACTGTATCAACTGTCAGTGTCCCATCACTTTGAATTGACGTGACAATTAATGCAACTTCGTCCATATGAGCGTCAAGCATAATTTTTTTATGAGGTACTTTTTTACCTTTTTTAAATGCAATTATATTTCCCAAATTATCAATGTGATATTCTGCGTAATCCTTAATTTCATTTATTATATATTCACGTACTGCATCTTCATTGCCCGATGTACCGTTTAGCAGACACAATTCCTTTAAATTATCAAACATTGCTTACACTCCTTATATAAGCGGCAATAAGTCTGCCGGTATTTTCAACATCGTCGATCTGAATGATCTCAGACGGAGTATGCATATATTTCAGCGGTATTGAAACTGTACACGCCTTGCAGCCTGTTCTGTTCACACTGAACTGATCTGCATTTGTAGAAGTCAATCCGTTCATGACCTCCAACTGATAAGGAATATTTTCATTTTTGCTGATTTCTATAAGCTTATCAGATATTTCCCGTGAAAGGGACGGTGAAATACCGATCATAGGACCTTGTCCCATTTTTCCGCACTCATACTCCCTATCGCCTAGACAATAAGCAAAGCTTACATCAACTGCAAGCGCAATATCCGGATCAATATCAAAGGCAGCAATTTTAGCGCCTCTCTCCCCTAATTCCTCCTGAGCAGAAAAAGTTACAGAAAAACTACACTCGTATTTTTGATTCCTTAAAAGCTCCAACGCATACAAAATTGAAGCTACACCGCTTCTATCGTCCAGTGCCGGACCTGTAATACGGTCATTTAAAAGTTCTTTTGGCATTGATGCAAAGGTTATTCTATCACCCGGTTCAACAATATTTGACACTGCTTCAAAGCTCATACCGGTATCAATATAAAAATCCTCAATTTTGTTTATTTTATTATCACTGCCTGACAAATGCGGAGGAGTTGAACATACAACTCCTGCAAGTTTTTTCTTCCCGTGTATACACACCTGCTGTGCCGGAAGAAGACGTCTGTCTATTCCGCCCACATTTGAAAATCCAATAAATCCACTTTCATATATATTTGTAACTATCAATCCTACCTGATCAATATGAGCATCAATTAATATATGAGGCGTACCGTTTTTTCTATTTCCGAAATTACCAATCACATTTCCGTTTTTTATAAAACAATCATCAGTATAATTTTTCAGATATTTCAAAGCATACTGTGCAGCACAGCTTTCCTCTCCGGACACCCCGTCAGCAGATGATAAATCAAATATTACATTTTTCAGTTCAAGACTCATTATTAAAGCTCCTTTACAAGATTCTTATAATGAATTCCACGTGCTTCAAAATTAGGATACATATCAAAGCTTGCACAAGCCGGAGACAATGTTACGACATCGCCGCTTTCTGATATTTCCCTTGCTTTCTGCACTGCTTCTTCCATACTTGAAACATGATAAATTTCCAGATTTTCTGAATTATATGACGAGCATTCAGTTACGGCTTTCTCAATTTTTTCAGCCGTAACTCCCATAAGGATCAATTTTTTTACCTTTTGATTTACTGTTTCCGCCATAGGTTCAAAAGGTATTTTTTTATCATATCCTCCGGCAATAACTATTAACTTCTGATCAAAAGAATTGAGTCCTGCAAGAACACGTGTAGGGCTTGTAGCGATACTGTCATTATACCACTTTACTCCGTCAAGTTCTCTTACAAATTCAATTCTATGTTCAACTCCGCCGAAATTTTCAGCCATATCTCTTATATCTTCAAGTGAAACTTCTCCCCATACTGCACTGATTGCCGCAAGGTAATTTTCAACATTATGAATGCCCGGAATCCTTATGGTATCTTTGTGAAGAATCTTTTCAGTAATGCTATAATTATTATAGCATAAATAACCGTCATCAGAAAGAAAAGCACCGCATTCCGGTACATCTTTCCTTGAAAATTTAACAAGATGACCTCTTACTATACTTTCAAGATCATTAGTTGTTTCATTATCAAGGTTAAGTACAGTCTTACTAAAAGCATTCTGATGAATAATAAGATTTTTCTTACTGTCAATATATTCTTCCATTGTACCGTGAACATCAAGATGATTAGGCGCAATATTTGTAATCACTGCCACGTCCGGAGATTTTCTCATTGAAATAAGCTGAAAGCTTGAAAGTTCCACTACCGCCGCATCATTCTCATTTATTTCTTCAATAAGAGGAAGCAGCGCTTTACCTATATTTCCGCCCTTATACACCTTTTTACCGGATTTTTCTAGAAGTCCGGCAATTATTGTAGTCGTTGTAGTTTTACCGTCCGAACCTGTTACCGCATATATTTTACAAGGACATAAATCAAAAAATACTTCCATTTCAGAAGTTATAACTACACCCTTTTTTCTTGCATCTGCAAGCTTCGGATTGTTGAAATACATTCCGGGCGATCTGAAAACAACGTCAAAATCAGTAAGAGTATCCAGATAAGTGTCGCCCAGACAGAATTCTGCGCCAAGGCTTTTGAGCTGATTATAAACATCTCCCATTTTGTCAGGATCTTTTCTATCGCATATAGTTACCTGAATTCCTTTTTTGAGAAATAATTTAATCAAATCTGTATTTGTAACTCCAACGCCGATAAAAGCAATTTTTCTGAATTTCATTTCATAAAAAAAACGTTCTATTTTACTCATAAATAAACTCCAGTCTGAAATATTTTGAATTCTTTTCTATTATATACATTTTCGGGAAAAATAGCAACTATTTTTTATCAGAATCTTTCTTAGTACCGCACAGTCTCCTGCATAATACCGACAATATCAGATAAGTAACTGCTCCAAGCACTCCGGACACGATATCTCCCATTGTATTTAAATTACTTCCCTGCATATTTATATTTAAAATATTATCCGCAGTAAACTCATATATTTCCCAAAATCCGGCGCATGCCGATGAAAAGAAAAATGAAAATGCCAGCATGACAGGTATATCTTTTTTGATACTGCGCTTTTCAAATATAAAAGAAATAATGATCATTCCCGCTTCAGCCAATAAAATACCGCTCAGATAATGAACAAATCTATCATAAAAACCAATATATTTGTAAAGGTTAATTACTGAACCCAAAGCAGCAGCAAAAATATCAAATAATATTGCAAGAACAAAAAATCGTTTCGGAAATTTCCATGTCACTGCTGAAACTATAACAACTGATACAAACGATCCGATAATCTTAACGGAAGTTGTTTCAATAGACGTAAAGACTGATAAAATTGTACAAATTACAGTAATCAAAAGTCCCGCAGCTGAAATAATTAATCTGAATTTCATATCTTTGCTTTTCATACAAACCCTCCTTTTTATTACTTTTCAACAGATATTCCCACCATAACAGTTTCCTCATCAATATTATTCCATACCGAATGACTAACTGTTCCTTTAACTAAAAAAGACTCATCTTTTTTCAGTATTATTATTTCTTTACCGTAATTTATCTTTGCCTCACCCGAAGTTACAATAAATAAATGGTCATGAGAATGAGTATGAGGTTCAGTAGGACCACCGCCCTCTTTTTGCAAATAAGCTATTGAAACGTCCTTTATCTTTCCCGAATTTCCGAATAATTTTTTTGCAAGAAAATTCACATGATCAGGCGGTATCATAAATTCATTCATAAAATACTCCTAAAATTCTACTTTCAATCTTTGTTTTTCTTCCTCAATGACAGCAATTCACGTATAAGTATAGGAAGAAGCAATATAACGGATATCACCAACCATACAGCAAATACCTTTTTGCTTATAAAAAATAAACGATCAAATATACTTAAAATTATAATAGAAAGAATACCAGCTATACCAATATAGCTTACTATTTTTTTAATCATTTTTTCTCACCGCCTTTTATCTTATCCCAGTACATTTTAGCAGACTGTTCCTGCTTATTATCTCCGTATCTATAATAAACCTTTCCTTTCAAAGCATCCGGCATATATTGCTGCTCTGTCCAATGATTGGGATAATCATGGGGATACTTATAAAACTGTCCCTTAACTTTAACGTCATCACCGTCAAAATGCTTATTTTGAAGACATCTTGGAAAATCAATCGCCAATCCTTTGTTTACATCATCCATAGCCGAATTTATCGCTTCGTAGGCGCTGTTCGACTTAGGTGCAGTAGCAAGGAGAACTACTGCCTGCGCCAAAGGAATTCTTGCTTCCGGTAGCCCTAACTGCATGGCGGAATCAACACATGATTTTACAATAGTCACCGCATTTGGATATGCAAGTCCCACGTCCTCGGATGCGATGACTAGCAATCTTCTTGACAATGAAATAATATCTCCTGCCGCCATAAGTCTTGCGGCATAATGCAAAGCAGCATTTTCATCTGAACCTCTGATAGATTTTTGCAAAGCAGAAAGTATATCGTAATGCTGATCGCCGTCACGGTCATATTTCATATTGCTTCTCTGCGCAAGTACCGAAACTGTTTCCATAGTAATTTTAACAAAGTCCGGATAAATTTCTCCTGCAAGCGTACTGAGTTCTACAGTATTTACTGCTTTTCTCACATCTCCTCCGCAGCTTACTGCTATATGCCTAATTACATCATCATCAAGTTTATAATTTACACCGTTTTTTTCAGACAGCAAAGTGAATGCTCTAAGTACCGCCTTTTCAATTTCTTCCGACTCAGGAGGTTTAAATTCAAAAACTGTAGAACGGCTGATAACCGCATTGAAAACTGCAAAATAGGGATTTTCAGTGGTTGATGCAATAAGAGTTATCTGACCGTTTTCTATATATTCCAATAGACTCTGCTGCTGTTTCTTATTAAAATACTGTATCTCGTCCAGATACAGCAGAATTCCATCAGCACCGGCAAAAGTACCTATCTCGGAAATGACATCTTTAATGTCGGCAATAGAAGCAGAAGTACCATTTAACTTATGCAGCGACATATTAGTATTTTCAGCAATAATTCTCGCAACTGTAGTTTTTCCTGTACCTGAAGGACCGTAAAAAATCATATTAGGTATATGGCCGCTT
>OLIW01003015.1_pt1 | contig 11348 bp, 6 predicted proteins | sample 1601321 | NCBI WGS metagenome assembly OLIW01 (sample SAMEA2452114, study PRJEB22498) | human gut metagenome | reverse complement strand
GGAAGGGGGTCGGGGGGATAGGGGGCAGAGAAGAAAGCTAAAGGCAGGGTAGGCAGGTGGCAAGAAAGGCAAGCCACCCGCCGGGTTACCCGAAAAATAAACCTACACGCAAATTGTCAACAATCTATTGACTTCCGGGCGGAATAAGAGTATAATGAAACCAGTCAGGGATCGAACGGGTCCCGGAAGGGCGCGGTGAACAGACAGGATGGAAAAGATCCGGATAGGAGAGCAGATAAGACTGCTCAGGCGAAAGAACGACGTAACGCAGGATCAGTTGGCGGGACACCTCGGCGTGACACCGCAGGCAGTGTCACGATGGGAATCCGGCGTGTGCTACCCGGACATGGGGTACCTGCCAGCCATTGCGGATTTCTTCAGCGTCAGCATGGATGAACTGCTCTGCTACGCCGACAGGCGCACGGAAAAACGCGTGCAGGACTGCATCGGGCAGGTGGACGCACTGCTGGAGGCGGCGGAGGTGCTGTCGCTGTATGCCGAGACGGTGGCGGAGAAAACGGCAGGGAACGAGTCCGCCCGGAGCGCGGCACGCACAGCCATCGGCGCCGCGCTGGGCGAGGCGGTGTCGCTCTGCCGGCACATTCTGGAGGATTGCAGTGACGACGTCCTGCGCGACCGTACCAAGCGGATGCTGTGCGACATCTACGCGCACCAGCTGGATGACAGCGTGCAGGCACTGGAAATCGCCGAGCAGTTCCACGATATGGCGTACTGCCGGGAGATCATCAAGGCAACTGTGCTGACCGGCGAGACCGCCTTCCGGCAGGCGCAGGAAAACCTCATCCTGTTTGCCGACAACATCTGGTGGCATCTGTACAATCTCGCCTGCGTGCCGGATATTTCCGGCGGGCGTTACACGGTGGACGGGAAGCTGGAGCTGCTTTCCACCGGTGTGGAGATATTCCGCCTGATATTCGGGGATGAGCCGCTGTTCTACGCGGACAGGCTTGCCAACTCCTGCCGGCAGATGGCGTTGCTGTACATGGAAAAAGGGGACACCGACGCCGCGCTGGAGCAGATCGAACGGATGGCGGACTATGCCGTCGCCTACGACAGGCGCCCTGCCGAGGCGGTTTACGGTTCGGCGCTCATCAACCGCGTCACCTACTCCCGCGCGGCGGACGGGACGGAACGCCACACCGATCCGGACGCCGGCAAGTGTGCCCGACTGCTGCCGCACCTGACGGGGAGCCGCGTGTTTGCCCCGTTGCAGGATCACCCGCGCTTCCGTGCGGCGGTCGGGCAAATGACCGACTGCGCCGCCGGAAACCCTATCAAATAAAATCACCTTATCAAATAAAAACAGGGAGGACAAACAATATGCAGAAAATCATGTACGTGGAAGGAATGATGTGCGCGCACTGTGAGGCGCGCGTGCGCAAGGCGCTGGAGGCGCTCCCCTTCGTGGAGAAGGCAGAACCGGATCACAGCGCCGGGCGCGTAACCGTAACGCTGTCCGCTCCCGGCTCCGACGGCGAGCTGACGCGCGTCGTGACCGAGGCAAGCTACACAGTCCGAAGCATCGGGTAACAGAGCAGCCGACATAGCCCCCCGACACCGGGAAACCCGGTGCCGGGGGGCTATGCTTATAGTTTTACGGCAACTTCCAAAATAGCAGTCACCCTTGACAATCGTAGAAAAATGGAACAATATGGGGAGAAAGGTGAGCAAAATACCAAACGCGAAGTGCCGAGTTGCTGGACTTTTTCCGGAAATGGTATCTCGGGCGTTTTCCGGCATCAGTCGGCAGGATTGTACAGGCTGGTTTGGTGCGGATGAGCATTGCCTGTAATTTTGAGAGTTGCTATAACAGTCAAAAGAATAAACTGAAATCGTTGGTTCCTCCGTTATACTGAAACGACCATCCTTTCAGTGTTTCTATACTCTGGGATTTTATTATTGAAGGATGTGATCACAGAGCATCCGCAAAGGCTTATTATAACGAGCAGGAGAAGGAGTGAAAAAAGCTTTTTTATATGACATCTCCTTTATCATTGCTATCATTGCGCGTCATTCCTTTCAGAAGACTTTTTCTTATTGCCGAAGATGCAGTTGATTTTATTGCAACTTTCGTTTAGATAACATGCTTCACAACGAATCAAATTGAGTTCTTGGTGCATCAGTTCGTCATCTGTAGGAAGGTGATATTCCCCAATTTTCTTAACGTCGGTAGGATTTCTTAAACCGTAGTCGATTTGTTTGCCGTTGCCAGTTTTCAAATAACGGTACGGCTCTGCTGAGAACTCAACATTATCGCCAGGCTGAAATTTCTCAAAGCCCTTAAGGTCCATCCAGATATGCTGCTCTCTGTCATCAAAGCAAATTCCATCAGGATACATCCCTTCAATTGATATACGCTGAAAGCAAACAAATTCATCAGTAATTTTTTCAATTTGCCCTCTGAACCCAAAAGGTATGTTGTAGAAACACCATTGGAATCCGCCGTGTGTTTTTCCGAGAGCGTTTATTTGAGCGTCGATATAATCGTTATAGGTGAGTTTGTCACCATGTACGACTTCTTTCAGCCCATCCGGATCAAAGTCAATGCTTCCGCCTTCTGTCATCTGGACAACCTTCTTGCAATAGTTAGATATTATCATCCCTTCATATTTGGGGTGCTTTGCAAGAAGTTCAGCGGCTTTTTCTCGAATCGTCTTTTCTGCCTTTTGGCGAGCGCGTTCATTGGCTTGTTTTTCAAGCTTCTTTTGATTTATTATGAACTCAATGTCGCTTTTCGTCAGCAAAGGCGTTATGTTTTCGAGATTATCAAGGTTTCCGTTTAAAATGCGTTTTTTAAAGTTGCAAAGGACTTTGGTCAGCAATTCTTCTGATAGGTACTTGGCGTCTCCAATAGAACAACTGTGATAGCAGCCTGTATGGATATTGCCATGTTTACTGCCGTAAAGAATCGCTGTGTTCCAGGGGCAGAGATAGTGCTCCTTTGAAATCAACTTTCCGTGCTTGAGTCCTTCTTCAAATTCCGGAAAGATCGCCGGATTGCCGCATCCTTCACAATCTTCAGTCCAAAAGCCTGAAGGACCTTTGTCGACGTTTTGAATCATGACATCAATCAACTCGACTGTCGCTTCTTTCTTGGTTTTCTCGTTTTCCATCTTTCTTGACCTCCGTTAATAAGTGCTGCTTTGCAGCCTAACATGCTAACGTCGGTTTACGGCAACCCCTGTTTTTCTCCGTTCAGTCAGTGCGAATGCACGCCGGCGGAAATTCCCGCAACGTCCTGCCTGTCAGCTCTTGAACTGCCGGATCAGCTCACAGAGCAGGTCATAGCGGAAGGTGCCCTCGGCATCGGACGGCTCCAGGTCAGCGGAGAAGCCGAGGGACGCGGCAGACCACTCGTTCCACGCGCTGACCAGCGCGATACGGGCGCCCAGCGCGTCGGCGCGTGCGAACTGCCTGCGAAGCGTCTCGCCGGACTCAAAGCCGCAGGCGGCAACATAGGCGGTGTCTCCCTCCTTGCCCTGCCCGCCCCATGCGGCGGAGCAGGAGACAGCCTCGGCAAGGCGCCCCCGGACGGACAGCACCTGCGCGTCCCGGTCGCGGCGCGTCCAGTAGACAGGCGCGGTAAGGTCTGCCGGCTCGATCAGGGCAGTCTGCACGCCCGCATAGTCGGTCATCCAGCGGACCGTGAACCGGTCGTCCTTCCAGTCCGGATTGGTTCCCAGACGGGCAGGCGTTCCGCCATAGCAGAGCAGGAGCGGCTTCCCCTCATAGCAGAAGTACAGATCCGGGTATTTTTCCGCGTATGCCCGGTAAACCTGATCCGCCTTCCTCTGGTGACTGCCCCCCGCGATGCCCATCTGACCGGTCGTGCCGGGTCCCAGCAGGATGCAGATGCGCGGCGCACCGGGAATGGATGACCATATTTCAAACAGCAGATCGGTCGTTTCCTCGATGGTGCGGTACTCGGAGCGCTTATCCCCGGCGATGTCGGGGTCATACAGCGTATTGCGTGACCAGTCCACGTACACGAAATCCACGCCTGCGGCGGCAAGCCAGACGCCGTGCCGGTAGATAATCTCCCGGTCATCCGAGGTGTACGCGCCCAGCAGCGGACGGGCGGCACTGCCCCACGACTTGGCGGCAGTGTGTCCGGCGGTGTAGGCAATGCCGACCAGCCGCGCGGCAGGATCCGTCGCGGTATACTTGCCGACGCCGGTTTTGTCAAAGTCCGGTGTCGTCCGGTCGTAGACAGTTGTCTCGTACAGGCGGTAGCGCTCATCCATGACGGCAGTCAGCCGCTCGGCATCCTGCGCGGCATCCGGGAAAATGTACAGCGTATCCTCGCCGCACAGGGCGGTATACCCCAGCATGGGCGCGAGCCAGTCCGCGCAGAGAAGCAATCCGTTCCCGCGCCTTACGACCGTGGGGAACGGCGCCGCAACGCCGTTGACGCCGACGCTGTCCTCGCCTGCCCGGAAGGTCAGCGTCAGAAGCCGGCGGCTCAGTGTGGCGGTGTTTCCGTTGAAGGAATAGGAAAATCCGAACAGTGTCGCCAGCGCCTGCGCATCCGCCAGATAGTGTCCGTCCACCCGGACGGTCGGCAGGGCGGCGCTGTACTGCACCTTATCGCGGAACAGATAGTCCCGTTCCGCCTTGAGCGCCACGGTGCCGGCGGTGGTCGCATACGAGGCGGACACCTTGGACACCGCGCTCAGCGCGGACAGGCACCCGTTGGTATTATGGGACAGAATGCGGGTATAGCCGAGATTTGCGCCGTGCGCGATCCGGTTCAGTCCGGCGGACGCAACCTCCGTTCCGGCGGCATTGAACAGCCGGACGGCGGTATCCGAAAAGCGGGCTGTCGCAACGGCGGTATCCTCAACGAACACGCGCAGGACGGAGCCGTCATCCTCCGCCCGCAGGGAAACACCGGCGTCAAGTCCGGCGGGCAGATTCACGGCAAGCTGAACCGGCGTGGTATCCCCGCCGAGGCAGGCGAAAACCGCCTTGTCCCGGACGATGATCCACAGTCCGCTGTCGGTATAGATATGCCCCGCATCGGTGCAGCGCAGTCCCAGCATGACGGCAGACGTCACCTTGGCGGCACCCGTGGAGTTTGCGGCGCCCATGCGGGCGGTCACGGTGCAGGGGGCGTTCATACTGCGGGCAAATCCGACCGCCGCCCAGCGGTCGGCTGGGACAGTCAGTCCCTGCTCGCCCGCTGTCATGTCCCCGCTCTGCGAGAAGCGCAGATTGGCATCGGCGCGCAGGGCGTTCAGGCTGGCTCCCGCGAAATTATACTGCATATCATACCCGGCGGATTCCCCGCGCAGGATGGGCGTCAGATCGGCAGGCTCCCCTTCGGGAACCCGGATATGCGCCGGCTCCGTTTCGGTATCCGTTTCGGCGGGGGCGGAAGCGGTTCCGGTCTCCTCGCCTGCCCGGGTGTCTGTTTCCGGAAGAGTCTCCGAGGCGCCGTCCGGATCTGTCGCGGCAGGAGACGTAGTCGCAGCCTCGCCGGTTCCTGTCGCGGGAGCGAAAACGGTATCATCCCCCCCGCCCGTTCCGGACTCGTCTGTCCCCGACGGTTTCCCTTTACAGGCGGCGATACTGCTGGCGAGCAGAAGCAGGGCGAGTGCGGCGGCAATCCTCTTTTTCATGACGGCAGATCCTCCTCAGAACAGGGTGCATCCGGACGGACGCTGTTTCCGGTTGCGTTTTTGTACTATTTTGTACCATTATACCTATTATACCCGTTCTGTCGAATTTTGTCAAGGAGTATTTTAAGGCATTACCGCGCAATCCACGCATGGCACACTTGCTTGCGTCTTTTCCGGCATACTTCACAAAAATCCTTGTCAGTAGCTCTACTACAGCCTGCGAATTTTTGTATTGTCTGACGAAAAATCCGACTGCGCAATTGTACCATCGGAATTGCGCGGCAATGCCTTAACAAACGGCAAAGGGGCTTCGCCTCTTGCATCCCCGGTCGGACGGGACGCGGCACAGGTTTTCTGCAATAATTCACAAATATCCAGCCGCTTTTTTGTACACCTGCACAAATCCGGCGTTTTTGAAAAAATACCTTGACATACGCCGCCGCTTGTGCTATAATGATCAGGTCACAAGGAAGCGTAGCTCAGCTGGTTAGAGCGCACGGTTCACATCCGTGAGGTCAAGGGTTCGAGTCCCCTCGTTTCCACCAATACGAAATCCGAGTCTTTGCCGGACGGCAGAGGCTCGGATTTTTTCGTACCTCGTCGCACTTCCCCGAAAAGAACGCGGAACCCCCTGCACATCCCGAAGCGGAATTGTGCAGGGGGTTCCCGTATGCCGGCGCCTGCCGGGCACCGGATTTTCCCGTTACTCCAGCCGCAGCGAATCCGCCGTGAGAAACTCATGTGCGGAAACCATGGAGCCGGTCGGCACAAGGGCGGTGGCACCGCAACGGCGGCAGGTCACGCGGATCCCCTCCGGCGTGATCTCCGCCTCGTAGCGATCCTCACTGTCGCAGGTGCCGCGATCGGACGGCGCATCACCCGGCTGGGCGGCATCCTCCGACCAATCGTCGGCGGGGCGCTCCTGTCGGTCGGGGCAGCGGCAGTACAGCTTCCCCTCCGCCTCCAGCTCCCGGATGACATACAGCACGACCTCGCGCACCTGCGGGTCGCCGAGGTCGCGCTCGTCACCGTGCAGTGCCGAGAAATCCGCAATGCCGTTCTGCTCCAGCATATCCAGCAGCTCCAGCTCGGTGCGCGCCAGCTCCGCCTTGACCCGGTTGATTTCCCCGGTAAAGCAGATATTCACGTCCGAATACGGGCACGGCAGAGTGAACAGATCGTCCGAGAAGAAAACCGCATCGCGCAGGGTAAAGGTGTGCGGCTTGGGGCAAAGCAGGCAGGGCACCGTCAACCGGACAGTGCCGTCCGCGGCGCTCTCCCGCTGCCGCACGATCTGCATCTCGCTCTTTCCGCAGGGGCATTTCAGTTTGACCATGTCGGCAGACAGTCCGAACAGCCCCACGGCACTCATCACGCCGGAGCCGCAGAAGGGGCAGCGGTACGCAACGGTGGTGTGTTTTTCTTTCAGAACCATACAGGCAAATCCATCCTTTCGGCAAAAGGGCGCCCCGGCACACGCAGCGTGCGCCGGACGGCGCAGTGGCTTCCCCGCTTATCCTATGCCGTCCGGCGGCGGCAGGTGAGGAACAGGGGGAAGCAGGAAGGGGGAAGCGACACACCGATGCGTGTTCCGCTCCCCCACAGTATAGCGAACTTTTGTCCGACCGTGCCTTATGCGGCAGTCTCGCTCTCCGCGGGCTCGGTCGCGGTCTCGGTCCCGGTCACGCTCTCACCCTCGGAAACAGCCTCCGTAGCGGTCTCGGAAGCAGGCTCCGTTGCGGCAGAAGTGCCGCCGGTGACAGTCGTCGCCGCGCCGGTGGTCTCGGCGGCGGTCGCCTGCTCGTAATCCATGGTCAGGTGGCAGGATTCCTTCATCCCGTTGTACCATGTCTGGAGGCGCTCACCGGCAACCGAGCTCTTGGCGGAAATCAGCCAGTTCTCCTCGTTCACGCCGAGGAACAGGACAGCATACGACTTGGTAACCTTGGTGTCGGTGCCGGTCGTGACCGTCACCTTATCAAAGTCGCCCTCCTTGCGGTCGTCGCTGAAGAACCACTTCTCGACGGCTTCCTTGCCGGACAGTGCGCTCTTGGAAATGGAGGACTGCTCGGACGCGCCCAGCACGTCGGTAAAGACCTTGACGCGGTCGTCCTGCGATGCCGCCTTCTCGACCAGCTCGTACTTCTCAACGCCGGTGCGCTTCACCTTATCCGTGGCGCTGATGCTGCTGTCGGTATCGTCGGTCAGCTCCACATAGAAGCCCTTGCGGGTCTTCTCGGTGTCGATCTGCATGATATCCTCATCCTTGGCGATCAGGTACCAGTAGCAGTGCTTGGTGGTCGTCTCCTTGCCGTCTTTCCCGGTGGACTTGGTCTCGGTGGTGATGACCGTATGGTCGCCGCTCTTACGTCCGGCGTCGAACAGCCACTTCTGGGCATCGGTCGCGGAGGAGGCGGTGGGGTCGGCGTAGTACGACTTGCCGCTCTCGTTGACCTTGGCAAGCTCCTTCTGGATATCGGTATTCAGCGCGGTCGCCAGATTGTAGCCGGCAGTCTTGTACTTGTCCTCGTCGGTCTTTTCCTCGGACGGCTTGACACCGAACGCAGGCTCCTTGTGACCCTCGTCGCCGTGCCCTTCATCCAGGCTGTCCCAGTGCAGGATGGTCGCCAGCACGTCCTTCTTGGTCTGATCCTTGTCCGCGTCGGTAATTCCCTTGTCGGTAAAGACAGACTTGTACTTCTCGTTGTAGCTGCTGTCAAACATCTTGTTGACGATCAGCTTCTTGAGCTCCTCAACGGAGGTGACCTTCTCGGCGTCTTCCTTCCAGTCGGTGTTCTTGAGCGTGTAGGACGTGTATTTGGTGAAGTAGAAGCTGGACTTGTTATCCTCGCGGTACTTCTTCGCGTCCTCCTCGGTGACGGCGTTCTTCAGCTCCTCCACCTTCTGCTCGTAGTACTTGTTGGCAAGCATGGTCATCTCAATGACATCCTGCACGTCGCCCTTGCTGACGCCCTCGCCCATGCACGCCTTGATGTAGGCGGACAGCGTCTGCCCGTTGGAGTCGGCACCGCTCCGCAGCGTCTCCATGTTGATATAGGCAATGTTCTTGAGTGCGTCCTCGTCGTTGCGCTCCTCCTTGCTGAGCGAAACGCCGGCGGCGCGGGCACCCTCGCAGTAGATGAGCAGGTTCTCCGCCTGACTGTATGCAAGCGAATCAAAGTTATACTTGTTCATATGCGCCGAAGCATAGCCGCTCGGGTTGTTCTTGTAAGCCGAGAGATCACCGAAGTAATCGGTGTAATAGCCGCTCAGCCCGTAGGAGTAGTACATACAGTTGTAGTACAGGCTCTGGTAAATATTCTGCTCCTGCTGATACTTCAGAACCTTGATCTGGTTCTTGCTCAGGGAGTAATTATCGGTTTTGGCGGCGGTGCTCATGCGTCCGATGATGCCGAAGCTGTTGATGACGCTGTACACCAGGATGAGCGCGGCAACTGCCAGCAGAACGATCAGCAGAACCGTTGTCGGGGAACTTTTTGTCTTGTTGTTTTTCGCGGCGGTCTGATTCATGAGTGAGAAGTCCTCTCTTTCTGTCCGCACGGCGCAAAGAGGGGGGATCCCTTTCTGCGGGGGCGGGTGTTTGCGCTGTCCGCCCCACAGGGACAGACAGCGGATAATGCTCCTATTATACCTTGCGTTCGTGTTGTTTTTATGAATGAGTCGTGAATTGGTATAAAATTTTGCACCGTTCTGCCGGATATTCTGCCCGGCAGGGGGCTACGTCACGGAAAAAGTCCGTTTGGGACACCGGCACAGGGGCGCCGATCCGGCTCAGACATCCATCACGATGGGCAGGATCATGGGCTTGCGCTTGGTCCGGGTATACAGGAAGCGGGTGATATCGTCCTTGATGCGGTTCTTGATCTCGTACCAGTCGCACCCGTGACGGTCGATGCAGCTGTTGATGGCGGCGGCGGCGATGCGGCGCACCTCCTCCATCAGATCCTCCGACTCCCGCACGTACACGAAGCCGCGCGAGACAATATCGGGACCCGACACCAGCTGTCCGGCGTTCTCGTCCACCGTGGCGACCACGACAATCAGCCCGTCCTGCGACAGGTGCTTGCGGTCGCGCAGGACAATGTTGCCGACGTCGCCCACGCCGTATCCGTCCACCAGCACGATGCCGGCAGGCACGGTGCCGCCCCATTTCGCGCCCGCCTCGTCGATCTCCAGCACCTTGCCGATGTCGGAGATGAAGATATGGTCGGAGGGAATGCCCATGGACAGCCCCAGCTCGCGGTTGGCGGCAAGGTGCTTGTACTCGCCGTGGACAGGCATGAGGTAGCGCGGGTGCACCAGCCCCTGCATGAGCTTCAGCTCCTCCTGGCAGGCGTGACCCGACACGTGCACCTCGACAGAGGAATCGTTGATGACCTGCACGTCCATCTTGGCAAGCTCGTTGATGATGCGTCCGACCAGCTTCTCGTTGCCGGGAATGGCGGAGGCGGACAGCACGACCAGGTCGGAAGGACCCAGCGTGACCTGATTGTGATCCCCGAACGCCATGCGGTAGAGTGCCGACATCGGCTCGCCCTGACTGCCCGTGGTGATAAGCGTCAGCTGATCCGGGCGGTACTGGCGGATCTCGGAAATGTCGATCAGCACGCCAGCCGGCACCTTCATGTAGCCCAGCTCCACGGCGGCGGCGACGATATTGATCATGCTCCGCCCCGTGACGGCGACCTTGCGCCCGTGGCGGGCGCTGATGTCAATGATCTGCTGGACACGGTGGACGTTGGAGGAGAAGGTGGCAATGACGATGCGCTTCTCCGGGTTCATGGTGAAGATCATCTCCAGCGACTTGCCCACCTTCTTCTCGGAGGGGGTATGCCCGGGGCGCTCGGCGTTGGTGGACTCGCACATCAGCATCAGCACGCCGTCCCGTCCCAGCTCGCCCAGCCGGGTGATGTTCATCATGTCGCCTTCGATCGGCGTCAGATCCAGCTTGAAGTCGCCGGTGTGCACCAGCATTCCCAGCGGGGTATTGATGGCAAGCGCGCAGGCGTCCGCAATGGAGTGGTTGACGTGGATGAATTCCACGGTGAAGGACGCCCCCAGCCGGATAACGTCTCCCGCCTTGACACAGCGCAGATCCGCCTTCCACGGCAGGGTGTGCTCCTGCAGTTTGTTTTCGATGATGCCCAGCGTCAGCCGGGTGCCGTAGATCGGCACCGACAGCTTCTGCAGGATGTAGGGGATCGCACCGATGTGATCCTCGTGACCGTGCGTCAGCACGATGCCCCGGACGCGGTCGCGGTTGTTCTCCAGATAAGTGATGTCCGGAATGACCAGGTCGATGCCGGGCATTTCGTCCTCATCCGGGAATCCGATGCCGCAGTCCACCACCAGGATGTCATTGCCGTACTCGATGACGGTCATGTTCTTTCCGATCTCATTCAGACCGCCCAGCGGGATGATGCGCAGCTTTGCCTTGGGGATGTAAGCAAGCTCACCGCCCATGCGCCGCACGTGCAGGGTACTGCCCTCATGCCGCAGAATCTCGGCATCCCGGACGATGGAGTCCGCAGAGCTGACCACCATCGGGACATTGCGCCGTCCGCGCCCGCCGGAGCGGGGCTTGCGGGACTTATCCGCCGCCGGTGCGGCGTTCTGCGCTCCCCTTGCGTTCGGCACAGTCTGTGCCGCGCTCTGCGTGCTCTGCGCGCTCTGCGCGCTCTGCGC
>OLIW01003014.1_pt1 | contig 11349 bp, 10 predicted proteins | sample 1601321 | NCBI WGS metagenome assembly OLIW01 (sample SAMEA2452114, study PRJEB22498) | human gut metagenome | reverse complement strand
TTCAATTATTTATAGACAGAGAGGTACTAAGGTTCATCCTGGTACTAATGTTGGTAAAGGTGGAGACGATACTTTATTCGCTAAAGTTGATGGTGTCGTTAAATACGAAAGACTTGGTAAAAACAAGAAACAGGTATCTGTTTACCCTGTAGCTTAATCTCAAGAATCCCCCATGGGATTCTTTTTTTAAAGAAAGAAGGTGGATACATGAAATTTATTGATCGCGTTAAGATTTATGTTCAAGCAGGTACTGGAGGTAATGGTACAGTTGCTTTCAGACGTGAAGCGCATGTTCCAAAGGGAGGACCATCTGGAGGAGATGGAGGTCGTGGCGGAAGTGTTATCTTCGTTGCAACAAACTCATTATCAACTTTGTTAGATTTAAGATATTATCGTGAATACAAGGCTCAAAATGGTGAAAAAGGTCATGCTAAAAAGATGCATGGTGCTGATGCTGATGATTTAGTTATCAGAGTACCAGTAGGAACTTGTGTTTATGATGACGAAACAGGCAATATTATTGCCGACATTACAAAGGATGGTCAGCATGCTGTAATCGCAAAAGGTGGCCGTGGCGGTCGAGGGAATGCAAGATTTGCTTCATCACGTAACCCAGCACCTAAGATCTGTGAAAATGGCGAACCGGGTGAAAAATTCAATCTAAGAGTAGAATTAAAACTACTTGCAGATGTTGGATTAGTAGGATTCCCAAGTGTTGGTAAGTCTACTTTATTATCTGTTGTTTCAAAGGCAAGACCACAGATTGCTGATTATCACTTTACTACTATCGTACCTAATTTAGGTGTTGTACAGGTTAAGGATGGTCGTTCATTTGTTATGGCTGACTTACCTGGTCTTATTGAAGGCGCATCACAGGGTAAGGGTTTAGGTCATCAGTTCTTAAGACATATCGAAAGATGTCGTGTTATTGTTCATGTCATTGATATGAGCGGCAGCGAAGGCAGAGATCCTTATGAAGATTATGTCACTATTAATAAAGAATTAGGTGAATATGAATATCACCTATTGGAAAGACCACAGATTATTGTGGCTAATAAGATGGATGGTGATGAAGCAGAAGAAAACTTAAAGAAATTCAAGGAAAAGCTTGGAGATCAGAAAGTATTCCCAATTATTGCACCAATTCATGAAGGTATCGACGCTGTTCTTTATGCAGTTGCTGATGCATTAGAAACTGCTCCAGACTTCTTTAATCAGGAAGAAGAACAGGAAAGTGTTCTTTATACTTATAAGGAAGAAGAAAAACCATTCACTATTCATAATAAAGGTAATGGTGTATGGGAAGTTACTGGTAAGAAGGTTGAAAGACTTGTACAGATGGCCTCATTTACTACAGATGATGGCTTCCAGAGATTCGCATTACAAATCCGTAATATGGGTATTGATGATGCATTAAGGGAAGCTGGCTGTGAAGATGGCGATACTGTACGCTTATATGACTTCGAATTTGAATTTTATAATTAATACCATTTCTAGAAATGGTATTTTTTTTTGACATATGATAGAATTAGGAAATGCGTAAAGGAGATTTTTATGTATAGTTATATCAAAGGAATCATTGCAGATTTATATTCAGATCATATTGTCATAGATAATCATGGAATAGGTTATGAGGTACATGTATCCAACCCCTATAATTTTAAAAAGGGTGATGATGCAACAGTCTATATCTATCAGCAGGTCAAAGAGGATGATATTACTTTATTTGGCTTTAAGAAAAAAGAAGAAAAAGAATTATTTCAGAAACTTATTCTTGTAAAAGGGATAGGCTGTAAGACAGCTATTGGTATTCTTGCGACAGGTGAGATTGATGCAATTATTGATGCGATAGAAGGTAAAAATACAGCATATCTTAAGAAGATACCTGGGATTGGTCCTAAAGCTGCACAGCAGATTATCCTTGATTTGCATGGAAAGTTTGATAAACGTGCAATGAAGCCTCTTGGTTCTCCAGATTATGAAGAAGCCACTGAAGTATTAATCGCATTAGGCTATAAACAAAATGATGTAGAAAAAGCAATGAAAGTATTATCTAGTGAAAATCTAGACACTAATGGTTATGTGAAACGTGCATTAGCTTTATTAACACAATAATGAAAGGAGAATCTTATGGATCGTGATATTTTAGATACAAATGAACATATCGAAGATGAAGAAAGTTCTTTAAGACCGGCTTCTTTTGATGAATATGTCGGTCAGCATGATTTAAAAGAAAACCTTCGTGTTTTTGTAGGCGCTGCAAAGATGCGTGATGAAACACTTGATCATGTTTTATTCTATGGCCCTCCAGGACTAGGTAAAACCACAATGTCAATGATTATTGCGAATGAAATGGGAACGCATATCAAGATTACAACAGGACCTTCTATTGAAAAAACAGGAGACCTTGTTGCATTACTTACATCTCTTGAACCAGGTGATGTACTCTTTATTGATGAAATTCATCGTTTAAATAAAGTTGTAGAAGAAATACTATATCCTGCAATGGAAGATTTCTGTGTAGACGTTATGATTGGTAAAGATGCGACAACACGTTCTGTACGTATTGATTTACCCCCTTTCACATTAGTAGGAGCGACTACACGTGCAGGAGATATTTCTGCCCCATTGCGTGATCGTTTTGGTATTGTAGCTAAACTTGATTATTATAAGGATGAAGAACTCCGAGATATTATTTCTCGTACAAGTAAAGTCTATGGTATGGTCATGGAAGAAGAAGCCAAGATGGAACTTGCCAGACGTTCAAGAGGAACGCCACGTATTGCGAATAGACTCTTTAGACGTGTCAGAGATTTTGCTCAGTTCTATGGTGATGAAATCATTACTAAAGACCGTACAATGCAGGCATTGGACCGTTTAAAAGTAGATAATCTAGGACTAGATGATGTTGATCATAAATATTTGCTTGGTATCATCAATCGTTTCCAAGGCGGCCCTGTAGGATTAGAAGCACTTGCTGCAAGCGTTGGTGAAGAAAGAATGACATTAGAAGATGTCTATGAACCTTACTTACTACAAAAAGGCTTGATCAAACGTACTTCAAGAGGCAGAATTGCGACAGATCTTGCTTATAGGCATTTTCATATTACAAGAGAGAATTAATTTAATTCTCTTTTTTTTTATGCGTCAAATTAAGATTATAGGGCTGATTCTTCTAAGTATTGCCTCATTTATATATGGTTATCAAAAGCCTGAGAAGGTCGGCTCAACACAAAAATCAGAAGTCTATATTACATTAGAAGGTGCTTTTAACAAGACAGGAGAAGTCCCTATAAAAGAAGGGATGACAATGAGTGATTTAGTTAAGGAAGTTGGAGTTAAAGAAAATGCTTGCATGGATTCTTTGAATATGAATAGAAGTATTCAGGCAGAGATGCGTCTTTACTTACCAGAAAAAAGAGCAAATATGATTTCACTCAATAAAGGAACAATAGAAGACTTTATGACATTAAAAGGAGTAGGAGAGAAAACAGCACAGAAGTTTATAGACTATAGGCATACACAGCCCTTTTATACAATAGAAGACATTATGAATATACAAGGAATCGGTGAGAAGAAATATCTCATCTACCGTGATTACTTATGCCTTTAAGATATCATTTAGTATATTATGCAGTATTTGTCTTATTACTATCTGTTGCTTATCTTGTTCATCCTTTATTTTATATATTTCTATTAGCTTATTTAATTTATCTAGTAAAACGATTTGGAAGAAAGATGTTATTTCTTCTTTTTTTATTACCAATTATACTTAGACCAGCCACATCAACAGAAGTGTCTTCTATTGTTTCTGGAAAGGTGAAAGATATAAGAGATAATTATGTTATTTTAAATACAGATTATGGGAAGATTAAAGCTTATACAGATCATACGTTTCAATATAATGATGAAGTACTCGTTAAATTGAACTTTCTAGAAATCAATCATCGTAAAGATCCTATAGGTTATGATGAATATCATTCATTCAAAGCTAACAATATCGTCGCAAAGGCTAAAATCACCCATATTACTTCTGTCTCATCCCATCCGTCCTTTTATCAATTATTAGAAAAACAGTTTTCTTCTTCAAAATCTATTAAAAGCTACCAGAAGCTGTTTATCTTAGGCATTAAAGATGAAGCCATTAAAGAAGACTATTCACTCCTCACAAGTCTTTCTCTCGTACATATGTTTGCTCTTTCAGGAATGCATATTCATTTACTCTATAAATGTCTCAGTCTTATTAAATCATTTATACGTGATGATATTGCAGATATCATCATTAAAGTACTTATAGGATTTTATGTTTTTTCTATACCTTATAATATATCTCTTTATCGTGCCTTTTATATGCTTGTTATCTATGATCTTGTGAAGGAGAAGTTCAATCAACTAGATGTTTTATCACTTCTTGTTTTAGTTAATGTTATTAAGAATCCTTATATCATCTTTAGTATTTCTTTTATCTTTTCATATTTTATTTATTTTCTTGTCATTATGACCAAACATTTCCCATACCGCTCTTTCCTTATTTATTTAGGTGGTATTCCTATTGTCCTCTCACTTAATTTCTCTATTAATATCTTTTCTTATTTCTTAACAGTTCTTCTTTCTCCTTTTATATCCTGTTTCTATATTGTGACACTTCTCTCTCTTATTTTTCCAATAGATCTGATTATGAAGATGATGATTGGCTACCAGCAGATGATTCTTACCTTTATTACTTCATTCAATGCTGAAATCATTTTTCAAAAACCAACATTCTCATTTATTATTCTTTATTACATTATCTTGTTTAATATCTTCTTATTATTAGAAGAAAAGAAAAGTATTCAACTTTCTATGTCATTGTTGTGCGCACTACTGATCAGCTTCCATATATATAGTATCTATAAACCTTACACGCAGGTCTCTACTATTGATGTAGGACAGGGAGATTGTTCACTCATTCGTCTCCCTTTTAATCAAGGAAATTATTTGATTGATACAGGTGGTAATAGGGAATATGATATTGCCTCTCATAATGTGATTCCATTTCTTAAATCTCAAGGTGTTCCGTGTATTGATAGAGTTTATATCTCTCATCATGATTATGATCACTATGGTGCATTAGATTCATTAAAGAAGAAATATAAAGTCAAGCGTGTTGTTGATACCTATCAAAAAGAAGAGAAGAATAAGCTCATTACAATCAAGATGCTCAAAAGTGATGTTATCTATCCTTCTACTAATGAAAACTCATTAGTTATGTTAGTCACAACAGGAGGCTATAATTATTTATTTACAGGCGATATCCCAAGTAATGTAGAAGAAGACCTCTATAAGAAATATGGGAAAATAGATGTGGATGTCTTAAAGGTTGCACATCATGGCAGTGGTTATTCTTCTTCTGTAACATTCTTTCAAATGGTTCATCCTCGTATCGCAATGATTGGTGTAGGAGAACATAATCTCTATGGGCATCCAGCTCATATTGTCATTAAACGATTAGAAGAAAGAAAGATTAAAATACTGCGTACAGATCTTGATGGTAGCTTTTCTATTATCACTTATTTAGGAGAACATCTTATTTACCGTTAATCATGAATATATGGTAGAATAGGACAAAAGGATGGAGAACTATGAATATTGTATTATATGGAGAAGAAAAACTATTACGTGCACAAAGATTAGAAGACTTAAAAAAGAAATATCAATGTACAAGCGATGATATGAACTATATGGTCTATCATGCAGGTGAAACACCTATGAAGGACATTATTGAAGATGCTTTAACACAACCTTTCTTAACAGAATATAAGATGGTTGTATTAAAGAATCCAATCTTTCTTACAAAAGAGAAGCCTAAAAAGAAGCTAGTCACAGATGAAGATATCAAGTTATTTTTAGATTATATTGAACATGATAATCCAACAACATTATTTGTAATATATCATGATCAGCGTAACTTTGATGAAAGAAAAAAAGTAGTTAAATCATTACGTAAAAACGCGAAATGGTATGAAATAGAGAAATTAACCTTCAATCAGCTTTATAAGGCTACTAGAGAAGCCATTGTTCATAGAAATGCCTCTATTGAAGACAATGCTCTTGCTTTATTACTAGAACGCTGTGGAAATGATCTTTTGACTATTTCTAATCAGGTAGAGAAATTATGTCTCTATACACATAGTATAAAGAAAGAAGATGTTGAAAGATTAGTCCCACCACGAGTTGAAGAGGATGTTTTTAAGTTAACTAATGCATTATTGAATCATGATTTAAGAAATACAATGCGTGTTTATCAAGACTTAATCTCTAAGAAACATGATCCTTTAGAACTCATTGGTTTAATTGCGAATGCGTTACGTAATCTCTACCAGGTCTCTATTATGAGCAAGAAGGGATATCGTGATAATGATATTGCCTCAGCACTAGGTCTTAATCCTCGTGCTATCTATCCAATTCGTAAAAATGCAGCACATTTTGATATTACTGAACTCATGGAAAAACTTTATGACTTATCAGAACTGGATTATGCAATCAAGACAGGTACAGTAGATAAATTTAGAGGATTAGAACTCTTCTTGATGAGGATATAATATGGAAACAAAAGCACTTTATATTCATATTCCTTTTTGTGATCATATCTGTTCTTATTGCGATTTCGCAAAGGTCTATTATCGTGAAGAGTTTGTCTTAAAATATCTAGAACGATTAAAGGAAGAACTTAACGCTCTTCCCCATCATATTATGAGAACTATTTATATAGGAGGAGGAACACCAAGTGCTCTTTCTTTAAATCAATTAGATGCATTATTAAGTATGGTTGATCCTTTTGTAGGGGATGATACTCTCGAATATACAATAGAAGTCAATCCTGAATCAGCAACGCTTGATAAACTAGAATGTATGCATACTCATGGTGTGAATCGAATAAGCGTTGGTGTACAGACATTTAATAATGATTTATTAAAAAGGATTGAACGTTATCATACTTCTGATATTGCGCAAGAAGTAATAAGAAATGCATGCTCTATAGGCTTTAAGCATATCTCTATTGATCTCATGTATGGACTTCCTAATCAGACATTAGAAGATGTCCAAGAAGATTTAAAGACTGCCTTATCACTTCCTATTAATCATTTATCTTATTATTCACTTATATTGGAGGAACATACAAGACTTTATGACAACTATGAACCTCTTGATGAAGAGACAGAAGGAAAGTGGAGTGATTATATTGTAGAGACACTTTCTCATGCTGGTTTTCATCGCTATGAAGTCTCTAACTTTGCGTTAGGAAATCATGAATCAGAACATAATAAAGTTTATTGGCATTATGATAATTATTATGGTGTGGGCATTGGTGCGACAGGTAAAATAGATGATGAACTTATTTCTCACTCGCGTAGTCTTACTGATTACTTGAAGGGGAAGAATACAATATATATAGAAAAAGAAACAATTGAAGATACAATGTTTAATCATCTTATGATGTCTTTACGTCTAAAAGAAGGATTAGACCTTGATGAATTTAAAAGAAGATATCATTGTTCTGTAGAAGATGTCTATAAAGAAGCTCTTACTAAGAACCTAGGTAATCATTCGTTGATTATTGAAAACAATCATTTGAAAACAAATGATACACTCGATCTTCTTAATTCCATTCTTCTAGATTTCTTACCAGAATAAGTGGTTTCTCAAATAAGAGAACCCCTTTTTAATATAAACTAGCACTAAAGTCTTGACACTGCTAAAAAAGAATGTATAATGAATCTAGCACAAGAGGAAAAAGAGTGCTAAGGAGGTGCTTGGGATGCTTTCGGCAAGACAAATGCTTATATTTAAATATATTGTCGAAGAGTTTATTGAAACAGCAGAACCTGTTGGATCTAAGCTTCTGATGACAAAATATGAATTACCATATTCAAGCGCCACTATTCGAAATGAAATGAGCAAGCTTGAAGAACTTGGTTTTCTAGTGAAGACACATACATCTTCTGGCCGTGTTCCTTCTAAGAAGGGATATTACTATTATGTAAATACTTTGCTTCAGCCAAATGTCGACGAACAGGTGAAGAATCAGGTTGCAACTATCTTTAGTGATACACATCAATCATTGAATAGTTTGATTAAAGAAAGCTGCGAAATGTTAAGCCAGTTGACTGATCTGACGGCGGTTGCTCTAGGACCTAATTCAAGTTATGAATGTCTGCAGAACATTACACTTGTTCCAATTGGGACGCGTAATGTCACTGCGATTATTGTAACGGATAAGGGACATGTAGAAAATCGAGTTTTCACTTTATCTGAGACATTGAGTTTGGATGATTTACAATCTTGTGTGGCGGTAATGAATGACACATTAGTTGGCACACCAATCAATCAGGTGGCAGATAGATTAGAAAACGATGTCAAGCCAATCCTCAATACGAGAATCAAGGAACATGAAATCTTGTTTAATGCTTTCTTAGAAGCATTTATGAAGTTTGCAAGAAACAATGTATATTTCTCTGGTAAAGATCATTTGCTGTATCAACCAGAATACAATGATGTCAACAAGTTAAGAAAATTAGTGAGTGCATTTGAAAATTCATCAAACTGGAATTTCTTAGCACCAACTGATGATGATGGCATCAAGGTATTGATTGGTGATGATTCAAATGTATCTGGACTTGATGATGTATCAGTTATTTCATCTTCTTTTGATACAGGAGGAGCTAGTAAAGGAACGATTTCTGTAATCGGTCCAACACGTATGCCTTACAAGAAAGTTGTATCGCTTGTAGAATATATTACTGAAAATATAGAAAGAATCATCAAGGAAAATGATGAGTAGAAGAGGTGAGACCATGGCAGAAGAAATGAAGAAAGAAGCAGAAGAAACTGTTGAAGAATCTACTAAGGAAGAAGCTGAAGAAGTAAAAGAAGAAACAACTGAAGAAACAGCTGAAGAAACAGTAGATCCTAAAGATGAAAAGATTAAGGATTTAGAATCTCAAATCAACAAGTGGAAGACAGATTATTATAAAGTATTCGCTGATATGGAAAACTTAAAGAAAAGACTTAAAAATGAACACGCGAATCAGTTAAAGTATGCAATGCAGTCTTTTATTGAAGAGTTACTACCAGTTATTGATAACTATGAAAGATCATTAACTGTTGAGCCTGAAAGCGAAGAAGGTAAGAATATTCTTAAGGGTAATAAGATGATTTTGAACCAGTTAATGAATATTCTTGGTAAGAATGGTGTAACTGTGATTGAAGCACAGGGTAAGGAATTTGATCCAAATATGCACCAGGCAGTCATGCAGGATGATAATCCTGACTTTGGTCCAAATATTGTGACTGAAGAATTACAAAAAGGTTATATGTTAAAAGATAGAGTAATTAGAGCAACTTTAGTGAAAGTGAATAAGGATTAATAGGAGGAGAACTTATTATGAGTAAAATTATTGGTATTGATTTAGGTACAACAAATTCATGTGTCAGTGTTATGGAAAATGGTGAAGCAAAAGTAATTGCAAATCCAGAAGGAATGAGAACAACTCCATCGGTTGTTGCATTCAAGAACGGTGAAATCATCGTTGGTGAAGCTGCAAAGCGTCAGGCTGTTACAAATCCTGATACTGTAGCATCAATCAAGAGACATATGGGTACAAACTATAAAGAACATGTAAATGGTCGTGATTATACACCAGAAGAAATTTCAGCAATGATTCTTCAGAACTTAAAGGCTACTGCTGAAAGCTATTTAGGTGAAAAAGTAACTAAGGCTGTTATCACAGTTCCAGCTTACTTCAATGATGCACAGCGTCAGGCTACTAAGGATGCTGGTAAGATTGCAGGTCTTGATGTTAAGAGAATTATCAACGAGCCTACAGCTGCTGCTTTAGCTTATGGTCTTGATAATGAACACGAGCAGAAGATTATGGTATATGACCTTGGTGGTGGTACATTCGATGTATCTATCATTGATATCGGTGATGGTGTTATCGAGGTTTTAGCTACCAACGGTGATAAGAAGTTAGGCGGAGATGATTTCGACCAGAGAATTACGGACTACATGCTTTCCGAGTTCAAGAAGAATGAGGGTGTAGACCTTTCTAATGATAAGATGGCTCTTCAGAGATTTAAGGAAGCAGCAGAGAAGGCTAAGAAGGAGCTGTCAACAGCTACAACAACCAATATCAACCTTCCGTTCATCACAGCTACGGCAGATGGTCCTAAGCATTTTGATATGAACCTCACAAGAGCCAAGTTCGATGAGCTTACACATGACCTTGTAGAGAGAACAGCAATCCCTGTTCAGAATGCATTAAGAGATGCAGGTATCTCAGCTTCCGAGCTTACAAAGGTATTACTTGTAGGTGGTTCTACACGTATCCCTGCAGTACAGGATAAGGTTCGTCAGCTCACAGGCAAGGAGCCAAGTAAGTCACTTAACCCTGACGAGTGTGTAGCTATCGGTGCTTCCATTCAGGGTGGTAAGCTTGCAGGAGATGCGGCTGCCGGTGATATTCTTCTTCTTGATGTCACACCTCTTTCACTCTCAATTGAGACAATGGGTGGTGTTGCTACAAGACTTATCGAGAGAAATACAACTATCCCTGCTAAGAAGAGTGAGGTATTCTCAACAGCAGCAGATAATCAGAGTGCAGTAGACATCAGGGTTGTACAGGGTGAGAGACAGTTTGCAAGAGACAATAAGCTTCTCGGCGAGTTCAGACTTGACGGAATTGCTCCTGCTCCAAGAGGAATACCTAAGATTGAAGTTACATTCGATATCGATGCCAACGGTATTGTAAATGTATCGGCTAAGGATCTTGGTACAGGCAAGGAGCAGCACATCACAATCACCTCAGGTTCTAATATGTCCGATGCCGATATCGATAAGGCTGTAAAGGAAGCTGCCGAGTTCGAGGCACAGGATAAGAAGCGTAAGGAAGGCATTGACGCCCGCAATGAGGCTGATTCAATGGCATTCCAGACACAGAAGGCTCTTGATGAGGTTGGCGATAAGATAAGCGCATCTGAGAAGGAGAGCATTGAGAACGAGATTAAGGCTCTCAGAGCAATCCTCGACAGAACAAATGCTGAGAACATGTCCGACAGCGATATCGATGAGATTAAGGCTGCTAAGGAGAAGCTCATGAATACAGCTCAGCCGGTATTCGCTAAGATGTATGAGCAGGCTCAGGGCGCAGCAGGTGCCGCTGGAGCAGGTCCTGACATGAGCAACATGGGTGGACAGCAGAGCACAGCCTCCGGCAATTATGGCGATGATGTTGTTGACGGTGACTACAAAGAGGTATAATATAGTAAGATGTATGCATAATTGAGTGCGTTGTCCGATGCACAGTGATT
>OLIW01003013.1_pt1 | contig 11352 bp, 9 predicted proteins | sample 1601321 | NCBI WGS metagenome assembly OLIW01 (sample SAMEA2452114, study PRJEB22498) | human gut metagenome | reverse complement strand
AAGCGAAAAGGTTATCACACTGAGCGAATTACCCGATTTTAAGGGTACGACAAAGCTGATCATCTCACAGCGTATCTCTTCCATCGAGGATGCCGACCGCATCATCGTCATGAACGACGGCAAGATCTGCGGCATCGGCACGCATGATGAATTGCTGAAGAGCAACGCGATCTATCAGGAAGTGTATGAAACACAGAAGAAGGGGGCTGATGACGATGAGTAGAAAACATATGGATTTCAAGGTGCTCGGCCGTTTGCTGGGCTATGTCATCCGTCATTACAAGGTCGCCTGTCTGTTCACGCTGATCTTCATCATCCTGGCCTCGCTGGCCAGCGTGTCGGTATCGCTGTTCATCCAGGTGCTGATCGATGACTATATCACGCCGCTGGCACAGACGGATACGCCGGACTTCGGCCCGCTGCTGCAGATCCTGTTGGTCATGCTGTGTGTGTTCATGACCGGCGTGTTCTCCACATTTGCCTATAACCGCATCCTGGTCTATATCGGACAGGGAACGCTGCGCAATGTCCGCGATGATCTGTTCGCGCATATGGAACGGCTGCCGATCTCTTATTTCGACACGCATGCTCATGGCGACATCATGAGCGTGTATACCAATGATGCCGATACGCTGCGTCAGGTCATCACCCAGAGCATCCCGCAGACGCTTTCTGCCGGATTCACGGTCATCTTCGTCGGTGTGTCCATGATCGTCATGTCATGGCCGCTGGCCATCCTCTCATTTGCGATGGTGGCAGTGATGCTGACGGTGGCCGGCAAGATCGGCGGACGTTCCGCCCAGAACTTCCAGAAACAGCAGAAGAACCTGGGAAAGGAAAACGGATATATCGAAGAGATGATAAACGGTCAGAAGGTCATAAAAGTCTTCTGCCACGAAGAGCAGTCTAAGAAAGAAATGAAGCAGCGCAACACCGAATGGGAGCACAACGCCGCGAACGCAAACGGCCACGCGACCTCGATGATGCCCATGACGAACGCGTTCGGATATTTTCTGTATATCCTGCTCGCCGTTATCGGCTCATATATGGCTATCGCCGGCACGAAGAATCTCGGACTGACCGGCGTCAACACGCTGTCCCTCGGCATGATAGCCTCGTTCCTCGTGCTCTCGCGCAACTTTATAAACCCGATATCCCAGATGTCGAACCAGTTCAACTCGATTGTCAACGCCCTCGCGGGTGCCGAGCGAATCTTCACCTTTATGGACGAAGAGCCCGAGCCCGACGACGGATATGTTACCCTCGTAAACGCGAAAGAAGAGAACGGCGAGATAGTCGAAGTCAAGGAGCACACCGGAATGTGGGCATGGAAGCATCCCCACGGCGACGGCACTCTGACTTATACGAAGCTTGAGGGTCAGGTCGTTCTCGACCATGTCGATTTCGGCTACACACCCGAAAAGGAAGTCCTTCACGATATCACGCTCTACGCAGAGCCGGGTCAGAAGGTTGCTTTCGTCGGCGCGACCGGAGCGGGCAAGACCACGATAACAAACTTAATAAACCGCTTCTATGACATAGCGGACGGCAAGATACGCTATGACGGAATAAATATCAACAAGATAAAGAAAGCCGATTTGCGCCGCAGTCTCGGCGTCGTGCTCCAGGATGTCAACCTGTTCACGGGTACTGTTATGGAAAACATCCGCTACGGCAACCCCGAGGCAACGGACGAACAGTGCATCGCGGCGGCGAAGCTCGCGAATGCTGACGGATTCATCCGCATGCTCCCGGACGGCTACAACACCGTGCTCAAGGGCGACGGTTCCGGACTCTCGCAGGGTCAGCGTCAGTTGATATCGATAGCCCGCGCGGCGGTTTCCGACCCGCCCGTCATGATCCTCGACGAGGCGACATCTTCAATAGATACGCGCACCGAGGCTCTCGTCCAGGGCGGTATGGATAAGCTGATGAAAGGACGCACAGTCTTTGTTATCGCGCACCGCCTCTCGACCGTCCAGAACTCCGATGTCATAATGGTGCTCGACCATGGCAGAATAATCGAGCGCGGCAACCATGAAAAGCTCATCGCCGAAAAGGGCACATACTATCGCCTCTACACCGGTGCGTTTGAGCTGGAATAAGCTAAGATATAATAAAAGGGAAGTCGAAATTTATTCGGCTTCCTTTTTGCTGTTTACGGTGCGGCGGAATTTAATCAGCCGATCGGCTCTTGACAAATTTCGTGCCGACTGATATAATACCACAAAACAAATAAGTAGATTGCCACCGGGTAATGAAGCATTCGTATCTCGTCGTTAGGTCTTAGAAGACGAGATTGCGGGTGCTTATTTTTTTTTTTTTTGAGGGACAGCATGAAAAACTATCAGAATCCGTTTAAGACATTCAAAAAGCACGAATGGGCAATATGGCTCGGGTCGCTTGTTCTGGTTACGGTGTCGTTTATGTTTCCGAGGGAGCGGGATTATCTCACCCTTGTTGCGTCGCTTATCGGCGTCACTTCGCTTATTCTCAACGCAAAGGGCGATCCGATAGGTCAGGTGCTGACTGTTGTTTTCAGCATATTCTATTCTGTGATTTCTTTTAAATTTCGCTACTACGGCGAGATGATAACATATCTCGGCATGACCGCACCGATAGCCCTCGCCGCGGCAATATCCTGGTTTCGGCATCCGTACAAGGAGGGTGAAAACGAGGTGAAAGTGGCGCATGTCGGGGCGAAAAAGTGGGCAGTGCTGATTATTATGTGGATAATGGCGACTATCGACGACCCGTCGTATCTGCCGATGATAGTCTGCTTCTCGGGGTTCTTTGTCAATGACTGCTACGGCTTCATAAACTGGAGAAAGATCAGGCAGCGCCAGGGCGAAAATTAAATAAAAAATAAACATTTGAAAATATGCTCATATCTGAAGTAAAAAAGTCGAATCTTCTGTTATATTATATATAGAAAGCAAAGGACAGGAGGCGATACCGTGAAAAACAGGCATGAGGGTCTTGCCGAGATGAAGAAGGACGGCGTGACCTACTGCAATATGTTCTGGTTGTTCATGTTCGGCAATGTGCTCGGCGTTCTGCTCGAGGGTACATGGTGCAGGCTGATTTTCGGCCACTGGGAGACGCATGTCGCAACCATCTGGGGACCGTTCTCTTTGATATACGGCGTAGGCGCAGTGATGTTCTACATAAGCGGCGAAAAAATACGGAGCACCGGTTACAAGGGAGTTATCGCCCGGTTCTGCTCTATCGCGATAGTCGCCACGGTCTTTGAGCTCGCCTGCGGGCTGCTGCTCGAATACGGCATGGGCATGAAAGCGTGGGACTACTCAAAGAGCTTCATGAACTACAAAGGTCTAATCTGCCTGAAAATGACGCTGCTCTGGGGACTTGCGGGCGTTATCTTCGCCTATATGGTCGTGCCGAAGCTCAAAAAAGTGTTCGCGCGTATGCAGGGCACGGGCTGGAAGGTCGCGTGTGCCGCGTTATCGATATTTATGATAATCAATCTCTCGTTCACTCTCGTGTGCATGGTGCGCTGGAGAGACCGCCGCGCGGGGATTGCCGCGACAACGCAGATTGGGCAGTATGTCGACAGCAAGTATGACGACGCAATGATGTCAAGCCGCTTCTGCGAATGGCATGTTATAAAAAAATAAGCAAAGCTATTTTGCAATGCGGGACTGCTTTCGAGCGGTCCCTTTTTTGTTGCGACTTTTTTTGTTGTGTGGTATACTTTGGCATATAAATCTTACGGAGGAAGAAATATGCAGTGTATTCTCTCTGCCCGTATTATATAGAGGTCTGATGAATTAAGCCCACTGCAGTGCTTGATGTGCTGCGGTGGGAGATTTATGTTTGAGAGGTATACAAATGACAATAACATAATGCCGGGCACAGTGATAATTTGCTGTGCCCGACCGGCTTATGAACCTATGCGCTGTCCCGCAGATATATATTACAGGTACGGTCTCAGCCCGCAGAGAAGATCCTCTTCTATGCCGATTAGGCGGCGCGCCGTGCTGCGCGAAGCGCCGTCCGCGCCTTTGTATTCGTTGAGGTATCGGGTCAGGCTCTTTATGCCCATGTCGCACCCGTCGGTCATCAGACCGGCGACCGTTCTGTCCGAGTCGTTCATGCCGAGCTTGACGTTGGTTTTTATCCACGACATGCTCTTTGCCATTATCCCCGGGTCCTTGCCGTCGTCGCCGAGCGACGCCAGCTGTTCTTTTATCGTTCCGCCGAGCTGGCTGTGTTCCTCCTTGCTCTTCTCGAGCAGGTTTTTGAGATCCTCATCTTTAATGTGTCCGCTCACTTCGTCAATGCTGCCGACCGCCATCTTTATTCCACTGTCGCATTCGCGCAGCAGCTCAAGTGTGTCTTTGCTCATTTTATGCACCCTTTCTGTTCTTTTTCGCTGTATAGTGTGCCCGGAATGCGGCGGATTATTATATATTGTATAAAGAACGAATATAATATATAGTGCACAAAAATCGATAAAAAATTATGGAAATTATGGAAATATAAAATAAAGTTTATTCTCTTGACAAACGAATAAACATAAAGTAAACTTGAATCGTAGCATGGCAGAGGATGCTCTGCCGAAAGATGAAAGGAGACAAACTATGAAGAGAATTATTGCTATCCTGCTCGCGCTGATAATGATATTTGCATTTGCGGCATGTAAGGGCAAGGACGACAAGAACGACACAACGGCTGAGAGCTCGCAGGACGCGAACGCAGACGTTCAGGACACCCAGGCGGGCGACGCGGAGAGCAACGCGGCAGAGAGCACCGCTGACGACAGCACGGCAGTCGCACCCTCCGAGGGCGGCAGCGAGGCGGCTACTCAGGGTCAGCAGGGCGGTTCTCAGGGCGGCCAGCAGGGCAACAAGCCCGCAGCGGAGATAAAGGCTCCCGTCAACGGCAGCAAGGCTGATATCGTTGCGTTCTTCAACAAGTACGCTACCGCTATGAAGCAGTACAAGGGCAAGGTTACCGTTAAGAGAGTTCAGGGCACGACCTCGAAGATCAACAGCATCACCGGCGGTTCGGCTATAGCGAACATCGCTCAGCCCCTGCTTCCCAACGACTATCCGCAGACCGCAACGCAGACCTTCAACGGCGGCAAGGCTGCCGACGGCACAACTCTTGCGAGCTTCCTGCCCGCATCAAAGCGCGCTGCCTACAAAGTCAACCCCGCAGGCGTTAAGTCCGCTTCCTGCGTCAAGCAGGGCAACGGCTGGAAGGTCAGCATCACTCTCGTTACCGAGAGTGGCGAGGGACTTACCTTTGTTCCCACCCACCACGGCTCCTGCTTCGACACTCTTTCGCTGACGAAGGATTCCTTCGGACCGTTTGAGCCTGTCAGCACCAAGGTCAACTATCAGAGCGGCACATTCACTTTCGTGCTCAACGCGAACGGCACTCTTGCGAGCATCAACGTCAGCGAGCCCGCAAACGTTGTCTGCAAGCTCAAGAAGGGCATCTCCATCGACGCCGACTTCACCGGCACATGGAAGCAGGATTTCACCTTCACCTATTAATCGCAAATACACACGGGGCTGCCGCCATGCGGCGGCCCTTTTTTCGCCCGGCGGCGGAAATTTTTGCAAATATATTGACTTTTTCGCCGAAAGCGATATAATTGAGCCACAACCAATGGGGAGTAGCTATGGGTTACCCATCCGCCTGTCACCAACCGCACAGGAGCTGTGCTGGCAGCGGACATTGGCGGCGTTGGCCGTGAATGAAGCAAGACCTTTGGCAGACCTATTCTGCCGAAGGTCTTTTTTGCGGGATACGAGGTGAATTATGAGAAAGCTGTTAAAAAGAATGTCGTCTGCAAGAATAATTGCGCTCGGTTTTGCAGCCGCGATATTTATAGGCTCGGGTCTGCTGATGCTGCCGTGCAGCGTGCGAAACGGCGTAGACTTAAAATACATAGACGCGCTTTACACTTCGGCGAGCGCCGTCTGCGTGACGGGACTCGTGACCGTCGATATAGGGGACACGTTCACCGCGTTCGGTCAGTTCGTTGTTGCGGCACTGATACAGATAGGCGGACTCGGAGTTGCGTCAATGGGCGCGGGAGTCATTCTGGCTGTCGGAAAGAGGATAAATCTTAAAGGTCGGCGTGTTTTGCGCGATGCGATGAACCTCGACTCAGGCAAGGGAATAGTAAAATTTATAAAAAGCGTGTTTTTGACTACGGCGGCATTTGAGCTTGTCGGTGCGGCGCTGAGCTTCATTGTTTTCGTGCGCGATTACCCGCCGCTCAAGGCTCTCGGAATAAGCTTTTTTCACTCCGTCGCCGCATTCAACAACTCCGGCTTCGACATTCTCGGAAACTTCCAAAGCCTCTCCGCCTACAAAGAGGATGTGTTCTTAAATCTCGTGACCTGCCTTTTGATATTCTTCGGCGGAATCGGCTTTCTCGTTATCCGCGAGATTGTCGAAAAGCGATTTCGCTGGCGCAGATTTTCCATGCACACAAAAGTAGTGCTCACGATGAGCGTCGCGCTGACGGTCGGCGGCGCGGTGATTTTCAGAATTACCGAGGATATGCCGTGGATAGGAGCCCTGTTCAACAGCGTTACTGCGAGGACGGCGGGCTTCTCGACATATTCGCTCGGCGAATTTTCAAACGCGGGACTGCTCGCTATGATCTTTTTAATGTTCGTCGGCGCGTCGCCAGGCTCCACCGGCGGCGGAATAAAGACGAGCACGCTGTTTGCGCTGATACAGGGCATAAAGACCGCCGCGACAAACACCTCGGGAAAGGCTTTTCACTATTCTGTGCCGCACGGTGTGTTCCGCAAAGCGTCGGTCATAGCGGTCATGGGTATAAGTGTGATAGCAGTGGGAACGTTTATGCTCTGCGCCTTTGAGCCGGATATAGCAATAAGGGATGCCTTGTTCGAGATGACGAGCGCGTTCGGCACGGTGGGACTCACTACCGGGATAACCACGGGACTCTGCACCGCGAGCAAGCTTACATCAATAGTCATGATGTATATCGGCCGCTTGGGGCCGCTTACAATAGCAACGCTCTGGTATTTTACAAACGGAGATCGAATAAAATATCCCGACGGAAACATAGCCATAGGCTGAGAACGGAGGACAAAGATGTTTAAAAAATCAAAAAGCGACAGCAAATCTTACGGAATAATCGGACTCGGGCGCTTCGGCTCTGCTCTGGCTGTGGAGCTTGCGAAATCGGGCGCGGAGCCGCTCGTAATCGACGGAAACGAGGAAAAGGTGCGCGAGATGCGCGAATACACGGAGAACGCCTTTGTGGTCAACAGCTTCGACAAAAAGACTCTCTCGGAGACCGGAATACAAAACTGCGACGTCGTGGTGGTCTGCATCGGAGAGAAGATGGACACTTCGATTCTGACTACGCTCAACGTTGTCTCTCTCGGTGTGCCGACGGTCATATCAAAGGCCGCGAGCGCCGAGCAGGGCGAGATACTCAAGAAGCTCGGCGCAGAAGTCGTCTACCCCGAGAGGGATATGGCAGTCAGACTCGCCCACAAACTGGAAACTCCCAATATGCTGGACTTTGTTCAGCTGAGCCGAAAACTGAATCTCCTTAAGCTTGAAGTTCCGCGTAAGATCGTCGGAATGACGATAATGTCCGCCGATATGCGGGGAAGGTTCGGAGTAAACATAATCGCTATAGAAAACAACGGAAATTTGACAGACAATGTGCATCCCGATTATATGTTCCGTGAGGGCGATATTCTCTATGCTGTCGGCAGCGAAAAAAGCATGACGCGCCTGTCCGATTGGATGGATGAGACAAGATAAAACTACGGGCACCGTGAAACCGGTGCCCGTCTTTTATGCGGTTTTGTGTGTCGGCCGGATTTTGAGCTTATCGCGAACATCTTTTTACGATTCTGTCTGCTGTTTTGTATTCTTCTTTGCGGTAGTTACGGAAGCGATAAGCTTTCTTCTAATTACTCTTCAGTTTTCGGAATTTCATATCGCTCGAGACAGCAAACGGAAAATGGAGTGTGTTGCTGCCTATTCGTCCCTGTATCCACTGATGATCTATTATCTGAACCGTCTGAACGATTGGGGGCTGTATTTCCGGAAATGCAAAATCTGTGGGAAAGTATTTCTTGCCAAAAGCCAACGATATGAGCTGTGCAGTGATAAGTGTCGTAAAAAGCAATCTCTCCAGAACAAGCGTGAGTTTGATGAGAGAGCCAGGGAAAACAATTATGATCTGCTCTACAAAAATGAGTGCCAGAACTGGCGAAACAAAATCAATAAGGCAAAGAAAACTTCTGGTTTTCCTTCTGAGCGTCTGGAAGAAATGCTGGCTGCTTTTGAATCCTTCAAAAAGGAAGCCTTGCAGCGGAAACAGGCTGTGAAAAAGAAAGAAGCCAGCCCAAAGGAATTTTCAGGCTGGCTTCTCCGGCAGAGTAATATTATTGTGGAACTGGCTGAATCAAAAAACTGACACTTCAGCAGTAAATTATTTCAGAACGAATAAATTCTTCTGCTCGGTTGCGTATGCTATTCATTGCCCTGACCCACGCCATCTGATCACGAGTTTTCAATTCCTCCGTAATTCCTTCAGCTTCTTTCATCTGGGCAATAATACAATCCAGCCGGTTCTGTGCCTGCTCATTCAGATCTGCCATATATGTCCATAGTTTGCCGGACAAAATTATACCGGGCTGGATGATATAGTTCCAGATAGGCTTTGTGCATCCGCCCCCAGATTACAATGGGGCGGTTTTCTTCCGGTAACTGTAAGTCTGGAATGTAATAGTCACCGATCAACGTATAGCTGATGCCGTTTTGACAGGTTTTCTTCGGCAAGTGTTCCATAAGCGACCTCCTGTATTCGATTTTTCTCCGAATCCAGCTGATCGTGTCCCTGTTCATGTCAAATTCAAGGCAGCTGAACTCTTAGTCAACAAACATGATACATCGTTATTAATCCTTTGAAAAATCAAACTGATTTAATTCCAAAACATTATTAAATATAAGTTTAGCTAAGAATTCTGTTCTCTTTTGCGGATCAAAACTTTTACTTTTATACTGTTTCACAACACCCCGACAAGAAAAAAATGTAGATTTTTCATATACATCCCATTTTTTGTTTAACGGTTTCTTGCCGAGATTTCCATTTAATTTCTCTTCTAGAGGAATTAAATTACCTATCTGAGAATTTTTTATATCTTCAGCATCCGGAAGCATATGTTCTATAGAAAACTCAGAGACTTCATTCCTTTGAGAGACAAACTTTTCAATCACTTCAAGAACCACTTGAACACGTTTTTTGTTTTTATCTCCTGTATAAAGGCCAAAATGTTTAGACCAACCAATATTTTTAAAAGCATTTAAAAACCACTCATAGCCCGGTAATTTTCCTTTTAGGTCAGTGGCAAATTCCTGTAATACCTCATCAGAGTAATTCTCTTCAAGGAGTTTTGAATACTTAAACACCACATCTTCTAATTTATTGGATTTTTCTTCTCCAATAATTGTATAACACACAAAAAAATTATAAATATATTTTAGAGTAAGCTCATATTTCTTTGCATCAAGAATTTCCTTTTCTTTTTGATGCATTAAGCTAAGTAGGATCGGTCTAAATTGTTCAAATCTTTTCACTCTAAAAAAGTCAAAAATCTCAAATTCAGTGGAACTACAATTTCCTTCCCTTCCATTGCTTGGATGTATTAGCTTTTCATAGTATTCTGATTTTAACTTAATATCATTATACAAATCCGCAACTTGTTTCCCACGACTGTTTTTTTGAATAGCTTGGTATGGTGAATTATATTTATCTCGTATGTCTCCATAACGATGAATTGCATAGTGTCGTACAAACTTATCAATGGATGATCCAAGGACTCTTTCCATATCCTCCCATTTCGTTTTTGCCTCGTCACGTAGTGCAACAGGTTGAATATATCGCATAATATAATTTTTTAACAACTCATGCGATGCCAAATCCTGTCCTCTAGCGTTTAATATCTCAAAAATAGTGTACGAATCTTCCTCGGATGATGATTCTATTTTAACAGCCGTCATATCTAAAAGCGTTGCTCGTATATCTCTAAGTCTCTCTTGAATATCTTTTACTGATTTTAAATCTTCCTTAATGGAAAAGTAGAAAAATTTTATAGCATCACCAATATTCTTATCTCTTGATTTAGACAGAATATGTGTATCAACAAAAGCAGTAATTGACATTTTAGGATCTTTGATATTAATCATACCAGCAATGATATGACTAATTGACGTATGAAATTCTGAATTAAGAATAACCATATCTTGATTTCGATTATCCTTTGACTGAAGATACGAAACTGTTCCCCAAAAATCATTCATCATATCATTTTCAAGAAAGTGTTTCATAATTGCAACCAGAAACAACGTAATAGTTGTTATTCTTTGCTGACCGTCAATAATTGTATAATAAGATAGTCCATCTTTTTTGGAACCCTTTTTCAAAACGATACTTCCAATAAAATGAGGCTTCTCTTCTGTTATTGAAAACAATACATCTTCAAAAAGATCTTGCCAACTGGATTTTTTCCAAACATATCTGCGCTGATTTCGAGGAATATCAAAAACAACTTTATTTAAAATGTCACTAATAGGATAATCTTTCGCTTCAAAAGACATTCTTCTCCTTCTTTCTATCTGTAAATTTTGAAAAGTAAGTATACTTATCGTGATAATCTTTTGTTTGTGTTTCAATTAATTATACAGAAAAACACTAAATTTGTATAGAAAAGCACAAAAACAACAATAGTTTATATCATTCCAAAATATCTCAAAGCATCTATGATAGCCGCTTCCTTTTCCGGTGTACATTTCGGCTGTCTGGCATTTTCGGATTTTGGCTTGTTGTAGTTTTCCTGCTCGATAATGCCATATTTCTGTTTAACTTGGGCGATGTAGAGGTGGCTGACTTTCAGACCTGTATGTTCCAGCACATACGTCTTAATTTCCTCATAGGTGGCTTTGCTCTCCGCAGCTGTAATATCCAACTCATCCATTTTTACCTCAACCTCAATGTGCTGTTTTGCGTTGAGTTTGGACAATAAGCACACCGTCTCCACATGCGCTGTCCTCGGGAAAAGATCGACGGGTGTCGCTTCTTCGACTTCATATCCAAGCTCCTTGAACACGGCGCAGTCGCGCGCGAGCGTCGCGGGGTCGCAGGAGACATACACTATCCTGTCGGGAGCCATGCCTGCGGCGGCTTTAATCGTCTGCTCGGAGCAGCCCTTGCGCGGCGGGTCTACAACTATGACATCCGCGGTTAGCTTCCTGCCGATCCGCGCGCTCTCCTTCGCATAAAAATCAGTCAGAACCTCCTCTGCCTTTCCTACGAAA
>OLIW01003011.1_pt1 | contig 11361 bp, 11 predicted proteins | sample 1601321 | NCBI WGS metagenome assembly OLIW01 (sample SAMEA2452114, study PRJEB22498) | human gut metagenome | reverse complement strand
AGGTATCATTAGGATCACAAGTCTTCGTATAGGCAGGTGTATATTGTATCATACAACCAATCTTAAAATTAGGATTAATATGATGACCAAGATCTACTGCTTTTGCTGAAGCAATAAACATATTATGACTAGCAATGACTTTAATTTCATTTTTATTTTCTTCTTCACTGAATCTTAAACCAGCTTGTAAAAATGGTTCTTTCTTATTCATTGTTTCATTAATTTCATTAAATGTAAGCCAATAAGTCACTTTATTTTTATATCTTTCAAATACAACTTCAGTATATTTTACAAAAAAATCTATTAATTTTGGATTTCTCCAAGATCCATATTTTTTAACTAAATTCAAAGGTGTTTCAAAATGTGATAATGTGACAATAGGTTGAATATTATATTTCAATAATTCATCTAACACTTTATCATAAAATTCTAATCCTTTTTCATTAGGTTTTTCATCATCTCCATTTGGGAAAATTCTTGCCCAACTTATTGATATTCTTAAACATTTAAATCCCATTTCAGCAAATAATGAAATATCACTTTTATAATGATGATAAAAATCAATAGCCTCATGACTAGGATAATACTCACCATCACAAATTTCATCATCAATTTGCCTTGGAATACCTTGCTGTGAACCTCTTACAACATCAGCTATACTCAAACCTTTTCCATCCAGATTATACGCACCTTCACATTGATTAGCAGCTAAGGCTCCTCCGAATAAAAAGTCTTTCTTCATATTTTTCTCCATTTCCCTGCACCTTCGCCATGCAGAAACAAATATTTTATTAAACTTCACTCTTCATAACTGTGGTACTCCAGACTACAATATTATACAATTGTATAAAGATGGTATACTACAGAGTACGAAGGAGCGAGTAGACATATCTACTTAAATAGAATATTCTAAATTTTTATAAGTTGCCACTATCTTTCCAGGCACAAATAAGTAGGACTTAGGGCCTAAACACTTATAATTTGAATGATATAGTTTATATAGTAGTCAATGCAACTTTTTTTCAGTGGAAGGAGATCTTTTAAAAAAATTGTCAAACCAATTTTTGTGACATGAATGTTCAAAAAAATAAAATGTGACTACAATCGTTATTACTAAATACATCCAAGAAACGTTCACTATTCTTAATTCTAATCTATTTAAATTAATACAATGACTTATTGATTACAATTGCTTTGATGCATATATGGAGTCAACTGATAAATATTTTATTACATCAAAAATTATAATATTGAAACATATTAGAATTTCAAGATTTTTGAATTAAACACTCACATGAATAATATATGACCATATCCATAATTGCAAAATTGAAATGATCTAGAGGGTATCACTGATTTTGATGATTTTATTCACATAACACACATATTAGGAATTAGTACTTTATCTTAAATACTCATTATTACAAAAATCGGAACTGATACGAAACATTTTGAATCTGATAAGCAATTAATTTTGTGGGAAGAATTAACATTTAACAATAATGAGACTGCTGATAAGGAAAAGTGCGTTCAAATTACAGAGGCTGTTCAATACTTAAAATAACTTCTTGTCCAATGTGTACAAGATAAAAGAAATTATATTTGAATTAAGTATAGTTGCATCAAAAATAGATGTAGTCATAAAAAGCAATCATCCAATATCAAGAGCAATAATAGTTTGCATATATCATATGATTATGAATTTTTTAAACAATCCAACTCAAGAATATAAAAATAATTTAATCAAAAATCAGCAATTGAATTTCTAAAAAAGTAGAATCTGACGTTTCTTATTTAAATAAATTCATTAGATTATTCTATTTTTCAAATAATATTTACACTTATTTTTTAGTTTATCTTTTTTTACTTTTTATCTTAATTTTTTTACTTTATTCCTTGATAACTTGTTCTTCTAAAGTTAATTCAGAAGCAGTTTTTTTATTTGAAATTAAAACAAATGGTGTATAAATAATAAATCCTACTACAATAACAACAACTGTTAAGAAAATTGCTTGCCATTGTCCACTAAATGCTAAGAATTGTTGAATGAACATTGGCATACCAGCTATTGATTCAACATATGAAGCAGTTAAGAATCCTGAAGTAATTGCATAATATCCAATATTAGCTGTAATTAAAGGTACTAATACAAAAGGTATTAAAAATACTGGATTAAGCATAATAGGTAAACCAAAAACCATTGGTTCAGAAATTCCACAAATTAATGGTAGCATTGATAACTTTGTGATATCTTTATACTCTTGACGTTTTGAAAATAACAAAATAGCTAATGCTAAAGATATAACAATACCAGAACCCCCTAAATTAGTAAATAAATGCACATATGCTAATGTATAAAATTCTTTAGGTACTAATCCTGCACTTACAGCTGCAATATTCGCTGCTAACGCAGCAGCACGTACTGGTTTCGCAATAACATTCATTGCCATATGACCATGAATTCCTGTCCACCATAATAACTGAGACAAAAGTACAATAATACTTACACCCAATTGTGATCCTACAATTTGGTTAAATGGTACTTGAATTACATTATAGATTACATTATTAATATATAAACCTGTTGTTCCATAAAGAATTCCAGCAAACAATCCAAATACTGATACTGTTATCCAAGCAGGTATAAGTGAATTAAAACTACGTGCAATCATCGGTGGAACTGTATCGGGTAATTTAATTTTTATTCTATCTAACTTCATAAGATTAACAAATAATGCATTTGATAAAATAGCCACAAAAAATGCTAAGAATAGTGAAGAAGCACCTAAAGCCCCTAATAAATTTTCTTGATCAGATACAGCTAAAAAACATACTGTTGTTACTAGAGCAGATAGTATCTTATTTTGCTCCTCACCTAAAGTATAACCCATGAGAAATACTAACCATAAAGCCATACATGAAATACATGCAAAATTTACTGTAGAAAACATTTTGGAATAGTTTTCTAACCAAGCAAATGATTCAAACTGTGCCAAACCAGTTTTTGAACAAATATAAATATTAAATAATAATGCGAACGATCCTACAATAATAATTGGCATCATTATTGAAAACGAATCACGAATGGCACAAATATACTTATTACTATTCATATAGTTAGTAATAGGCATTAAAAACTTTTCTAATATAGATGTAAATTTTTCTAACATAACTAATTATCCTCCTTTAATCTTTTTAATTCTAATTTTTTTGTAATAGAAAATACCCTCCTTCCGTGACAAATTATGTCATAAAGAAGAGTATTTGATTATCATTCTTTCCCATTTTTTAACATTGTAAATACATTTGTATTTATTAACGGAGAAAAACTTAACACTGTTCATTTTTTTCTTCTAAATCACTTAAAATAGGATTAGTTGAATGCCTATAATATTCTAATTTTTTTATATTCAAAGTTTTCTTTATAATTTATTGAAAAATAAGCTGAATAAAGTACGTCTAGTAAAAAACTTATTGAAAGATTACTGTTAAAATTAGCAATATTATGCCTTAAGTTTTCTCTAGTTGAAATATAAAGCTTTGCATTTCCCATATGACTTAATGTATTTTCACCATATGAAGTCATTGTAATAAAAGGTATTTGTCTTTGAACACATGTTTCCGCCATTTGAATGATACTTTTTGTTTCTCCTGAATAAGAAATGAAAATAACACAATCTTGTTTTTTAACACAATAAACATCATACCTTTGATAGTTCGAATTACTAACAATATAAACATTCTTACCAATTTTCATCATTTTTTCTTTAAATGATTCAGCAATATTTAATGCTGTACCTTTAGAATAAATATGAATATTCTCAGCATGTATAAGAATTTGAATTGCTTTTTGAAACAAATCATGATGTAACAAAGAAAGTGTATCATCTATTGTCTCTTTATAAAGCCTTCCTATCTTGTTTGCTACCTTATAAATCGTATCACCTTCATCAAAAGGAACATTGGGATTAATAACTCCAAACTGCCTATTCAAATATTCTATTTCCTCTAAATATGTATCTTTAAAACTTTGAAATCCTGATTGTCCTACTTTTTTACAAACATTTAAAACTGTAGCAGGAGAAGTATACGTTTCTTTGGCAATATTTCTTGCTGAATAATCCCTTATATTCTCTCCTAAATTAAGAATATAATCTGCTATAATCTCCTCACCTTTAGAAAAATTTTCTTTTCTTGTTAACTTATCTACTAATAACATATATTTTCACTTCCTTATTTATATTGTACTAAACGATTTAGTATTCGTACAGTTTTTTAATACTTTTCTACACATAACACATCCAAATTCTTCATAGATAAAAAAAAGCCATGTCTATGGCTTTTTTTTCCACAAATAATAGCTTTATCACTGTTATTGTGATAATTCACTATAAGTTTTGTATTGTCGTTAATATACCAAACATCTTCTGTTTTACTACTTTCATTTGGCTCTCCCCAAACAATCCTTAATTCGTTCTTTGTAAAATTAGTAATATAACTATTTAGCTCTGCTTCATCTTCCATTTGTGAAATTTCTTTTAATGAAGGCAAACTATCAATGGTTTTATGATTGATATTTGTCCAAATGAAAATGCCAATACACTTAGTATTCCAATCGCAAATATAGTTATTCTTCTTTTATATTTTTGAGTTTTCAACGCCTTCATAAATTCCAATTTATATATTTCTCTGTATCTACATTATACCATTTTCCAATACCTGCTACAATGTTTCAAAATCTTAAGACTACTATTTTTTCTGCTTTTGAAAAGCTACTTATCCGTCCATAATTTGTAAAGGGTGCTAAGCATTGCTTACGCAACAAGCCCTTGACAAACCATATTCCGATAAGTTTAGGGTAAACAAGCAGAAATGAAATAGTCTGTTGTTTCAAGGCAACGAAAAAGAGATACCAGCAGATTTATGCAGTATCTCTAACATAATAGTATTATTCTTTTATTTGCAAGCAGGTAAACACAGGTTATTTCTTAATATCCTTTTGTTTGGGAAACTCCATTTTCACATATAAAGACAGGTTTCTGTGTTCTATCATACATCTTGTTCAACATGATTCTTAGTCCTACAGGATCAATCTGCCATCCCCAATCACTTGCCTTAAGATGAGGGTTCTTTGTAGATACAACGAGATTACCCGCAGTCTGTTGACCATCTTCCTTACATGTTGCGATAGAACTTGAATAATATGAGAAGCTGACAAAGTCACATGTATATTTTTTAAGTAATTCTGAATCTTCTTCTGTAACAGTTAGATGAATATCATTTTCTCTAAAGAAACGATCCATATAGCTTGGATAATGACCATTCGCTAGTATATCTATCGCAAACCACTGATGGATTTCTTCATCTCTGACTGCTTTTAAGTTATCTTCTGGAGTAGATGTAAGTGGATAATAACAGAAACATGCCACCATACAGCCTGATTGACTCTTTGGAGAGAGTTTTTTCGCAATCTTAATTGTCTTAGCACTTGCTACAAATTGATGATGTAATGACTGGAATACGAGTGTCTGATTATAAGGCTGATCCTTTTCTTTTACTAATCCTACACCATTATAAGGACTAAAGTATCCAGCATTTATTTCATTAAATGGGAGGAAGTAATCAATATATTCTCCCCAGTTTTCAAATACAACTGTCGCAAATCTTTCATAGAATTCAATCAGTTTTCTATTTGTCCATCCACCATAATGTTCTACTAGGTATAATGGAACAGCATAATGATTCATTGTGAGAAAGATCTTCATACCTGCTTTATGTACTTCTTTGAAGATATGATCATAGAACTTAATTCCCTCTTCATTAGGTGTTTCTTCATCTCCATGAGGATAAAGTCTTGCCCAGCTGATTGAGAAACGATAGATATCAATACCTAATTCTTTAAGTAAGGCAATATCTTCATCAATATGATGGTAACCATCACTACCCTGTCTAAATGGGTAGTGTCCTATTCCTTCACATTTCTTTGCTTCATCAATAATATCTTGTGTAAGTAATCTTGTAGATGTTGTCGCATCAGATGTTCTTTTTAGATAGGGTCTACAATCTTGTGTATCTAAGCCTTTACCGCCTTCTTTATAGCCACCTTCATACTGGCTGCTGGCAGTGGCTCCACCCCATAATATATCTTTTGTCTTTTTCATAGTTTCCTCCTTTATTAAAAAAACTAAGGTTTTCACCCTAGTTTCTTCGCAAGCTTGTAAGCACCATATTCCGGTGTATGGATAGGTGAAATAAGATAATCTATTGTTTCATTCAAAACAGGTAGAATATAGTGAGAAGCATGATCAAATACACCTCCAATATAAGAAATACGAGGTGTTGAATCATGTTGTTTTAAAAGTGTTTGTATAAGTGAACGAATTTCTAATGCTGTCTGTTTATATATTTCTATCGCATAAGGATCTCCCTGATTGGCAGCTAATCCATTGATATAAGCATAGGATGCAGTAGATGTACGATTTAGATGATTCATAAATGTGATAATATCATAATCAATATCTAGATGACATTCTTCCATAACAAGATCATAAAGAGCTGTCTTTTCTAGTCTGCCATCTATTTCTTTACAGAATGTATTAAACATCTTCTTCGCAATCCAATAAGCACTGCCTTCATCTCCTAATTGATAACCCCAGCCTCCACAACGTGTGAGCTTATTATTCTTAAGTGATAAGGCAATACTGCCTGTTCCTGCAATGACCACAATGCCATCATGCCCATCTAACGCACCTTCTATCGCAATTCTTACATCACTTTCTACGACAAAAGGTCGATTTCCAAATGCTTCTTTACATATATATTCTATTTTGTCTCTTAGTTCTTTCTGTTGGCCATATCCTGCAAGTCCTGCACCAATAATGGCAGTATGATCAGGATCTAGCTGATTGACACCATCTCTTAATATTTCAATAGATTGATCTTGTGGCTGAGTTAAAACATGTACTGTAGGAAGTATTAGTTCTTTTAAACGTATTCCGTTCTCATCAAAAAGAACCATCTTTGTTTTTGTACCTCCGCCATCTATACCTATATACAACATTTCTGTTACCTCTTAATTTTCAGATGCTTCGTTTGCCTTTTCTTCTTCTAATAATTTATTATCATACATCTTAAAGAATGGATAATACATAATAACTGAAAGTATAATTAGTACAATACTTAATACTGCCGCTCTCCAGTCACCACCACATGCAAGATATGCACCAATTGGGCCAGGAAGTGTCCAAGGGGCAATAGTGACTGCACAGTTTACTAAATGCATAGCTGTTGCAATCCAAGCAATAGTTGCAAGAACTAATGGGACTAAGATAAATGGAATTAACAACATTGGATTTAATACGATTGGTGCACCAAAGATCATTGGTTCATTGATATTGAACAGTGAAGGAAGGATAGTTGTTCTACCGAGTGTTTTACCATATTTACTCTTAGCTGCAAAACAGAATAGAATCGCAAGTCCTAAAGTAGCACCAGAACCACCAATATGGACAAACCACTGTAAGAACGGTTCTACACCAATATGAGTGGCAGTCTTACCTGCTGCAACTGCTGCAGTATTCTGATCTAATAGAATTAACCAGATTGGTCTAGCAAGTGAGCTGACAATAGAGTCACCATGAATACCAAATGACCAGAAGAACATGATTAAGAAAATAATGAGTAATGTAGAAGGTAATGTATCAGTCGCATTGACTAAAGGTTTAATAAGGTCACCTACAATGCTGTGAACATCTACACCTAACTACATAGTGAGTGTAGAAATACCTAAGATAATGATAATAGTAGGTGTCAATGATTCAAATGATCTTGCGACTGCAGGTGGAACAGCTGCAGGCATAGTGATCTTTAATCCTTTTACCTGTGTAAAACGATATACTTCTACACCAATAAAGGCAGAAATAATACCAATAAACATACCTGCTGAACCTAAGTGTTCTGCAGGAATAACATAACCAGATGGGAGCTGCTGTAAAAATGCATTTAATTCAGCATTCTTAGTGGCAAGAGCTGCGATTGAATCTGTGACATCTGGAATAGATGCTGGTACAACTGTAAGCAGGAATGTAAGTTCTGCCATAATTGCACCACTTAAACCATCTAAATCATATGATTTAGCTAAAGAGTAACCAATACCAAATACAGCATAGAGTGTCATGATATACATTGACATTCTATAAGGTAAAAGAATTGCGACTGCATTTGCTTTAATGAATTTTGCGAGTGCCCAGTCTGCAGGCATCTGGTTGTAAGAAAAAGCAACAACCATTAATAATGAGCTAACAATGATAATCGGTAATGTCGCAATAATACCATCACGGATCGCGCGTAAATGTCTTTGATTAGAGAGTTTTTCTAATGGACCCGCTAGTTTACCCTCAATGACATTTGTAATTGCATCGAACATAATTTAATCTCCTATTATTTAATCATTAATATTAATACAAAGGCCATCAAAGAGAAGAGACCTGTTACAAGCCAAAAGTTTTTACATAATCCTTCTTTTCTTTCAATGAAATACTGGGAATAAGCAACACTGAGTCCACATGCAAGACCACTAATTAGTGCATTAGGGAGTCTGAAGTCGATGTGGAGATAAGTGAATCCATTGACACAGATGAGAAGGGACAACATTGTAGAAACAAGAATAAGTAATGCACTCTTGAAACCAAACATAGGGATATCATAATCCGTTATACCAAAGACATTCTTGTTTTGTTTATTGTTTTGATTTTTTACAATGTACTTATTCATCTCATATCCTCCTATAGATTACTTTTTACAGTTTTACTTATATTTCCATTATTTTTAAGAAGAGCTTCTTCACATTCTTTTTCATCTCTACCTGTTAAACCAGATAGAATCGCAATCTTTACATTGCAGTGACATTTAGTTAATAATGCGATTGATTCTTCTTCAGAACAATCTAAAGATTGTGAGACAATGTTAACAGCTCTGATCTTAAGTTTTTCATTGGTAGGCTGTACATCAACCATAAGGTTTTTATAGACCTTTCCTCTTTTGATCATTACAGATGTAGAAAGCATATTTAAGACAAGTTTTTGTGCAGTACCTGCCTTCATTCTTGTAGAGCCAGTCACGACTTCTGCACATGTAATTGCTTCAATTGGATAGTGGGAGTATTTTGATATTTCCCCATTGTGAACACAACAGATAGAAACTGTCTGGCATCCTAGTGTGCGCGCATATTGAAGTCCGCCAATGACATAAGGTGTTCTGCCTGATGCTGCAATACCACATACAACATCTTTGTCTGTTAAGTGGATATTCTTTAAGTCCTCTACAGCGAGTTCCTGAGAATCTTCTGCACCTTCTATTGCAGTTGTGAGTGCGATGTTCCCACCAGCGATTAATCCTTGTACAAGTTGAGGATCAACACCATAGGTAGGAGGACATTCTGATGCATCTAGTACACCTAATCTCCCTGATGTACCAGCACCAATATAAATCAATCTGCCACCTTGACTCATCTGTTGATAGATACAGTCAACAGCATCTGCAATTTGCGGTAAGACGTCTCTTACAGCTAAAGCCACCTTCTGATCTTCATTATTAATAGTAGTAAGAATATCTATCGTAGACATTTCATCTATATGTAATGAATCAGGATTTGACTGTTCTGTATCTAAGTTATTTAAGTTCATTCTTGTTCCCTCCTTCCAATATCATTATAGACTTGTTGAAATATTATTTCAAGTATATTTCATTATAAATGAAATGTTATTTCTATAATAAAAGACTCATAGTGAAATATGAGTCTACTTTTTGAGTATAGAGACATTGTCTTTAGAATCTATGAGATTCTTTTTATGTTCTTCAAAGTTCTTCTTAAATACACCATAGTACAATAAGTCAGTTATCACAAATGAAGAGATACGAGAAGAGACTGCACCAATACGCAAGGCTTTTTCTTCACTTGGTACTTTAAGTGAGTAGGTACTTAGTTTAGAAATTGGATTAGAGTTGATCTGTGTAATAGAGATAAATGGTATTTGTTTTTCATGTAACACTCTAGCAACATCTACTAAACCAGTTGTAGAACCTGAGTAACTGATAATAAGTGCTGCATCATTTTGATCCATGCTTTGGGCAAAGGTCATCTGTACATGTAAATCAGCGTTATAGATCACCTTCTTGCCTATACGCATGAGTTTTTGGTAGATATCTAAACCAATGACTGATGAACCACCTACACCAAAGAGATAGATAGTAGAAGCATTATTGAGTAAGTCTATTGATGCTTCTAGTGTATCTATGTTTATTAACTGGTATGTTTTTAAGACTGTGTTCATATTTAATCTACAGCCTTTTTCTACTAATGTACTGATATTATCTTCTGGTTCAAAGATGAGATCTACTTCTTGTTTTTCTTCTTCTTTAGTAGATTGGGCTAAGTTCATCTTTAAATCACTGAAGCCTTTAAAACCTATTTTCTTTGAGAAACGGATAATAGCAGCTGCAGAGGTATTTGTCTTTTCACCTAGTGCCTGTGCAGAATCCTGTAAAATATCATTTTCTAGTATGTATTCAGCTATAAGCTTTTCTGTTGCAGTATAGCTATCATTGTATTCTTTAATTCTTAAATATGCGTTCATGAGATCACCTCCGATTAACCTTATTATAGCATATAGAAAGAGTTGTTTTGTATATAAAAATATCCCCTAGAGGGGGGATTGGAAATCATGAGGTTTCCGTACTTGCCATTTTATACTGTCAAAAATTCAGTTTTCAACTTTTTATAGAAAACATCATAATTAAGTTGTTCACATCATTTTAATCAGTGCTTAAAAAGATTACCAAGATTCAACCTATTTCATTGTCCTTCTTATGATTTTTTGTTTATTATTCTTATCAAATTATATTTTCCCTTCAAGAATTAAATATATCACTTTACCATAGAATATAATTCTTTTTACCTTTATGTTTTTTAACTTTTTTCCTCTATTCTTACCCTTTAACATTTTATCCCAATATTCATCTATTTCTTTATTAGTTAAACTATCATCAAATACCTTTGAATACTTTTGGAATTGTTCTTTGAGATCGTTATTAGTCACATTATCGGAATTATTTAGAATAGCAACAGCCATTTTATTCCCAAACATGTTTTTACGTTGTATCCATATCCCTAATTTCTCGTTTGATATATCAACTATACTAGGCGAATCTTTTCCTTCAAGTTTTTTCATACTTACCATATCACTAGTAATATCTGGATCATTAATTTCGTTATATTTATTCAAAAAAGAATTAATACTTGTATCTTTTTTTGAATACCCACAAACCACAGGTTAGTGAAAATTAAATTTCATAAGCACCGAT
>OLIW01003008.1_pt1 | contig 11369 bp, 9 predicted proteins | sample 1601321 | NCBI WGS metagenome assembly OLIW01 (sample SAMEA2452114, study PRJEB22498) | human gut metagenome | reverse complement strand
GTAATGTTAAAGATGCTTTAAAACAGATATTACAGAAAATTTGTAACGATTATAATTATCATATAAAATCACTTGAAGTAATGCCAGACCATATACATATTTTCATAGATGTGCCACAGACTGTCGCTCCTTATGCGATGTGGCTAGAACTCTTAAAAGTATCAGCGCTATCGAATTATTTAAAGCGTATCTGCAACTTAAAAAGTTCTATGCAGGATGTGGAACTTTATGGCCAGGATGGTATTTTGTCTCAACTGTAGAACGCATAAGCGAAGCTGCAGTAATTAAGTATATCGAGGAACAAAAAGATGATAAGTCACGAAGAATACAAAAAGGCTCTAAAACAATTTCATAAGCTTTCTGATAGACATATTCTAGCTGCTGAAACTGATATGTCTTCTTATGATATACAAAAAGTTGTAAAGCTTTCGGATAAGATCAGAAAAGCGGGTAACGAACTCGTAGGTCTTATGAGAAAGAATTATGACCATCTTATGCGTACCAAGAGATATCGTAAGCTGCTTAAATTGTATGGCTCTACGGAAGACAAGAAAAAACGTAAACATTTTGCTGGACAGCTCAATGAAATGCAAAAGCAGTATGACGTTACCTGGGATTTTTGTAGAAAATCAATGATATTTATTGGCAAGAAGTATAATGTAGATGCGGTTTTTGCCCTTACTAAAGCTGAAGATATTTGGCGTGGCATGGAAAAATGTTTATATGGTAATGGTAATATCTTACATTTCTCTAAATATGGAGACTTGCCTTGTATAAGGGCAAAACAGATGAATCGTGGTATCCGTATATTCGTTAAGGATAATAAGTTACAGTTCAAACTTGGCAGGACGGTATTTGGAATAAAGATTAATGATAGATTTCAGACAGATGAAGTGAATGCAATATTGAATTATCTTGCTGAACCTGAGATCATGAATAATAAGGCTGTGCAGACACTTATGGATGAAGCGTACTGTATTGATACATATAGACCCTGCTATGCTACGCTTGTTCCTAAGATGATAAGAGGGAAATACAGAGTATATCTGCATCTTACTATTGAGGGTAAGGCAAAGCCAAAATATGATAGATTTGGCAGCCCAAGACATAAATATGGCAAAGGAATGATCGGCGCTGATATTGGTACACAGACTGTTGCTTATACATCTGATACTGAGGTGGGCTTGAAGAATCTTTCAGAGCGTGGCAACAGTATTCAGACTTCTGAGAGAAAAGAACATCTGCTTTATCGTGCTATGGACAGGTCAAGACGTGCAACTAATCCTCAGAATTATAATGATGATGGTACTGTTAAAAAAGGCCGTAAAACCTGGAAATATTCTAATCATTATAAGAAATTAAAAGAAAAACACTCTGAACTATGTCGCATCAATGCCATAAACAGACAGCTTGCAATAAATGAAGACGCTAACCATTTAAGAAGTCTTGGAGATGTATTTATCACAGAACCTAAAAATGCAGGCAGGCTTATGAGACGAGCCAAAGAAACTACGGTCAATAGCAAAGGCAAGTTTAATAGGAAAAAGCGTTTTGGCAGATCCATAAAGAACAGATGTCCTTCTGGGTTTCAAACTGCTGTAGAACAGAAATTCAAGGTATCAGGTGGTATATATATTGAAGTATCTAATGATTATAGAGCCTCACAGTACGACCATACTATTGATGACTATATTAAAAAGAAACTATCTGAGCGAATGTATAAGCTGCAAGATGGTACTGAGGTACAACGAGACTGGTATTCATCATTCCTATTATACTGTTACGATTACAGAACCCAAGATATAGATAAAAACAAATGTATTTCTGAATTTGATAAGTGTTACAGCAAAGAAAAGGCTCTAATCGAATGGATTAGGGTTAACGAGATCAAGGTATTAAATAGCGGAATTAAGATAGCGTAAAACATATTCAGGGAGATTGACTATACTTCCTTACGAAAGTAGAAATTTACCGTTAATGTGGTCGCTGGACTGCTTGGTAATGAAAGTTCTGATTCAAATAGATTTACACTTGTAACTCCAAAGTCTGAAAATGATGTACGATTACAAGCTACACTTGGCAATCAGAACCCCACGGGCTTGCCCGTGGGAGTAGTCAGCAAGCTGTGCTTGTGCGTTTCCAATAATACCCTAAATCAATATTCTTATTTTGCATGACTTACTTTAATATATTTTAGAAAATATGTCAATAAAGTATTTTTTCTAATATTTCTATAGCCTGAGGTAATTTATCTAAATCGATAGAAGAGTAGTTCATGATGAAGGTATGTGATGTATGAGGTATATTCTTAAGATAGTAATGGGAAATTGCTCTTAGATGGATTCCTTCTTCTTTTAATTTATTGATAAGTGTTTCATCAGACATATGTGTATGAATCGTAATAAGGAAATGAAGACCTGCATCTTCCTTGGAAATAGTAATCATATCCTTTAAACTACTTTCTTCTAACATTTTTACAATCGCATCACGCTTATTATGATAATGGTTACGTAATTTAGTAATATGCTTATCAAAATAATGTTCATTAATAAATGATGCAAGAGTATATTGTTCGAAGTTAGAGACTGTACAGGCATAAAAAGAGAGCTTCTTATTATAGAGTTCTAATAAATGATGAGGAAGCACCATATAACTAATACGAATAGTAGAAGCAAGAGTCTTAGTGAAGGTATTCATATAAATAACCTTTTCACTTAAATCAATACTCTGCAGGGCAGGAATAGGATGGCCACTTAAACGTAATTCACTATCATAATCATCTTCAATAATATAGCGATGTTCTTTTTTATTTGCCCAGCCAAGTAATTCGTAACGGCGAGACACAGGCATAATAATACCAGTTGGGAAATGATGAGAAGGAGAGATGTGCGTAATATCTACATCTAAATCTTCTAATTGATCTACAAGAATTCCCTGTTCATCCATATCTATAGGAACACATTTAGCCCCTAAACTAGAATAAACATCTAATATTTTATTATAACCAGGATTCTCTACGGCATAGACAAGATCTAAACCTAATAATTGTACGAGTAATCCATATAAATATTCAGTACCTGCACCGATAATGATTCTTTCTGGTTCAACATCCATATTTCTGAATTCTTTTAAATGATGAGAAATCGCTTCTCTTAATTCATAAATACCACCTACTGGAGGATTAATCATTAGTTCTGATTGGTGTTCATTTAATGCGTCCTTCATAAGTTTTGACCAGGTTGTGAAAGGAAACAAATGGGCTGGTGTCTGATTAGAAGAGAAATCACACCAATAGGATTCTTTCTTAATAGAAGGTTTATGAATCATCTTGGCAGGAATAAGGGGTGTCTTATTATTAATCGGAGATACATAAAAGCCTTTCTTAGGTAAAGAATAAATATATCCTTCAGCCATTAACTGCGCATAGGCATTCTCTATTGTAATAATACTAATACCTAGATTTTTCGCAAATGTACGCTTAGAAGGTAACTTCTCATCTGCTGTCAGATGTCCCTCTAGAATATCGTTCTTAATAAATGTATATAATTGCTGGTAGAGAGATTTATGGTTATTTTCATCAAAACTATATGTAAGCATAAATACCTCCTTTCTTTTCTAACAATTATAGCGTAATCATTTGAAAAAAAGAAGAAAACAGCATAGAATAGTCATATTAATGGAGGATAATCTATGGCGTTAACGGCTAAAAGAATTACAGAGAATTTTAAGGAATTAGAAGATCTTAATAATGAAGCATTTCCTAAAGAAGAACGTGTCTCTATTGAAAGAATGATTGATTTATCTCAAACTGGTATATCAGATCTTTATGGTGTCTATGATGAAAACACATTTGTAGGTTTCTTCATGACAATGACATCTGCTACATGTGTTTATTTATTCTATCTCGCAATCTGTTCATCACTTCGTTCTCATGGGTATGGAGGACGTACTTTAAAGTTGATGGATGATCTCTATCAAAGACAGATTGTGTTGGATATGGAACCTTTAGATGATCAAGCAGCTAACTATGAACAGCGTTTAAGACGTACTAAGTTTTATGCGAGTCATGGCTATCGTTCTAGTGGGTATCATTTATTCTATTGGAATCAGACATTTGATTTATTATGTACAAGAGGTCCTTTCCTAAAAGATGACTTTATTGACATTACTAAAGAACTTCAAAGAGTTGTGGATGAATCAGGAGAAGGGGACTTCCATCCAAAGATGTTGAAGGCAACCTATGATATTCTAGATATTATTGATTTATAAGAACCGAAAGGTTCTTTTTTTCATTTCCTAACACTTAGGAAGTTAAATTGAATGCACAAAGCACTCTAAACCATTACAATGAAGGTACAGGAGGTTCTACGTATGAATAATAGACAGCAGCGTATTATAGATATCCTTCATGATTATGATGAATGGGTGACAGGTAAAGAGCTTGCTTCTATGTTGTCTGTATCAGATCGTACAATCCGTTCTGATATTGAGCATATTAATAAAGAGTATGAATGTACTCTTATAGAAGCCAATCGTCGTAAAGGTTATCACTTAGACGAGATGCTGACAAGTGTAAAAGGAATTACGACAAAGTCAGTGATTCCTCAGACATCTCAGGAACGTGTATCTTGGATTATTAAGGAATTATTGTTTAAACAGGAAATCAATCTTATTGAATTACAGGATCGTATTTATGTGAGTGGTTATACGATTGATAATGACTTAAGAAATATCAGACGCATACTCAATGAATATCCTTCTTTAAAAGTGGTACGTGTAAAGAACCACATTCGTTTAGAAGGTGATGAAAATGAAAAGCGTTCTGTATATAAGCATCTATTAGAATCAGAAATCAAAGGAAATTTCACAAATATTAGTGCCTTGTCTCATTTATGGAAGGATTTTAATCTCATTGATGTGGTAGATATCTTTAAGAATGTCTGCGCAAATAATCATTATAAGTTCAAGAATGTCAGTCTTCCTATGTTGATGATGCATGCTGGTATTGCGATTGAACGTATCAGGAATAAGAATTATTTATATGAAACACAGAGTGACTGTACATGTATTGATTTAGAATATCATGTCTCAAAGGATTTTTTTGAAGAATTATCACAAAAGTTTGGTATTCCTTATGTTGAAGAAGAAGTCGTTAAGTTTGCTTTCTTATTAGAAGGAAGAGGAAGTCATGTAGACTTAAAAACAGAATCACAGCAGTTAGTAGAAGAGGTATTAGTAGATATTAGAGACTGTTTTGATATTGATTTGAGAGATGATGAAGAACTTTATAATAGTTTAGTTATTCATATGCAGTCATTACTTGATCGTATTAAAGTAGATAAACCTAATACAACAGCTTATTTAAAGGAGATTAAAAGACAATATCCTTTAGTCTTTGAAATGGCGATACATGCCAGTGATGTCATTTCTAAAGCTACAGGTAAACCTTTAGTAGAAGATGAAATCTCTTATCTCGCTTTACATTTTGGAACAGCCTATGAAAGACATATCAATACACAGAAATACCGTGTAGTCATGATTATTCCCCATAATCAAATGCTGGCGAAAGCATGTATGGATAAGATTGAAACACGTTTTAGAGAACGTATGGAAATTATTAAAGTATTCCCATTCTTTGAAAATAATATGATTTCATCACTTCATCCTGACTTGATTTTGACTGTTGTACCTTTACAGCATGAATTGTCTATTAAGACAGTATCAATTAGTTTATTTGTGAACTATGAGGATGAAAGTCAGATCTTCCAGGCACTCAATCAATTAGATAGAGAAAAATATCATGATCAGTTCTGTCATATTGTAAAGAAGCTGATTGGACAGGAAACATTCTTTATAAAAAAAGACATCGCATCTAAGGAAGATGCTATTAACTATTTATGTGATAATCTGATTCAGTTAGGCTATGCCACACAAGAATATAAAGAAGATGTTTTTAAAAGAGAAGAGATGGCAGGAACAGCCTTTGTGCAGGGCTTTGCGGTACCTCATGCCATTACAGTACAACCATTACGTTCTACTATATCCGTCATGGTCTTAAAGAATCCAGTGAAGTGGGGTAAGTATGAAGTACGTCTTATTCTCTTATTGTCTATCAGCGAACAGGATAATCAGATGCTGCATACATTCTTTGATTGGTTATCTAATGTACTTATTGATTACAACCAGCTGATGCAGTTTATCGAAGCAGACAACTATCAACAATTTATGAAGCTAATGACAGCGTGAGGTAACATATGAAAAAACAACAACAGACTATTGCATCATTACCAAGACGTTTTGGTGCATACTTATTAGATTGGTATATTGGTGCTCTTTTTACATCATTTCCTATCGCAATTGTGTCACAGAAGATTTATGGCACAATGAAGAACCAGAATCTACTAAAGTACCCTCATCAGTTAGGACTGATTTGTGGGTTACTCGCATTACTAGGCGCAATGTTTTATTATGTCATTATTCCTTTAGTGATTAATAGGGGACAGACAATCGGTAAAAGAATATGTCATATTAAGATTGTAAAGAGTGATGGCAAAGATGTAGGCCTTAAAGAACTATTACTAAGAGAAGTATTAGGAGCCATTATTATTGAAGGAGTTCTATATTCTGCAAGTACAATATTACATCAGGTATTACAGATCAGTTTAGGTATTAGTTTAGTTAAGCCGATGATGTATGTTGGCTTTGCGATTACAATCGTGAGTGCCATTTTATGTTTAGTGAATAATAAAGAACATCTAGCATTACATGATTATCTAGCACGTACTAAAGTAGTGAATTTTTCCTAAATAGAGGAAATCGCATTCACCACCTGAAAATAAATATAAGTTTATACTATGAATTGTGAGATGGAGGAAATCACATGGAAGATTTAGAATTATTAAGTTTTAACATTATTTCTGCCGTGGGTGCTGCAAAGTCACGTTATGTACAGGCAATGTATCTTGCTGAGAAGGGTGATTTTGATGAAGCTCGCGCAAAAATCAAAGAAGGAGAAGAAAGCTTTGTGAAAGGTCATGAAGCACATGCATCACTTATCCAGAAGGAAGCATGTGGTGAAAAGACAGTTCCAACAATTCTTCTTATGCATGCGGAAGATCAGCTTATGAATGCTGAAACAACAAAAATCATGGCTGAAGAGATTATCAAACTATCTCAAAGAATTAAAAAATTAGAAGGAGGAGAATAGGATGAAAAAGGTTTATTTATTCTGTAGTGCAGGTATGTCTACTAGTATTCTTGCAAGTAAGATGCAGGAATTTGCTAATAGCCATAACCTACCAATTAAGGTCGCTGCTTTTTCTCATAACAAATTAGGAGAAATCGTTAAATCTGATTGTCCTGATTGTATTTTACTTGGTCCACAGGTTGAATATCTTTATGACGAAACAGTAGCTAACTTCGGGCACCTAAACATACCTATTTCTGTAATCGACCAGGATGATTACGGTATGATGAACGGTGAAAGAGTACTAAAAAAAGCAATTCTATTAATTAAGAAAAACAATAAATAATAATTAAAGGGAGTACTTAAAGTATGATGAAACAACTTGAAAAGTATTTAATGCCTTTAGCGGAAAAAATCGGGCGTAATAAATACTTAATATCAATTCGTGATGGTTTCTTAGTATCAACACCATTACTTATTGCAGGATCAATTTTCTTATTAATCGCAAACTTTCCAATTGCAGCTTGGACAAAATTTTTAGAATCAACAATTATCAATCAGAAAACAGGTGAGTCACTTGCTGCATTCTTATCAAAGCCATCTGATGCAACATTCACTATCATGGCAGTATTTGCGGTAATGGGTATCGCTTATTCATTTGCTGGTCAGATGAAGACAAACAAGATCTTCGGTGCTGCCTGTGCACTTATGTCATGGTTCTTAATCATGCCATACTCAATCACTGGTAATGTTGCTGTAGGATCTAAAACTATTGAAGCAACTCTTTCTGGTATCCCATTAGGATGGGTTGGTGCTAAGGGTATCTTCGTAGGTATCATTACTGCATTCTTAAGCGTACATATTTATGCTTGGGTAGAAGGTAAAGGCTGGACAATCAAGATGCCAGCTGGTGTTCCACCAACAGTTGTAGAATCTTTCTCAGCATTGATTCCAGCAACATTCGTAATGACTTTCTTCTTCCTAGTAAACTTAATGTTTGGTTTCTTAGGAACAAACGTATTCCAGATTATCTTTGAATTCTTACAGACACCATTACTTAACCTTGGTGATACATTAGGTGCAATGGTTGTTGCTTATATCTTCTTACATTTATTCTGGTTCTTTGGTATCAATGGTGGATCAGTAGTAGGTGCTGTATTTAACCCAATTCTTCAGACTCTATCAGCAGAAAACATTCTTTTCTTCACTAAAGGGCAGGGTACAGGACATATCATCTGTCAGCAGTTCCAGGACTTATTCGCTACATTTGGTGGATGTGGTTCTACATTATCATTATTAATCGCAATGTTATTATTCTGTAAATCTAAACGTATTACAGACTTAGGTAAACTTGCTTTAGTTCCAGGTATCTTTGGTATCAACGAACCAATCGTATTCGGTTTACCAATCGTATTAAATCCAACTATTCTTATTCCATTCATGTTAGTACCAACAGTAAATATCATTATCTCATACTTCTGTATGGCTCTTAAGATTGTTCCAATCTGTTCAGGTATCAACATCCCTTGGACTATGCCACCAATTATCTCAGGTTTCTTAGCAACTAACTGGGTAGGTGCACTGCTTCAGGCTGTCCTAATCGTTATTGGTGTTATTATCTATATGCCATTCATCAAGGTACTTGATAAGCAGTACTTAAATGAAGAAGCTCAGGCTCAGGCTGCTAAAGAAGAAGACGACATTGATTTAGACGACTTATCTTTTGACGATCTATAAGAAGGAGAGATGAAACATGAAAATCGTAATGATTTATGACCAGATCCAGTCTGGTAAAGGGATTAAAGATGATCACATGGTACCTTTAGGACTAGTAAAAGAATCATGTGGACCTGCTATTATGATGGAACCATTCTTGAAACAGGTAAATGGACATGTTGTATGCTGTTTATATTGTGGAGATGGATTCTATGAAGCAAATAGTGATGAAGTCAGCCGTAAACTTTGCGCAATGGTAGAAAAAATCAAACCAGATGTTGTTGTATGTGGTCCATGTTTCAACTATCTTGGCTATGGACGCATGGCTGCACGTGTCGCCTATGATATTAACGAAAAAACTCATTCACATGCTATAGCTGCAATGAGTATAGAAAATGAAGAGACAATTAATGAATATAAAGACAAGGTTCATATTATCAAGACACCTAAGAAGGGTGGTACTGGTTTAAATGAATCGTTAGAAGGAATCTGTCAGCTTGCCAAGGCAATGTGTGAACAGAAAGACGAAGACATCGTTGCTTCTAAGTATTGTTTCTAAATTAACTTGAGGATACGTGAGGACGTATCCTCTTTCAATAAAAGGAGGATATTAATATGTACGGTATTATTGCTACTTGGAGAATGGCTTTAGAAGGTATTACCAAAGCAGATGAAATTTTAAAGAATCATGGAGATGCAGGAGATGCGATTGTTGAAGCTGTTAAGGCTGTAGAAGATTTCCCATATTATAAATCAGTAGGTTATGGGGGATTACCTAATGAAGAAATGATTGTTGAATTAGATGCGGCTTATATGAACGGAAATACTCTTTCTGTAGGATGCGTTGGGGCAATCAAAGACTTTGCCAATCCTGTAGAAATCGCTAGAAAGTTATCTCATGAAAAGGTAAATAATTTCTTAGTAGGTGCAGGTGCTGAAAAGTATGCATCTAAGAATGGTTTTGAAAGAAAGAATATGCTTACTGAACGTGCTGAAATTCATTATCATAATAGATTAAAAGAAATGACTCAGGAAATTAAACCTTATTCTGGTCATGATACAGTAGGTATGGTCTGCTTAGATGAAAATGCAAAGATGACTTCTGCGACTTCTACAAGTGGTCTATTTATGAAGCGCTCTGGTAGAGTAGGTGATTCACCCGTATCTGGATCTGGTTTCTATGTTGATAGTGAAGTAGGTGGTGCAAGTGCTACAGGACTTGGTGAAGATGTAATGAAGGGCTGTGTCTCTTATGAAATCGTAAGAATGATGAAAGAAGGTATGCACCCACAGGCTGCATGTGAAAAGGCGGTTAATACATTCTCTAAAGAATTAATCAAACGTCGTGGTGAAGCAGGAGATATGTCTTTAATCGCTATGAATAATAAAGGTGAATGGGGATGTGCCACAAATATTGAAGGTTTCTCATTTGTAGTTGCAACTCCAGAACTTGAACCAACTGTATTTGTAGTAAAGCATGAAGGTGAACATAGCGTGTTTGAAAAAGCAAGTCAGGAATGGCTTGATGATTATATGCGTACAAGAACAGCCCCATTGGTAAGAAAATAATGAATGAAGAAATATTAAAGGCTGTTGATGAGATTGCAGATGAGATGATTGAAGGAATCAAGCGTATTGTACGTATTGATAGTGTAGAATCTGAGGCTGTGAATGATGCTCCTTTTGGAGAAGGCGTACGCCATGCACTTGATGAAACACTCCAGTTGTCTCGTGATCTTGGATTTGAAACAGTTGATGTTGATCATTATATCGGTTATGCACGTTATGGTAAAAGTGATGATTATGTATGTGCCTGTGGTCATTTAGATGTTGTACCAGTAGGTGAAGGCTGGAAACATCCACCATTTAGTGCTTATGAAGAAGATGGCGTGATTTATAGCCGTGGTATTCTAGATAACAAGGGTCCTATTCTTTCATGTCTTTATGCCCTTACTGCTTTAAAGAGACTTGGTATAAAGCCTGAAAGAGAAGTACGTATCATCTTTGGCTGTGATGAAGAATCAGGATTTGAGGATTTAAAATATTATTTAGATTATGAAAAAGCACCTATTGCCGGCTTTACACCAGATTGTAAATATCCTGTTGTTTATGCTGAAAGAGGACGTGCTGTTATCAAAGTGAAAGCTGATCTAGATCATTTGATTACTTTTATGAATAAGTATATCTTAAATACACAAAATAAAGGTGAAAGACTTGGTATTGATTATAAGAATGATGAGTTTGGACAATTAGAAATCCGTAACTATCATTTAACTAAAGAAGACTTCAGCTTTTCTATTAGTTATCCAGCAGGAATTACACTAGAAGAAATACTTGATCAACTTAATCGTATTGAAGGGTATGAGTATGAAGTCGTGTCTCATTTCAAGCCTGTTTATTTTGATAAAAAGGCACCAATGGTAGAAAGTGTGAAACAAAAATCAATCAAAACGTATAAAAAAAGACA
>OLIW01003007.1_pt1 | contig 11372 bp, 9 predicted proteins | sample 1601321 | NCBI WGS metagenome assembly OLIW01 (sample SAMEA2452114, study PRJEB22498) | human gut metagenome | reverse complement strand
CAGTCCAATATGGCTGGCCGCGGCATTGCCTGTACACAATTTCCAGAAGGTGCAACTGACTTAATTTCTGGTGCTGGTGCTGAATTTCGCGCAATCTCTGATCCAACCAGACTTTATCCAATCGCAGAGCCTTTTGGTGCTCTGGAAAATAATCCCACTGGTATTTTTGAGCCAAATATGAAGACTGGCTCACTTGTCACTTCTTTTGTAAATACCTATTTTCAGAATACAGGCGTTCCAGTTCTTGGCCTGTCATCAAGCAAGGGCGGCTCTGTCATCGCAAACTGGCAGGATCACGATGACTATCTTACAGATACAATAACACGTTTAAAAAGCGCGCAAACATTCTGCGAACAACATAATATTACCCTTCGCCATCAGTATCTTCTTTGGTGTCAGGGAGAATCTGACGGAGATCACCATACAAGTGCTGACGAATATACAAAACAATTTATGCAAATGTATGAAAAGCTAAAGGCTGTCGGAATTGAACATTGTTTTTTAATTGGAATTGGCGCTTATAATGGAACAGCTGATGATATCTGCTACGATGAGATTAGAAATGCTCAGTATTCATTTGCAGAACACAGAAAAGATATCACAGTCGTAAGCCGCCTGTTTGAAACAATGAAAGCACGAGGACTGATGAAGGATTCTTTCCATTATTATCAGGCCGGATATAATGAAGTTGGAAAGGATGCTGCCATAAACACTGCAAAGTATGTATTAACTGTAGCTTAGCAAACTCTTCTTTTTCGTCTTACGCATACAAAAAAGCACCTCGCACCGTACTATTAAATACGATGCAAGGTGTTGTTTTTATTTCCACTTAAAATTAATCATTCCATAAATATAGATGAACAAAATTGCTGCCGGAACAAAATATTTGAAGATTGGCTTCATCCATGACTTTATCTTAAGGCCCTTTCCTGTATTAGCCTCTTCCACAAACTTATCCCAACCCCATCCAAACTTGTTGCAGCAAAACAGTGCCAGTACAAGCGATCCAAGCGGAAGGATATTGTTAGATACAATAAAATCCCATAAATCAAGCCATGCTGTTCCCTCTGCAAATGGCTGGAATTTAATTACGCTGTATCCAAGTGCTGTTGTCAATGCAAGTACAAAGATTCCTGCAGCGCAGACAACGCATCCTTTTGGACGTGACCATCCGGTAAGCTCGCGAACCATTGCAAGAATATTTTCGCAGACACCGAGCACGGTAGACATAGCTGCAAATACCATAAACAAGAAGAACAGCGCACCCCACCAGCGTCCTCCAGGCATATGAGAGAATACTGTTGCCATTGTCAAACAAGAGGCTTGGTCCTGCATTAACTTCAAGTCCATAAGTAAAGCATGCGCAGAACATGATAACACCAGCGATAACTGCTACAAATGTATCAAGTACAATTACATGAACAGACTCGCCCATCAAAGAATGATCCTTTCCGATATAGCTTCCAAATATTGCCATACCGCCCATTCCTGTTGACAGCGTGAAAAATGCCTGATTCATCGCACTAACGACTACCGAACCATTAATTTTTGAAAAATCAGGAACCAAATAAAACTTTAAGCCTTCCTTTGCTCCTGAAAGTGTCAAACCATGAATAGCAAGTACCATCATTAAAATTAATAGTGATACCATCATGTACTTTGTTACACGCTCCAAACCGCCCTGCAGATTAAAGCTTAAAATTGCAAATGCAGCAACTACTGTAACCAGCAAGAACGTAACATTTACACCTGGATTAGTTATCATAGCCGCAAAACCAAAACTATCATTTTGTCCGGTTAAGAACTTAACAAAATAGTAAATAATCCATCCAGTAACAACAGTATAAAATGCCATCAGTGCAATATTTCCAATCAAACATACAATGCCAAAGATTCCCCATTTGTGGCCTGGTTTTTCTAGCTTTCGATACATAAAAACTGGACTTGCCTGCGATGCTCGTCCTATTGCAAACTCCATGACAATTGCCGGAAGACCTAATAAAACAAGGCACGCCAGATATACCAGCATAAAGCCTCCGCCTCCATTTTGTCCGCACATCCATGGAAACTTCCACACATTACCGCAGCCGATTGCACAGCCAGCCGACAGCATGATAAAGCCAAGTCGGCTTCCAAGCCGTTCTCGATTTTTCATAACATTTCCCTTTCTTATAATAGATTCCCTCTATGACGACAATCGAGGGCAAAAGCCTTGCCCTCGACCTCAACAGATAGATTTATTATAAGCCATACTGCACGTTACGTCAACTGCTGATTTAAACTTTTACAGTTTAAAGTAAAGAATATTTTCCCTTACACGTTTCTTACAAAAATCGGTGAACTGTATGCCCACTGTCCATTTTTCTGAGAAACTTCTACGCGATAAATATCATCGTCTTATTTTCAATCATGATGATATCGCATGATGAATCTGCAGCTCATAAAGCTTTTTGTAGATTCCATTCTGAGCCAAAAGTTCCTGATGTGTTCCGCGCTCTCTGATCTTTCCCTTATGCATAACCATTATGCAGTCAGCATGCTGAATTGTTGAAAGACGATGCGCTACCATAATAGTAGTTCGCCCTTTCATCAACTTTTCAAGCGCTTCCTGAATTAAAATTTCAGTCTCAGTATCAATATTGGCTGTTGCCTCATCCATTACAAGAATTGCTGGCTTATGCGCAAGCGTTCTTGCAAATGAAAGAAGCTGTCTCTCTCCTGCTGAGAAAGTTGCACCGCGCTCTGTAACAGGCTCCTTATATTTTTGCGGAAGCTTTTCAATAAAATGTGATGCATTAACATACTCGGCAGCAGCTCTCACATCTTCAAACGGGATATCGTCGTGCAGACGAATATTTGACTCAATATCTCCCTCAAAGATAAATACATCCTGCTGCATCTGTCCAATCGCACTTCGAAGCTGCTTCTTGGAAAGCTTTCTAATATCCACACCGTCAATATAAATATGACCCTTCTGGATATCATAATAACGTCCGATTAGATTTAAAATAGACGATTTTCCAGCTCCTGTTGCACCAACAAATGCCACCTTCTCACCAGGCTCAATTACAAAGGAAACATCACGAAGTACATAATGTTCTCCATCATATGCAAACCATACATGGTCAAACTCAATGCGTCCGAGAACCTTTGGCAGTACAACAGGATTTTCATCCTCCTTAACCTGCGGCTCCTCAGCGAGAATTGTAAATATCTTTTCTGCTGATGCTATTGATGACTGCAGTGTCGAAAACTGCTCAGCAAGCTCCTGAATTGGATCAAAGAACTGCTGAATGTACTGTGAGAAAATATAGAGAGTTCCGATGGAAATTGCTCCATCTAACACCTCATTGCTTCCGATGCCAAGCACTATCATTAAAGACAATACACTTAAAATATAGATTAGCGGGCGAAAAATCGCAAACACCATCATCTCACGGTAGTGTGCGCGGTACAGCTTGTAATCCTTATCCTTAAACTCCTCGAACTTTCGCTCCTCTCGTCCAAAGATCTGAATTACGCGCATTCCTGAAATATTCTCAGATAAAAATGTATTGATATCTGTAAGCTTTGTGCGTACAATTCGATATGTTTTTCTGGAAATAATACGAAAAACAACTGTAAGCACCATAACAATAGGCAGAAGCACAAATGAAACAAGTGCCAGTCCTCTGTCTAGCGCAATCATAACAACAGCCAGTCCTATTATCTTTACGATATTTCTAAATAAGCGCACCAAAATGCCTGAATACATCTCATTTAATGCTTCAACATCATTTGTCACTCTTGTGACAAGCTTTCCAACGGGCGTCAGATCAAAGAAACGGCTGCTTAAGCTTTGAATATGAATATACAGCTCTCGTCTTACAGTCAGAATGATCTTTTGTCCAGTCTTCTGCAAAATCCAGGTCTGTGCCATATTGAAAATAAAGCTTACTACAAGTACAATACCGTATTTCCATGCTGTATTAATAATTACATTATAATCGCCCTGCGTCTCGAAGTTGTCAATCGCATCTCCAATAAGTGTTGGTCTATATAAATCAAATCCTGTAAGTGCCAGCACAAGAACCAGACAAAGCATTACCCATCCGGCATACGGCTTCATATAAGACAAAAGATGCAGCAACGCATTTCCTTTATAATTACTTTCCAATTTGTCATCTGTCATTGAACTCATCTTGCTGCACCCCCTTACATCTCATTTAATTCCTGCTCAAGCTGCTGCTTCTCATAAATCTTTGCATAGAAGCCGCCCTCGCGGATTAATTCATCATGTGTACCATACTCAGTCAGCTCACCCTCAGTCAATACTGCGATATGATCAGCCTTTTGAAGCGTAGAAACACGATGTGCAATAATAATAGTTGTTTTTCCCTTGCGCAGACGAATCAGATTCTCTAAAATCTGCTCCTCTGTATCTGTATCGACAGCAGACAGTGAGTCATCCATAATCAATACAGGGGCATTCTTAAGAAGCGCACGTGCAATAGAGCTTCGCTGCTTCTGACCGCCTGAAAGCGTTACACCGCGCTCTCCAACAAGTGTCTGATAACCTTCTGGGAAATCAATAATATTGCTGTGAATGCAGGCCGCCTCTGCTGCTTCCTTAATATTATCGCGAAGCTTTGGATGATCAAAAATACGATCCTCAAGTCCAAACGCTATATTTTCCTCAAGTGTATCTGAGAACATAAAATTTTCCTGAGGCACATAAGCCACATCACGGTGAAGCACATGAAGCGGAATCTCATCAATAGGTCTTCCATCCATCAAAAGCATTCCTTTTTCGCAGTCATATACACGAAGAAGAAGATCTGCAAGCGTAGATTTTCCGCTTCCAGTTCGTCCAAGTACTGCTAACATCTCGCCCGGTTTAATGTGAACACTCACATTCTTTAAAACAGGTGTATCGCCATCTGGATACTGGAAGGTCAGATTCTTCAGCTCTATATCACCAGTTAAATGCTCACCATCCTTCTCTTTTACCTTATCAATGATATCTGGCTTTTCATCGAAGATATCCTTGATACGCTTATAGCCTGCTGATGCCTGGCTAAATGTATTTATACAGTCACCACAGGCGATCATCGGCCATACGAGCATACCGATATAAGAGTTGAATGCAACAAACTGACCAACTGATACAGTTCCATTAATTACCATTTTTCCTCCAATGATCAATGTCAAAAGAAGACTGATTCCCGTAATCAAATCAAGCAGTGGTCCAAACAAACTCCTTAGCTTCACAACGGCAAGATTCTTTTCCATGTTATTTTCATTTGCCTTTTGAAATTCCTCAAGATCCTTCTTCTCCTGAACAAAAGCCTTTAAAACACGGATACCAGAAATACTTTCCTGAACCTTATCTGAAAGAAATGAAAAGGCTTCCTGTCTGGCAGTCTGTCGCTTTTTCATCTGAACACCAAAGAAATAACATCCGATTGCAACAAGAATCATTGGAACAAATGCAAGCACAGTCAAACGCAGATCAACGTATATGATCATTTTAATGATAACCATAATAGACATGACTGCTGCATCAAAGGTTGTAATGACAGCCATACCTACTGCCACTCGCACAGCTTCCAAATCATTTGTAAAATGCGCCATCAGATCACCTGTTTTGTGCTCATTAAAATAACGTGCCGACAATGTTTCCAAATGACCAAACATATCATTTCTAAGACGATATTCAATCTTTCTGGATGCACCAAAAATGCAGTAGCGCCATCCAAAACGGCCAAACATCATAATCAGTCCTGCAATCAATATCTTCATGAGCATCATTGGAATGCCGGCTTTTGTCAGCGTTTCATTTGTCAGTCCGTCAATTATATCTCCGATAAACTGCGGAATATATATATTTGCCAGATCGACACAAAGCAAAATTGCTATGCCAAACACATACCACCATTTATACTCATACAGATAGTTTTTCAGTGAAAACTTCTTCTGTTTTTCCATCATGTTTTCCTTCCATGTTCGTTACTTTTTATCTTATTTTATACATCTATTTTTTTAGATTCACTTGTGTTTTTTCATACAAGTATCATTCAATTGAAGCCTTATTCTCTGTATGTATCAACAGACGAAAAGATTTTCTTAACTGTCTCATAAGCTAGCTTCGGTCTTCTGTACTCATCCACAATTCCCTTGTTGTTCATTGTTCTCGGACGTGTATTCCACCAATCATTTGTTACGCGCACATCGCAAAACTGCCAGATATAAACACCAGAACAATCATTGTAGGATAAGATCGCATTTAACTGCTCCTCAAGTGCCTTCACCTGATACTCCTCAGACCACTTTACCTTTGCTGGTGTGCGGTATCCATAGATTGCACCTGCCCCGACCTCAGTGATTAAAAATGGCTTTCCCTCTCCCGGTGTTGTCTGAACCCACTTGTATAAATCATCCAGATACTCGGCTACCGGTGTGTTGTGATACCACTTTGGATAGATGTTATAGGAAACCACATCGACCAGATCAAAGCAGATATCAGTCTTAAAGCGACAACTTGAGAATGAACGCGGGCGTGTTTTGTCTAAGCTCTCAATCAGCTCAAACTGAGCCTTGTAGCAAGATTTTCCGTATTCGGTATCACTTGCGCACTCATTTAAAATACCCCAGATATAAATAGACGGATGATTATAGTGAGCTGCTATCATCTCGCGAATACAAGTCTCACACTGGCGCTCGAAGTTTGGATTTCTCATCTGCTCTTCACTTAAGCCTCTTGCATGATTCTCCTCCCAGACTAAGATACCAAGCTCATCACACAAATCAAGAAACAGCTCATCATTTGGATAATGAGATGTTCTAATTGAATTTGCTCCCATGTCTCGTGCAAGCTGCAAATCCTGCATGATTGCAGAAAGCGGCAGCGCACAGCCAAATTGCGGATGATCCTCATGACGGCAGAAGCCCTTAATTTGAAGCTTCTTTCCATTTAAAAGGATGTCCTTTCCCTGTGTCTTCACTTCACGAAAGCCCACGCGGTCAATCAAATCATCAATCACACAGCCACTCTCATCCTGAAGCTGTGCAGTTACCTGATAGAGAGTTGGATGCTCTGGTGCCCAAGCACTTACAGCCTTGCAGGCGATCTCATCAGTCTCAATCGTAAGCTCGTCTTCATTTTCTTTCATATTACAAGTCTCGCTGCACAAAAAAGCTTCCGTCTCCCCATTTTTCAGCGTGACATTCACAGTTCCATGCCTCTTTCATAAGAGAAGCAATCACGAGCTTGATCTTCGCATACCATCCACCATCCTTATAAATAGGGGTGAAATGCATCTGTCTAATATAATGCTTCGGAAGCTTTTCTAATACCACACCTCTTGAAATACCGCCGTAGCTTTGGTAATCATTTTCCACATGAAGGGCAGACGCCTCAGAAAATGAGTTATCCACTAAGACACTTAACTTATGAACACCTGACGGCAAATTTTTGACCACTGCCTCAAACTGAGTAAATGCATTGTAATGCTCTGCAACTTGGTTTCCGTCCACAAAAACCTTTGCCGTATGGCTGACACCCTTAAAGACAATGCGCACATCACCGTCTGCCTCAAAGTTACGCTCATACAAGCCCTGTCCTCTGTAAGCTTCAAAGCCAGGATAGCTTTCCCAACAGGAAGGAACCGTTACTTTTCCAACCAGCGTATTTTTTCCATCAGTCACCTGACTAAAATCCCACAAAGATGACGAAAGCTCAGTTGTCTTTCGAACCTGATGTTCTTCAAATAAACGTATCATTTTCAAACTCCTCCTTTTTCATTTTGCATCTGACCTAATATGCATATTTTCTATTGTAAACCATGTCCAATCTAATAACAATGGAGATTTCACTTCTTTTGAAAAAACATTTAGACACAGAAAAAGCCACGGGGACAGATTCGTCCCAATGGCTTTCCGTCATTGCTCTGTTATTAAACATTTTCATTTTGAGTTTCGCACTCTTTCAATAAAAATCTCAACCGCATTGCTGTTATTGCAATTTTATATTTTGCATCGTCAGATACTTGATCAAATTTATGCTCCATACAATTTTCAACATCTTGCAAAGAGACTCCTGATATTTTTGCAATGCTCGTTGTTGATATCCCGTGAAATTGTACTAATACAGTTAAAAATCCTTCTAGCTCTATATCCTTTTCCATTTCAGTACTGTAATACAGCAAGTTAATTTTGTCGCTTATTTGGAAGAACTTCCTTTTATCGTTTGGAAATAAGCTCTCTCCATCAAGAAATTTCTTTAATTGTTCAATGCTCAGACCTAGGTAGTTCGATATTGTATCTATTTTAAAATCATAGTCGTTTATTAATTTTTTTAACTTAGTGACATCTTCTTCATCGGATGATATCATTATCATATGCTCTGCCATATTACTCTCTCCCTTAATTTTGAACACAAGAATTCAAATTCTTTTAATTAAGTGGTACTTTCCACGACCAAGATCCACTTTCATACTCATTCGACGCAAGTGCTATAATCTTTCCAGAAGCATCCACAATGTAAAATAATCCATTGAAGTGCATTCTATATGTATGACCTGGTATACTATAATATCCGAATGATCCAGATCTGCCGCTCATTGTCATATTTTGTCCCGAATACATACCAGTTGTTTGATTCAAAATGCTCATTTCTCCTCTAAACGACCAATTTATAGGTATATCTACACATGTCCATGTGACTGAAGTTTTTGTGATCGTAAATATTATATATTTGTTTCCATTCAAACGTTCATCTGCTGGCTCCAGAGAATATGTAACAACTAATGGTGAACCATCTTTCGGAAGTTCTCCACAATAAATACTATCACTCGCAGCCTCTACTATATTTGTACGACAAAACTGGCTAAGCATTATTGTAATAAAAAAGATTATTATCTTTATTTTCTTCATTCTGCAATCTCCTTTTCATTATTTGTCCCTGTGACATAAAACTACTTCATCTTGCCCTGCTTATATCCGATTATACCTGCAATCCCCCATGTTCCCCCTGCTATACTATCTACTAAGATGACTGTCCAATGATACTTTTGATGTACATGAATAAATATAGCTGTGATCCACTCCTGTCATTCTTACATTCCTCTACCTGCTCTATTGGACCCACCTTCCTTTCTAGTTATCCTAGGAAACATCCTTTTCTTTCGAAAATAGATACTAATTAATCTTCCACGCATCCTATTTACTATACACTTGTATACTATCATAATATTTATACTTTGTCAACTTCTTTTATTGACTTTTATTTGTTTTATTCTACAATATATTTGAAATACGATACTAATAGGAGGTTTTCAATGGAAAAAATGACTGATGTTGAACTGCAGATCATGGACTGTATCTGGTCTATCGGAGCAGATGTCTCACCATCTCAGGTTCTCACACTTCTCAATGAGCGATTTCATCGTGGATGGACGCTCCAAACTCTTTCTACCTATATGCTTCGAATGGCTGGAAAGGGATATCTGACATATCAGCGAAAAGGACGCATATCCATCTACCATCCGCTGATTGCAAAGGATGACTATTTTGAACGTACTGCCGTTGACTACTCAAAAATTTGGGGAAAGGGAGTTCTGAAGCGCATGACAGCTGCTTTGATCAAGGCAAATGAATTATCAGCTGAAGATATTCAGGACTTAAGAGATTATTTGGATGAATTGGATTTAATGGAACACTGATATCTTTTATGCAATTATTTTTTCTTTATGAAGCACTCTCTTACTTTTCGCCAGTAGGCTACAAGTTCCACCGTTTTTATCCAGGTATGGTACTTTTAGGCTCCTCAAAGCAAAATCAAGTAATCTGTTCGCTTCTTTTTCTATGGTTTATTTGTATGATTCCATTTTTATCAAAGCCAATGATTGCTCTGTGGTTATGTGGCTCAATGACAATATTAATCGCTTCCTTACTATCAATTTCTTTGTTAACATGCTCTTCTGTATGATGTTTCATAATGTATCCTCCTATTGGGGTAGTGGTACAAGGCTGATACATATTGCTTTTTAAGTCTGTGACCGATAATTGAATTAGTAAATTAAAATTTAGGAAGATACTACCACTTAAAGCATACTTTATCAATAGGTTTATTGTGTTAAAGTGTCAAATTGTACGTTTGCGTGAAAACTGGGAAATTTTGATTATTGTGTCATATAAATTGCCTGACTGTAGATTTCTTAACTTGATTACGGACGTTCTGAGACACGCATAAATATTGGATTTAGAGTATATAAAGGTACGATTGTTTTTCATGCTATCTCATCGTTCGGGCCGAAAATACAGAGATGTTTACCATTCATACACCTTTTCCTTTTATACATCTTAAAATACATCCTCACCTAATATGGAACTATCTTGATTACCAATGCTCTAAAAGTCGCAGAAATATTATATTTTTGATATACAAAGGTACGATTGTTTTTCATACTATCTCATCGTTTTGATTGAAAATACAGTGCTCTTTACAATTCATATTTTATCATACCCATTAACTCCCACCCTTCACGCTCTCTTGATTGATTGCTTGATTACCTTCCTGATTATTTTCTTGATTACTTTCTTGATTATAAGAATTCCAGAAACAGCATCAATGCTAGGATTTTAATATCTACAGGTACGATTGTTTTTCACGAAGGGTACGATCATTTTTCACAAAGAGAACGATGTTTTTTCACGATGGGTACGATCGTTTTTCGTTAAGAGTATGATTGTTTTTCTCGAAAGGTACGCTTTTTATATTGACATATTCGTACTATTGTTGTACCATAAAAGAAAAAGGAAAGGGGAAATCAGATAAATGCCAAGGAGAAAAAAGCTACCAGAAACTTCAGATATAATCGGACTAGGAAATCCCGACAAGCTGACCGTCCAAAAATCAAACCCTCTACAGTCGCTTGCGAAAACCGACCTAACTTTACCAGAATTAAAATTACTTGATGTATATTTGGCAAGAATTGATAGTCATGATCCAGAAAAAAGAACAGTCATAATCGAAAAAGGAGAACTCGAACGTGTCCTATGTGTAACCAGAATATTAAAGGACGATCTTAATAAACGACTTCGCAATTTATTCCAAATTGTGGAAATTGAAGATGCCACAAAGCCAGATGGATTTAAGATAATTTCCTTATTCGAAGAAGCCGAAGCTGTTCCAGACGGCAACGGACTATGGAAAATTACGCTTACATGTACACCCTCGGCGAGAGAATATATTTTCAATATTGAAGATTTGGGCTATCTCAGATATCGTCTAAAAAACGTCATTGAGTTAAAATCTCGATACAGCTATGTTTTATTCCTCTACTTGGAAAATAACCGTTTTCGCAAATCATGGGAAATCAAATTGGATGATT
>OLIW01003005.1_pt1 | contig 11375 bp, 8 predicted proteins | sample 1601321 | NCBI WGS metagenome assembly OLIW01 (sample SAMEA2452114, study PRJEB22498) | human gut metagenome | reverse complement strand
ATGAGCCCCTGCTTCACCTTAGAAAGCAGCGTCCCTGCCAATCCCTCGTATAATTTCAAAATAACATTGCCAACAAATGCCTCACATACAATAACATCGGCATCACCCTTCGGAATGTCTCTTGCTTCAATACTTCCGGTAAAATTAATATCTTTACATTCTTTCAATAAAGGATATGTTTCTTTCACCAATTGGTTTCCTTTTTCTTCTTCTGCGCCAATATTTACAATAGCAACTTTAGGATTGTCTACTCCAACAACGTGTTTCATATATATGGATCCCATCTGTGCAAACTGCACCAAATGAGAAGCTCTGGCATCTACATTTGCTCCACAATCGATCAGCAATGCCGGTCCTTTGGCCGTTGGGATCAATGGCGCTAACGGTGCTCGTTCAATACCTTTGATCCTTCCAACGATCATCTGACCACCAACTAATATAGCACCGGTGCTTCCTGCTGATACAAATGCATCTGCCTCGCCTTTTTTAACGAGTTTCATGCCAACTACGATGGAAGAATCCTTCTTTTTGCGAACTGCCATCACCGGTGGCTCGTCAAATCCGATCACTTCCTCTGCATGAACGATCTCTATGCGCTCTTTATCATACGTATATTTTGCAAGCTGCTCCTTGATCGCATCCGTTCTACCTACCAATACGATAGAAATATTTGTATTTTCCTGCAATGCTTCTACGGCTCCCTGTACCGGAACCTCTGGTGCGTAATCACCACCCATCGCATCCACAACGATCTTAATCTTAGTCTCCATCTTTCTTCACCATGCCTTTCACTATCCACACTATAAGCGTTTAGAAAAAAATGACTTAAAACTTGCAAATCCGATATTGCCGGGCGATATGATCTGTTCTGTACTTCCAACAAACAACAACCCGTCTTTTTTAAGGGATGCATTAAACTTTTGATATATCTCCTTTTTGGCTTCCTCCGTAAAATAAATCATCACATTACGGCAGACGATCAGATCACATTCTTTTGGATATCTATCCTTCAGCAGATTATGTTGACAAAATTTGACACAACGCTTGATCTGATCACTGATCTGATAACTCCGGTCAGAAACCTGTGTAAAATATTTCGACACAAATTCTTTCGGTAGTCCTTTTAAGCTCTTTTCATCATAAATACCTATCTGCGCCTTTTCTAACACTTGTCTGTCAATATCCGTCGCATAAACATGGATCTTATCCAGCGGAATAAACTTTGCTAACAGCATAACAAGTGTATACGGTTCATCTCCTGTCGAGCAGGCAGCACTCCATATATGCAGATCATTGCCAAAGCGCTCAAATAAATACGGAAGCATCTCATCCTCCAGCAGTTTCCATTGCTCCGGATTGCGATAGAATTCAGATACATTAATGGTCAAGTATGCCACAAACTCATCCAATCTCACTTTATCTGTCTTTAGCAATCGGATATACTCCTCGTATGATGTAATCTTGCACTTTGTGATCAACGCATCAATGCGTCGTTTCATCTGACGTTCTTTATAACAACTCAGGTCTATCTGGGTCAACCCGAATACCTGTTTCTTAAACAACTCATAATCGCCCATTTCTGACCTCCTTTACATACGCAAATTTCATTCCATACTTTTCGCACAAACGAAAACCCTATACGAAAAAAATCGCCAACCCGTACAAGTACGGATTGGCGAGCGATTACCTACTATTACTCTGCTGGCTCTTCAGCGACATCCTCTTCTTCCTCCGCCTGTGAGTCATTCAATAAAGCCTTGATGCTCAGGCTGATCTTGTGATCTTCGCTATTGAAATCAACAACTTTAGCTTCCACTTCTTGACCAACTTTCAATACATCAGACGGCTTATCAACATGCTCCTTAGAAATCTGAGATACATGCAGTAATGCATCAACACCAGGCTCTAACTCAATGAATGCACCGAAATCAGCCATACGTGCAACTTTACCCTTCACAACAGAACCAACGCTATATTTTCCATCAGCATTTAACCATGGATTCTGATCCTCAAACTTCAGGCTCAATGCAATCTTATCGTCTTTGATGTCTTTAATAAGAACCTTAGTCTTGTCGCCAACGTTGAATACCTTTCTAGGATTTTCAACACGTCCCCAAGACATCTCTGAAATATGAAGAAGTCCGTCTACACCACCAAGGTCAATGAATGCACCAAAATCTGTTACATTCTTAACTGTACCTTCGATTGTATCTCCTTCTTTAATCTTAGAAAGAAGTTCTTCCTGAGCTGCCTTCTTCTTAGCTACGATAAGCTGCTTGCAGTCACCAATCACCTTTCTGTTCTTTGGATCATATTCTGTTAATACAAATGTAATCTCCTTACCATTGTATTCTGAGAAATCCTTAACATAAGAATCTGATACAAGGCTTGCTGGAATGAAGATTCTTGTCTCATCAACAACAACTTCAAGACCACCCTTAATAACTCTTGATACATTAGCTGTTATAGCTTCTTTGTTATTAAATGCTTCTTCAAGTCTCTTGCTTCCACTCTCTGCAACAAGCTTTCTATATGTAAGAAGAACCTGTCCTTCTCCATCATTAAGCTTAAGCACCTTTGCCTTCATCTCATCTCCAACAGAAACAACTGTTGTTAAATCGATACCTGGTGTTGATGAATATTCACTTCTTGTGATAATTCCATCGTGCTTATAGCCTATGTTAAGAACGATATGGTCTTCTTTAACTGCTATTACAGTGCCATCAACAACTTCTCCTGTATGAATTTCCTTCCACTCTTCGTTAGCTAACATCTCTGCAAAATTCTCTGACATTAGTATAAACCTCCTCAATGATATTGTTCGGGGTCGATGCCCCAGCTGTAATACCTATGCTGTCTATGAATCTTAAATCGTTAAGATTAAGATCTCTTAGAGTTTGAATGTAAAATGTATCCTCACATTCGCCTTTACAAATCTCATACAGTTTTCTCGTATTGGAACTACTCTTGTCACCAATGACAATCATCGCACTAACTTTCCGTGCAATATCTCTTGCCTCTGTCTGACGTTCTACCGTGGCATTACAAATAGTATTTTTAATGGTAATATTGTAACTCTTTTTGTTGATAATTTCAACTAATTCTTGAAATTTATTGTAATTAAATGTCGTTTGGGATACAACAACCACTTCTTTTGCCCTGTCAAGCTCAAGATTTTGTGCTTTTTCGATAGAATCCACTATATATACAGGACTTACTGACCACCCTTTAATGCCCTCAACTTCCGGGTGTTTCTCATTGCCTATTATTACAATCTGCTTTCCTGCCTTGCTCTCCTGCTCAACTATTCTGTGTATTTTAAGAACAAATGGACAGGTTGCATCTACAACTTCATAATTCTTTGTCTTTATGCTCTCATACACATTTTTAGATACACCATGCGACCTTATTATGACAGTAGCATTATCAATACCGTCAAGCTGTGCTACATCTGATATTGCCTTGACCCCTTTGCTTTCAAGGTCCTTTACAACTTCATCGTTATGTATGATAGGTCCGTATGTGTATACATTTTCCATTCCTGTTCTTTCATACACTGTATCCACTGCACGGTGAACTCCAAAGCAGAAACCAGCAGACCTGGCAAGTATAACTTCTGCCTCTTTCATATATCCTCCAAATCACTACTTTGCTTTATTAATAACTGTCTTGATGGCTTCCACCACCTCATCAATTCCCATATCAGAACTGTCTACAAGAACTGCATCATCTGCCTGCTTTAATGGTGAAATATCCCTGTGCATATCCTGATAATCTCTCTGTTCAATATCCTCTTTTATCTTCTGTAAATCACATTCTTCACCCTTTGCCTTAAGTTCGTCATATCTTCTTCTGGCTCTGGCATCAGAACTTGCAGTAAGATATATCTTTACATTGGCATCTGGAAGAACTGTTGTGCCAATATCACGTCCATCCATAACAACATTTTCTGCTGCCGCAAGCTCTCTTTGCAAATCAACAAGCTTGCTTCTTACAGCCTTATACTTAGATGTCTTTGAAGCCATATTGCCTGTTGCCTCAGTTCTTAAAAGACTGGTTACATTCTCGCCGTTAAGGATAACCTGCTGTTCGCCGTCTTTATATTCTATTGTTATCTTTACATTATCGACTGCCGCATTAATCGCAGCTTCATCTGCGGGGTCAATATTATTCTGGTTAAAATATACCGCCATTGCCCTGTACATAGCACCGGTATCTACATATATATAACCCATCTGCTTAGATATAAGCTTTGCTATTGTACTCTTGCCAGCTCCTGCCGGTCCATCAATTGCTACTGAATAAGACATAATAATCCTCTTTTCTGCCTGTGTTATAAAACACGCTGGCATTATTTAATTATTCAAATGCATTGCTGCAGCATACGCACTCGACCACGCTACCTGCAAGTTAAAACCGCCTGTAACCGCATCTACATCAAGCACCTCTCCTGCAAAATACACATTTTTAACTAACTTTGACTCCATAGTTGTCGGATTGATTTCTTTAACATCAACACCGCCCTGTGTAATTATAGCTTCATTAAAGCCTCTTGTACCGGTTATCGTCATTTCAAAATGCTTTAACAGATGTACAAGCCTTAATCTTTCTTCCCTTGTTATCTCATTAACCTGTTTATCTTTATTGATATCACTGAGCCTTACTATAACAGGGATAAGTTTCTTAGGCAGCAGCTTATCAAGTGAATTACGGAAGGTTTTATTCTTTTCCTCTGAGAAATCCCTAAGAACTCTCTCATCAAGCTGTTCCTCTGATAAAGCTGGCTTTAAATCTATCACAAGCTTAAGCGGTCTTTTTCTTAATATTGCTGTTGTATAACTGCTCGCACTAAGAATAACTGGCCCGCTCACACCAAAATGCGTAAATAGCATTTCACCAAAGTCACTATACAGCTCTTTACGGCTGTCACCCATACTGTCATATATGCTTATTGCTATATTCTTAAGGCTCAGTCCCATAAGCTCTGAAGCCCATTCTTCTCTTACTGTGAGAGGAACTAATGCCGGTATAATAGGTGTAACATTATGTGAAAGTGCCTTTGCAAATCTATAGCCATCGCCTGTTGAACCAGTGCTTGAATAAGAATTACCACCTGTTGCTATAATGCAGGAATCAGCTTTTATAACCTGCTTTCTGCCAGTAGATAACTCCTTAACTTCAACACTTACAAACTGCGATATATATTCTGGCTCTTTTTTCTTAGATTTAGGTTCTTTTTTCTTGGATTTATACTTTTTTTCAAGTTTTACACTATCATTTGCTATATTCTCTGATACTGCATTGCAAGATACTATTTTCCCTGACACTGCATTTTCTGATACTACATTCTCTGATAATTCCCTGGCTGTAACATCAACAACCTCTGTGCTAAGCATAATATCCACTTTGCATTTTCTTAATTCTCTTGCCAATGTGCCGATTACATCTGATGAATGGTCTGACTCTGGAAAACAGCGGTTACCTCGTTCTATTTTAAACTTAAGTCCAAGTTCATCAAAGAATCCCATTACATCATAATTAGAAAAGCCTTTAAATGAACTGTACATAAATTTAGGGTTGGTTACAACACTATTTTTAATGTCGTCCTCATCACCAGCATTAGTAAAATTACAGCGGCCTTTTCCTGTTATAAAAAGCTTCTTTCCAAGCTTATCATTCTTTTCTATAAGAGTTACTGTATGTCCATTTCTGGCGGCTATAATAGAAGCCATCATACCTGCCGCCCCGCCTCCAATAACTACAACTTTACTCATAGGAAACCTCTCTATCCTCTTTATTCCTGAACCAAAAGTTCTTTGAAATATGGTAACTCAAGTGCCCAGTCACAGAATGTATGCCATTCTGCAAGCTTATGGTTTCTTCTTGAATAATACATTCCTGCAAGATTTTCATAATTAAATGTGCAGGTACGCATCTGATTATAGCTTTCTGGAAGCAACTGAATCATACTATACCAAAGGTCTTTATCCTTAGTTTCTATGAACTTCTGGCGTATTGTTTCAAGAAAATCTATATTCTTCTGCATCATATCTAACGCCTCAGAAGTACAATGGTCAACGCTGAAATCTTCCATTTCAAATGACTTGCTGTGGATTTTATGCATTGTACTTGTTGAATTGGCAACTGTTCCAACCTTATATGTATCGTATTCCTTCCACCAGTAGATTGGTGCTGTTATATCTACTGTTACAAATATCTGTCTTATAAACTTTCTATGGTCTGAACCAGCCTTGCAGAGCCTTTTCGCTAAATCTAAATCATTAGGTCCAAATGTGAATACTCCATTTTCTGTCTTACTATCCATTCTAGCCCAGCTATTAAGCGGATTTCTCGCTCCTCTCATAGCATTTTCAAAATTCATAACTTCAAATCTTTCAAGCTTAATCATCTATTCAAATACCTTTCTGTGTTTATTAGTAACGTATATTGTGACATTATTATAAATAACGCATACATATTTATATTACACTATTATTAATGCAAAGTATATAGTTGACTTAAAATAATAAAATTGACCTTTAGAAGCCATAATATACCTCCAAAGGTCAATCTTATTTTAGTTCATAATATTTATGTAATTAATTCTTACAATAATTACATTATCAATTCCTGCAATATAATATTAATAACACAATATTAATTAAAGAAGGCTCTTGCGTAATTCTGCTCCATCCTTAGCACTAAGATATGCAGGTGCAATATCAAATACTGTCTTACAACCGCTCTGACCTTCCTTATAAAGACGATAAGCTGCTCTTGCATATGCTACGATAACGCAAGATGTGAATTCTGGGTTAGAATCAAGCTTTAAGCTGTATTCTATAACGTGATTGTTCTCTTTGTTCCAGCCTGTCTTTCCTGTACGGATAACAAATCCTCCGTGAGGAATTCCACTGTGGTTTTTCTTTAATTCTTCTTCACTGATAAAGTGTACTGTTGTATCGTAATCAGCGAAATAGTTAGGCATATTCTTGATTGTTTCTTCTACCTTTGCAGCATCAGCACCTTCCTCTAATACTACAAAACATTCTCTTGTATGCTTCTGTCTTGTTGTAAGCTCTGGATTCTCGCCATTTCTTACAGCTTCTAAGGCTGCCTCAACTGGAATTGTATACTGCTTGCCATCCTTGACGCCCTCAACTCTTCTGATAGCGTCTGAATGTCCCTGACTTACGCCCTTACCCCAGAATGTATAATCTTTGCCTTCTGGTAAAATAGCATTGGCATACATACGGTTTAAAGAGAACATACCTGGATCCCAGCCTACTGATATAATTCCAACATGTCCGCTCTTCTTAGCCGCAGAATCAACATTTTCAAAATGTTCTGGAATTCTTGCGTGTGTATCAAAGCTGTCAACTACGTTAAACATCTCTGCAAACTTTGGTGTCTGTACTGGTAAATCTGTAGCACTTCCACCGCAAAGAATCATTACGTCTATCTTATCCTTCCACTGCTCTACCTCATCTACTGAGCATACTAAAGCACCCTCTGTCAATATAGATACGCTTTCTGGTGCACGTCTTGTAAATACTGCTACAAGCTCCATATCTGGATTTTGCCTGATAGCACACTCAACGCCTCTTCCAAGATTTCCGTATCCAATAATACCTATTCTCATATTCTGCCTCCATTTTATACATATTTACTGTATTTCACATATAATTAATGTGAACAAACACTTCTTTAATATTACTTTTTGAAAATACATATGTCAACTCTCATTCAGGCAGTTTTTTATCAATAAATATTATTACTGTTCTTTCTTTAGCTTACCAGCCATTAAAATTGTAAATCCAATGCCCATTAATGATAATACTAATAAATATCCTGCCCAGTATATATGTGTCATATCTCCTGTCTGTGGTGTTTCAACTGTATTACCTGCGGCTTCTGTTACATTTTCTACTGATGTGCCTGGTAAACTTATATCTGATGAACTGCTTGTAATCTGCTGTTTTGTAATAAGATATGTTGAGCAGTGATCCTGTTCTACTGTCATATAACCATCATTATCAACTACAGCTGACATCATACTAATTATTGTTCCATCATCTAAGAGCTGGCTGTAATAAAGTGTCTGGCCTGCATATGCTTTTCCAACATTTAACTTAATACTTGCCGTTGCTGGAAGCACGCCGGAATAATTGTATACAATCTTAGATACGAATATATCCTCTGTTACATCTGCCGGCATATCTCCTGCTTCTTTTATATCAGAAGTAATTGCTGTTTAGAAGTCATATATTGCAACCTGTGATACTTCTGACATTGTTCCTTTTGCAAATGTAAATGTAACATCATTGTTAGATTTGATAACAACATCATTCACCTTGTTATCTTCAATAATCTTTCTGATTTCATCAGCCTTAATAGTTGTGCTGCCGTCTGATACATCTACTACTGTATTAGTGGTGCTTGACTCTGGTGTCGATGGCTTCTCATCTGCTGGTGTATCTGTTGTGTTGTCAGATGGATTATTGGTTGTGTCTCCTTTTGAATTATCTGTCGTATTATCACTAGATGATTTAGCTGTAAATGTAAGCTTATCTGCTACACATTCAACATTATAAAGACCTTCTATCTCTGTACCGTCATACTTGTATCCGTCTGGAAGATTATCACTTTCCACTACAGGATTGTATGTTGCTACAGGATTGTCATAATCAATAAGCCATAATTCATCATTGCTTCGTTCATCTACACCAAGCTTTTCAAGAAGCTTACATATTCTATAATATGATGTTTTATTTTCATAAACATATGCAGATACATACTTTTCATTTGTTGCTGTATTGATTATAACCTGACTTGTTCCGCCGCTTCCACTGTCTGACTCATAATATGAAATTGGATTGTCTAATGTGGTCTTGGTATATCCAGCAGGGATATTATCATATTCACCTACTTTGTCAGCATAATATACATCGCCCATAGCTTTCTTTGTAGTAAGCTTATATAATGTATAAGTCACTTTAGCAGGTTCAATATATGTCAGCTCTTTAATATAATATAATGAAGTATTATCTGTCTCGTTCTTATATACTATATTAGTTGTATAAGGGTCGTACTCATAATACCTGGCACATAATCTTGATATTTCCAGCGGATGTGAAACATTATATGTCACATTTTCCTTTAATGTTCCATTATCCTTAATTGGCTTGTTAGTGAGATTATCGCTTGTATACACTACTGCCTTTGAACCAGAATATATTGTAACATTACAGGTGTCTGCAACTGAAAGCACCGAATTAGTTCCCTCAGCAAAGAAAGCTATTCCATAATCATCTGATTTGTCTGCATTAATTACCAAAGAACCATTACCACTTATATTGATTGAACCACCCCATGCATCACCATATGAATCTATACTTCCGATTTCATTATCACCAACAAGGTTAATCTTGAAATCATCACCCATCATATTAGTAGCTATTACTGTTGTAGAGCTTTTATAATTATTTAATGTAAGTGTATTAGACTCTCTGTCATAAGACATTCCATCTATAGAATTAGTGCCTTCTGATGAGAATAGCAGATTACTTTCCTCTCCATTTCTTACATTAATATAAGCATAAGCCAAATCACCAGTATCACATGGTCCATTGGCAGCTTTTACTTGTGGTACTGCAAATGAAACTGCTGCCGATACAGCAAGCACAACAGCTGTAACTAATGCTGCCATTTTCTTACTATGACATTTTTTGTTTTTCACCATAAACTTTGTTCCTCCTGTTTCTTATATTTTTATGCTGCTATATTACTTTATTTATCCTTATAATTACAGTTGTCATATATCCCAATCTGCCAGAAAATGACAAAAATGGGCGTGGGACTAACGTCCCACGCCCATTTTTTCACTTAAAACCACCAGTTGTTGCGAGTTCTACGAAAAAAACAAATCATACCGCTAGCTATTAAACTGGATATGCCTTATTCTCTGTATCAGCCTTAGCAGGGTCAACCTTCTTCTGCTGTGCTTCTCTATACTTGAAGAACTCAGTAGCAACTGCTGGGAATAATGCGTATGAAAGCACATCTTCATCCTGCTGCTTGTACTGCTGTACGACTGGGTCATTCTTGAACTTCTCAAGCTGTGGCTCAATAAGATCTGCCGGACGGCAGGTAATAGGTGTAGCATCACCTATAGCCTTCTTCTGTACTTCTGGGTTAAATGGCTTAATTGTCTGTCCGAATTCACCCATAAGAACCTTCTTAGATTCCTTAGTAATCATCTTATAACGCTCGCCCTGTAATACATTAAGAACAGCCTGTGTACCAACAATCTGTGATGATGGTGTAACAAGAGGTGGTTCACCAAAGTCCTTACGAACTCTTGGAACTTCTTCAAGAACCTGTTCAAACTTGTCTGATGCACCCATTTCATCTAACTGAGAAACAAGGTTTGAAAGCATACCACCTGGTACCTGATAAAGAAGTGTATTAATATTAACACCCATAACCTTTGGATTTAATAATCCATTCTTAAGGCACTCTTCTCTGTATGGTCTGAAGTAATCTGCAACCTGCTTTAACAGCTTCTGATCAAGACCTGTATCATAAGGTGTTCCCTTAAATGTCTCAACCATAACTTCTGTTGCCGGCTGTGATGTTCCCATAGAGAACGGTGAAATAGCTGTATCAATAATATCACATCCTGCTTCTACAGCCTTTAAGTATGTCATAGCTGCTACACCTGATGTGTAATGTGTATGAAGGTCGATTGGAATGTCTGTACCTTCTCTTAAAGCCTGTACTAATTCTGTAGCCTTGTAAGGTGTAAGAAGACCTGCCATATCTTTGATACAAAGTGAGTTAGCACCCATATCTTCGATTCTCTTAGCTGTTTCTTTCCAATAATCAAGTGTGTAAGCATCACCTAATGTGTATGAAAGAGCTATCTGTGCATGTCCGCCTTCTTTATTAGCTGCTTTAACTGCTGTTTCAAGGTTTCTTAAATCATTTAAGCAGTCAAAAATTCTGATAATATCAATTCCGTTTGCTAATGACTTCTGAACAAAGTATTCAACAACATCATCTGAATAATGGCTATATCCTAAAATGTTCTGTCCTCTGAAAAGCATCTGTAATTTTGTGTTCTTAAATCCATCTCTTAACTTTCTAAGTCTTTCCCATGGATCTTCTTTTAAAAATCTAAGTGAAGCATCAAATGTTGCACCGCCCCAGCATTCTACTGCATGATATCCAACTTTATCCATCTTGTCGATAATTGGAAGCATTTCTTCAGTAGGCATTCTTGTGGCAATCAATGACTGATGAGAATCACGTAATATTGTTTCAGTAATTTTTACTGGTCTTTTTTCTGCCATTTTATTTTCCTCCGTTATCAA
>OLIW01003003.1_pt1 | contig 11385 bp, 6 predicted proteins | sample 1601321 | NCBI WGS metagenome assembly OLIW01 (sample SAMEA2452114, study PRJEB22498) | human gut metagenome | reverse complement strand
CAAGAGCCGGCGTTTTGGAGACAACTTTCCGTACAGAGACAGAGACTGACCTCTTCGGCGAACAGGCTGTTTTGTGCGGCGGCGTAAGCGCGCTTATCATGGCTGGCTTTGAGACATTGGTAGCTGCAGGTTACAAGCCTGAGATGGCTTACTTTGAATGCTGCCACGAGATGAAGCTGATTGTAGACCTCATTGTTGAAAGCGGTATCTCCGGTATGCGCTTCTCGATTTCAGAAACTGCAAAGTACGGCGACATCACCCGCGGTCCACGCGTAATCACAGACCAGACCAAGAAGGCCATGAAGCAGATTCTAAAGGAAATCCAGTCGGGCAAATTTACAAAGGAATGGGTAAAGGAATACAAGGCTGGACTTCCCAATTACAAGAGGCTTCTAAAGGAAGGCGAAGATCACCTGATTGAAAAGACTGGCGAGCGTTTGCGCAGCCTAATGCCTTGGGTTCACAAGAAGAACATCAAGGGTGCTCAGGCAGCTTACGGCAATGAGGAAAAGGGCAACGATGTTAGTGATGTTGCCAAGAAGGTTGCCAAGAAGGCTTGCGCTAAGAAATGCGCTTGCAAAAAGTCTAAGTAATTGAGTTTTATTTTTCAAGGAGCGTAGTTTGCAAGAGACTGCGCTCCTTGTTTTTATATATTAAGGAAACATTTAAATGCAAAAGCACTTCAAAGTCGCAACACGTTCAAGTCCGCTTGCAATAAGGCAGACTCAGATGGCAATAGATTACTTGTCGGCGCGCATTCCCGATGCCGAATTTGAGATTCTCGATTTTAAGACAACGGGCGACAAGAAGTTGAACTGGTCTTTGGAAAAGCACGGAGGCAAGGGTCTATTTACAAAGGAATTGGAAGATTCCCTATTAAGCGGCGAGACGGACTTTGCTGTGCACAGCGCAAAAGATCTTTCAGTTGACATTCCAGAGGGTTTGGCGCTAGCGGCATTTCTGCCGCGGGACGACCCCCGCGATACACTTATCATCAGAGATTCCGTAACTGTTCCATCGCTCATAGCGACTGCCAGCCCCAGACGCAGAAGCCAGCTAAAGAGAATGTTTCCAAATGCCGTATGGACGGAGATTAGGGGCAACGTTGAAACGCGCCTCAGAAAGATATCCGAATCAGTAGCAGATGCCAGCGTTCTCGCAGCTGCCGGATTGGATAGGTTGTGCATAGAGGCTTTCAGCGGTCTGGAATTTAAGCGACTGAAGATACAGTGTTGCGTACCTGCCGTCGGACAGGGAGCGATAGCCATAGAGTGCAGAAGGGGCGATTTAGATTTCTTTGCAAGCTTTAGCGACAAGCCAACGGAGCTTGCCGTACTGTTGGAGCGCGAGTTTCTCAAAGCTCTTGGTGGGGGTTGCCAAGTGGCCTACGGGGCTCATTTTGACGGCACACTGCTGCACTTTTACCACGAGAAGGTCGGGTATCAAAAACTTGATTTATCGCCATACAAATCTTTTGAAGAGAAGGCAAAATCCATTAGGGAGCTTGCAAGCGGGCTATTGTAGAATAAAGAGGTCGATTGTTTGCCGCAAAATTGAGTGAAAAGTCTTTATGCGATTGAAAGTGCACTTCCCGGCGCGCAAGTTTTTAAAAGTTCACTGCAAAAAGTTTTGTAAGCTAGCAATGGTGCCGCCTATGCGGATTTCCTTTGCAGAGTAAAAGGTGGCAATTGGCTGGAGCGCAATCGTTTTTAAATTTAGCTTAATCCGGAATGCGGCTGGGAGAGTCACAGCAAATAAATTCCAGATAAGGACAAAAGGCCGAGAGTGCTGAAATATAAAGGCCCTACCCGAATCTAAATAAAATTAAAGACACGATAAGATTTTAATAAAAAAATCTAGCTCCTAATTTTTTAAATAGTTAAAGGCGCCCCCACATTTGAGAATGTCTTTATATACGGAGAGACATTTCCACATCAAAAATGAAATTAAACGATTTAAAGTTAGTTTGCGCACAAAAAAATCTCGTATTTTGCTATTAACAAAAAACCAATTTTTTAAATCTCAGGCTCTCGCAAGGCGGTAAATTGGATATTTACCTTTAATTATTTAATGAGCTGTTGCATTTAGATTCGCTAAAACTCCGCAAATATCCTCACTTATAGCAAATAAAAAAAGCCCCGAGCTTATGCCCGGGGCTTTTTTATTAAGCACTCAAACGCTTATGCGTTAACGGCGATATTGATGTCGACACCTGCCGGAAGGTTGAGCTTCTTTAGCTCGTCAACCGTATTTGCAGTTGGCTCAATAATATCGATTAGACGCTTGTGGGTGCGGAGTTCAAACTGCTCCATGCTCTTTTTGTGAACGTGCGCCGAGCGGTTTACAGTGAAACGCTCAATGCGAGTCGGCAAAGGAACGGGGCCAGACACTCTCGCGCCTGTTCTCTTGGCTGTTTCTACGATATCGCCAGCACTCTGGTCAACGGTGCGGAAATCGTAGCCCTTGAGTCTGATTCTAATTTTCTGTGCCATGTGTAAATCTCCTTAGCTTCTTGCTACTTTGCGTGTCGAACCCTCGACAACCTGTTTCAAAACATTTGCGGGAACCTGTTCAAAGTGGCTGGGTTCCATAGAGTATGATGCGCGGCCGCTAGATAGCGAACGAACGTCTGTAGCGTAACCGAACATCGTCTCAAGGGGAACGTTAGCCCTTATGTTGCAGACCTTGCCCTTAGTTTCCATACCCTGAATCTGACCGCGGCGGCGATTCAAGTCGCCCATGACGTCGCCCTGGTACTCTTCAGGAGTTGTAACTTCGACCTTCATTATAGGTTCGAGAAGTATCGGCTTTGCCTTGGCCATAGCATCTTTGAATGCGAAGATACCAGCCATCTTAAACGCCATTTCAGAAGAGTCAACTTCGTGGAATGAACCAAATACCAAGTGAACCTTAACGTCAACTACGGGATATCCGGCAACAACGCCGTTTAACATAGCTTCCTTGATGCCTTCTTCCGTGGGCTTAATGTATTCCTTAGGAATTACGCCGCCGACGATTTCATTGAAGAACTCGTAGCCCTTGCCCTTTTCGTTAGGCTCAATTTTGATTTCAGCATGGCCGTACTGACCGCGACCACCGGACTGGCGAACAAACTTGCCAACGCCGTCTGCGGGAGCTGAGATTGTTTCGCGATAAGCGATCTGCGGCTTGCCAGCATTTGCGTCAACCTTAAATTCGCGGAATAGACGGTCGCGAATAATATCCAAGTGAAGCTCGCCCATGCCTGCGATTAGAGTCTGACCGGTTTCCGCGTCGCTTGAAACTACGAAAGTCGGGTCTTCTTCAGACAGGCGCTGCAATGCTATCGAAAGCTTTTCCTGGTCCGCCTTTGACTTGGGCTCTATGCTCATAGCGATAACCGGATCGGGGAATGTCGGAGGCTCCAAGCGAACTTCGTGTTCGCGATCGCAAAGAGTGTCGCCCGTAATCAAATCCTTAGAACCGATAATTGCGCATATTGAACCGGAGTAAGCTTCCTCAATATCAGTGCGCTGGTCCGCCTTCAAAACAACGAGGCGCGAGATGCGCTCTGTCTTGCGGGAACGCGGGTTATAGAAAGTCATACCCTTCTTTATGCAACCGCTGTAAACGCGTATAAATACGAGCTTTCCGATGAACGGGTCTGCCCAGAGTTTGAAAGCCAGAGCCGTCGGCGGAGCAAAGTCGTCAGCGACAATTTCTAGGCTCGGTTCGTCCTCGTCATTTTCGCCGTAAGCTTTAATCGGGGGAACGTCTATCGGGCTTGGCAGGTAGTCGACAACCGCGTTTAAGAGCATCTGCACGCCCTTATTCTTCAAGGCCGAACCCGGAATAACTGCGACGAACTTGCGCGACATAGTTGCCTTGCGGATACCGCGGCGGATTTCGTCTGCCGTAAATTCTTCCTCACCCTCGAGGAATTTTTCCATAATTTCGTCATCAAAGTCGGCGATAGCTTCTATCAAACTGCGGCGGTACTCCTTGGCCTTTTCGAGGTACTCTGCGGGAATTTCAACCGTGTTGTACTTCATGCCCTGGGGGTCGCTCTCGTCATATACATATGCAACCATATCGACCAAGTCGACGAGGCCCTTAAAGTTGGCCTCTGCGCCTATTGGCAGATAAATCGGGTGCGGATTGCCGTCCAACTTTTCCTTGATATCATTCACAGCACCGTAGAAGTCGGCGCCGGTTCTATCCATCTTATTTATGAAAGCCAAGCGAGGAACATGGTACTTGTTCATCTGGCGCCATACGGTCTCAGACTGTGGCTGAACGCCGGCAACTGCGCAAAATGCTGCAATAGCGCCGTCGAGAACTCTCAGAGAGCGCTCAACTTCAGCAGTGAAGTCAACGTGCCCGGGGGTGTCGATGAGGTTAATCTGGTGATCGATGCCTGCGAACAGACCAACCCTCGTCTTCCAGTTGCACGAAACTGCCGATGAAGTTATAGTGATACCGCGCTCGCGCTCCTGTTCCATCCAGTCGGTGACAGCCGTGCCTTCGTGCACTTCACCTATCTTGTGAACAAGACCGCTATAAAACAAAATACGTTCCGATACAGTCGTCTTACCTGCGTCAATGTGAGCAGAGATACCGATGTTTCTCGTGTACTCGAGAGGCCTTGGCCTGTTCGGAGAATTTTTTGATGTTAAATTAGCCATTGTATTATCTCACACTACGGGGATTACCAACGCAAGTGCGCAAAAGCCTTGTTAGACTGCGCCATCTTGTGTACATCTTCGCGCTTTTTAACAACCGTGCCGGTGTTATTGTAAGCATCTACAATTTCGGAGGCCATAGCTTCAGCCATGGGAACGCCCTTGCGGTTCTTGGCAGCTTCAATCAGCCAGCGGAAAGCCAAAGTTTGCTGGCGCTCAAATGAAACTTCAACGGGAACCTGGTAAGTTGCACCACCTACGCGGCGGCTCTTAACTTCGAGCTTGGGGCGTATATTTTCTAGTGCGCCCAAAAGCAAATCGATGGGGTCGCCCTTTTCGAGTTTTTCGCTTACGCGCTCTATTGCCGAATATACAATGCGCTCTGCCAAAGACTTCTTGCCGCGCTCCATAACCATATTTATCAGGTGGCTTACAAGCGTGCTCTTATAGCGCGTATCAGGTGTGCGCTCTCTTTTTTCTGCTCTGTGTCTGCGTGACATTTTGCTTAATCTCCAAAATTATTTTTTAGCCGCTTTAGGACGCTTTACACCATACTTTGAACGGCTGCGGCGGCGCTTTTCAACACCTGTGCAGTCTAGAGCGCCTCTTACGATGTGGTAACGAACGCCAGGCAGGTCCTTAACACGACCGCCGCGCACCATTACTACGCTGTGCTCCTGCAAAGAGTGGCCTTCGTCGGGTATGTAGGCGATAACTTCGTAACCGCTTGTCAAGCGGACCTTCGCCACCTTACGAATTGCCGAATTTGGCTTTTTAGGCGTGCGCGTCATGACCTGGACACAAACTCCGCGCCTGAAGGGATTTGCCTTCAAGGCTGGCGCTTTTGTCTTTGATACGACCTTAACGCGAGGCCTGCGAACTAATTGATTAATTGTAGGCATATTTCTTAATCTTATTATATAGAAAAGAGGGAAAATTTATATCTTGCCTTCCCGTTAGCAAGTTTATTTTTACTTTTTTTTAAAAAAATTGGCTCCGAAAAGCGCTCAAAACGCATTCGGAGCCAAAAATTTACGTTTTATTGCTGCGGAGCCTGAGAGTCTGCAACGTAGTGCTGATGCTCTTCGGACTCAGCTTCTGAATTTGCAGCAGTGTAATCTACATTTCCGCTGTCGCTGCCGTTATCGGCAAATACCTTTAGCTTTCTGTAGGCCATGAGCCCCGTACCGGCAGGTATCAGATTGCCCATTATTACGTTTTCCTTGAAGCCGTCGAGATTGTCTATCTTGCCGAGCGTAGCGGCCTCGGTCAATACTCTCGTCGTCTCCTGGAAGGATGCGGCACTTATGAAGCTTTCAGTTTCAAGGCTTGCCTTTGTGATGCCAAGCAGAATCGGCTCGCCCTCGGCGGGCTTACCGCCGGCTTCCTCGATGCGCTTGTTCTCTTCCATAAAGTCGTACTTGTCAACCTGCTGGCCCCAGAAGTAGTCTGAGTCGCCCGGATCTGTAACGCGAACCTTGCGCAACATTCTGGATACGATAACCTCTATGTGCTTGTCGTTAATTGTAACGCCCTGCGAGCGGTAAACCTTCTGAATTTCGCTTATCAGATATTCCTGAACTGCCGAAGCGCCCATAATTTCGAGCATCTCGTTCGGGTCTGTGCTGCCCTCGGTTAAGGGCTGGCCCTTGCGAACTTCGTCGTCGGGGTGCACGGTAATGTGCTTGCCGTGCGGAATTAGGTGCTCTTCTGCGCCCTCCTCCGTTCCCTTGCGGACGGATTCAATCGGAACTACTCTCAAGAGCTTCTTGCCGCGGCGGGTAGGACCAAACTTTACGATACCGTCAATCTTAGACATCTCAGCCGATTCGCGAGGCTTGCGAGCTTCAAATAGCTCTGCAACTCTGGGCAGACCGCCCGTAATGTCGTGCGTTCTAGCCGCCGAGCGCGGGGTCTTTGCCAAGAATGCGCCTGCCTTAATCGGGCTTCCGTCAACTACCGAGACCTGCGCGCCAGTCGGTATTGCGTACGTCTTGATAGGGTCGCTGTCATCCTTATTCTCGTAAACTGCGATGGTCGGGTTCAAATCCTCCTTGTGATCAATTACGGTTGTGGCGTGGCGGCCCGTAGATGGGTCGAGATCGCTCTTTACCGTAACGCCCGGTATCATATCTATAAACTTCACAAAGCCTCCGACTTCAGAGAGAATCGGAATGTTGTGCGGATCCCACTGGCACAGTAGCTCGCCCTTCTTGATGTGGGCGCCGTCCTTAAACATCACGACAGCTCCAGCAACCATCTTGTAGTTTTCAAGCTCCTTGCCCTCTTCGTCGACAATGGATATTGAACCGGTCTTACTCAACACTACATTTACTCCGTCAGAAATCTCCACCGGGCGCAAATTGTCGTACTTTACGATACCGTCTGAGTGAACCCTGATTTCAGGAGCCTTCGTGGACTGCGCGATACCGCCAACGTGGAAGGTACGCATCGTCAGCTGCGTGCCGGGCTCGCCGATTGACTGTGCCGCTATTATGCCGACAGCCGTTCCGCGCTCAACCATCTTCTGCGTCGAGGGGTCTATACCGTAGGCTATCGCGCATATCGAATTGCGCTTCAAGTGCGTAAGCGGGCTCATCACCTTTACGCGCTCTACGCCGCTATCGACAACCTTCTTTGCCATATCCTCAGTGATAAGCTCCCCGGAGCGGACAAGTATCTCGCTGGGATTCTGCGGATTTCTGATATCCAAAGAGGAGCAGCGGCCAACTATGCGGTCGAAGAGCGGAACCATCTCGTCGTCGCCGTCGAATATGGATTCCTTCCAAATGCCGTCGCGGTTGCCGTCGTCGTCTTCAGTTATGATTACGTCCATGGCCACGTCGCAAAGCTTTCTTGTCATGTAGCCTGCGTCAGCCGTCTTTAGAGCCGTATCGGCCAAACCTTTGCGCGCGCCGTGCGTTGAAATGAAGTACTCCAACACGCTCAATCCCTCGCGGAATGAAGACAAAATCGGGCGCTCAATAATCTCGCCATTGGGCTTAGCCATCAAACCTCTAGCTCCGCAGAGCTGGCGAACCTGAGCCTTGTTACCTCTAGCTCCCGAATCCATCAAAACGTAAACAGGATTTATGTACCTGCGGCCGCTTGCGTCTTTCGGAGTCGCCTTTGCCAAGTTTGCGAAGGCCTTCTTTGCTATGGCGTCGGTTGCGACGTTCCAAATATCGATTACCTTGTTCGAGCGCTCGTCCTTTGTGATGGTACCCTTCAAGTATTCCTTCTCGACTTCCTTTACCCTTGCGCGAGCTTCCTTTACTATTCCCGCCTTTTCGCTCGGAATATTCATATCGCCTATACCGATTGAAATACCCGCCAGTGTAGCGGTTCTAAAACCTAGAGCCTTGAGCGAGTCCAGAACAGGAGCGCTATCGCGCTTTCCGCAAATCTTAAATGTATTCAAGATTAAGTCGCCGAGCTTGCCCTTTGCAACTTGGAAGTTTACAAAACCCATCTCCTTGGGCCAAATCGTGTTGAATATCACGCGGCCCACTGTCGTGCGGATAATCTTTTTGTCGGGATTGCCGTAAATGGTCTTTCTTCCAAAGTCAGGATTTACAAAGTCGATCCAATCGTGCCAGTGCAAGAGCCCCTCCGCCTTTGCGTATTCGACTTCCTTTACGGAACTCATAAGCGGAACTTCGCGAACCTGAACTTCCTTGCCTCCGCGGTTTACAAACAGGGCATTCTCCTTTTCCGGCGGCTCGTAAGTTAAGAAGTACACTCCTAGGACGATATCCTGAGAGGGCGTCAAAATCGGCTTTCCTGAAGAGGGCGAGAATATGTTGTTTGAAGCTAGCATCAAGAGCTTTGCCTCCATAATCGCCTCGAGTGAAAGCGGAACGTGAACAGCCATCTGGTCGCCGTCGAAGTCTGCGTTAAACGCTGCGCAAGTTAGCGGATGCAAGCGGATTGCATCTCCCTCAATCAAGACCGGCTCGAATGCCTGAATCGAAAGTCTGTGCAGAGTGGGCGCGCGGTTTAGGAACACGGGGTGCCCCTCTGTGACCTCCTCCAAAATATCCCAAACTTCGGGCGAGCGCTTCTCTATCATCTTGCGGGCCGAACGGACAGTGTGGACAAAGCCCAACTCCTTCAAGCGGCGAATGATGAAAGGCTCAAACAAGACCAGAGCCATCTTCTTTGGCAGACCGCACTGATGCAATTTCAAGTGCGGGCCGATGACGATAACCGAACGGCCGGAGTAGTCGACGCGCTTGCCGAGCAAGTTCTGGCGGAAGCGCCCCTGCTTGCCCTTTAGCATATCGGATAGACTCTTCAGAGCGCGATTTCCGGCACCGGTAACCGGCCTGCCGTGGCGGCCGTTGTCAAACAGCGCATCGACGGATTCCTGCAACATGCGCTTTTCGTTGTGAATAATCACGTCCGGAGTCTTCATGTGCATGAGGCTCTTTAAGCGGTTGTTGCGGTTGATTACGCGGCGGTACAAATCGTTCAAATCGCTCGTTGCAAACCTGCCGCCCTCCAAGGGAACTAGCGGGCGCAAATCCGGCGGGATAACCGGCAAAACCTCCAGTATCATCCACTCCGGGCGAGTGCCGCTTTCTATAAAGCCCTGTATGAGCTTGAGGCGCTTTGCCAGCTTCTTTTTAATCTGCTTTGAGCGCGTCGCCTTCATCTGCTCGTCAAGCTCTGTGGCAAGCTTGGGCAAGTCTAGTTTTACGAGCAAGTCTCGTATTGCTTCGGCGCCCATCTTCGCCTCAAATTCGCTGCCTGCGTCAATCTCCTTTTGGTACTCCTCCTCAGTCAAAAACTGCATGTACTCAAGGGAGGTCTTCATCGGGTCAATGACCACGTACTTCTCGTAGTAAATTACGCTTTCGAGAGCCTTTGCAGTCATATCCAAGACCAAGCCCAAGCGGCTCGGCATGCTCTTTAAAAACCATATGTGAGCCACCGGAACCGCCAGCTCTATGTGCCCCATGCGCTCGCGGCGAACCCTGCTTGTCGTAACTTCTACACCGCAGCGATCGCAGACCTGATCCTTAAAGCGTATGCGCTTGTACTTTCCGCATGCGCACTCGTAGTCGCGTATAGGTCCGAAAATTCTCTGGCAGAACAAGCCGCCCGGTTCGGGCTTGAAGGTTCTGTAGTTTATGGTCTCGGGATTTTTTACTTCGCCTCTAGACCACGAACGTATCGTGTCCGGAGAAGCGAGCCCTATTGAAACATAGTCGAAACCCGAATCCTTGGAAATGCCCATTACCTCGCGCATCTGCGCTGTGGTATTTTCAGCTGGCTGCTGAGATGTCTGTTCAAAATTTTCCATGTCAGAATTCTCCTAACTTTTTATTCGTCGCCTTTAACGTGGGGTTGGACGTTCAAGCACAAACCCTGCATTTCCTTCATCAAAACATTGAAGGACTGCGGAGTGCCCGCCTGCAAAGAGTTGTCGCCCTTTACGAGCTGTTCGTAAATCTTGGTTCTGCCCTGAACGTCGTCGGACTTCACAGTGAGAAGCTCCTGCAGCGTGTAAGCCGCGCCGTAAGCTTCGAGAGCCCAAACTTCCATCTCGCCGAAACGCTGACCGCCATACTGGGCCTTGCCGCCCAAGGGTTGCTGCGTAATAAGGCTGTAAGGACCAACCGCACGGGCGTGAATCTTATCCGCCACCAAGTGGTTTAGCTTCATCATGTAGATGTATCCAACCACAATATCCTGGTCAAAGTACTCGCCTGTCAGACCGTCCAAGAGCCTGCACTTGCCGCTCTCAGGAAGCCCGGCCTCTTTCAAGTAGCCGCGGATTCTCTCCTCGCTTATGCCGTCGAATATCGGGGTTGCAATCTTAAAGCCAAGCTTTTTGCAAGCCCAGCCCAAGTGCGTCTCCAAAACCTGCCCCACATTCATTCGCGAAGGAACGCCCAAGGGGTTTAGGCAGATTTCAACGGGAGTGCCGTCCTCCAAGTAAGGCATATCCTCCTCGGGAACTATGCGCGATACAACACCCTTGTTGCCGTGGCGGCCCGCCATTTTGTCGCCGACCTGGATCTTGCGCTTCTGCGCGATATACACGCGGACGTTTTTAATCGTGCTCTGCTCGGCCGTGAGGCCGCTTGTAACGCTATCTTCGCGGCGCCTGCGCTCCTTTTCAACTTCGTCAAAGCGCTTCTGGTGAGACTCTATTATCTCCATTATCTTTATGCGAACCGGAGACGGGTCTATGTCTATATTCTTTGAAATTGCAGACAAGCGGCGCAAGAGAGTCTTTGTTATCTTGCGGTTTGCGGGAATTATCACCTCGCCGGTCTCCGAATTGCGAACATCGAGCGGAATTTTTTCGCCCAATAGGACGTTGGAGAGAGCCTCGGTGAGTTCGTCCTTCAGCTTCTCAGTCATCTCGCGGCACTCTTCGCGTATTTTGCGAATCTGGCGCTGCTGGTCGCTAGGGCTCATCTTTTCGTCTTCGCCGTCGATTTTTTTCGAGACCTTGACGTCCATAACGATACCCTGCGTGCCGGATGGAACTACCAAAGACGTGTCCTTTACATCCGCAGCTTTCTCGCCGAATATTGCGCGCAAGAGCTTCTCTTCCGGAGCAAGTTCAGTCTCGCTCTTCGGGGTGATTTTGCCCACCAATATGTCGCCGGGCTTTACCTCTGCTCCAACGCGAATTACACCGTTTCTATCCAAATTCTTCAAGGCGTCTTCGCCCACATTCGGAATATCGACTGTGATTTCTTCGGGC
>OLIW01002999.1_pt1 | contig 11393 bp, 8 predicted proteins | sample 1601321 | NCBI WGS metagenome assembly OLIW01 (sample SAMEA2452114, study PRJEB22498) | human gut metagenome | reverse complement strand
GCGTCTCTGACACCATCAAGTTTTTTGCTGCCAATACGTGCGTGGAACTGAGGATCTTTTGGGATATCTGGATTGATACCTAAATCCTGAGGAGCAAGACACGCTAATACCTGCATAGGAATGATATATTCCCATGGAGAGAAGAGAGGATCTTCTGTGAACGGAACAATACAATCCTTATCAGTTGGTGCATCTATACCTTCTGGTGAAGCAATTAAGTAATTATGTGGTGTCCACCCTTTAAGAATTTCAATAAGTTTTAAAGTACGGGGCTTATAATCACCCTTAGAGCCAAGATAGAAGATATGTGCACTTTCAGTAATAGAGTTATAAATGCCATGGAAGAATTCTTCAATATCATAGCCTGTTACACCCTGTCTTACTGTTTCAAGTACTTTTAATGCACCTTCTAAAACATCAGCATAGTTTCCATCATAGCCTACTACAATAATTCTTTTAGCCGGTAAAAATTCATCTTTAATTCTTACATACCATTCTGTTGCTGCATTTACAATGTTTGGCATATTGCCAATAACTTTAAACATTCTTTCTTTGTAGCCTTCAAATGACTCTTCAGAAAGAATACCTTTTGCGATAGCCCATTCTGAAAGCATCATCATTAAAGTAACAGTAGTACCAGCATAGCCTTTAGTCTTGGCACCGCATTTTTCATTACCTACTTCAATTCTTGTCTTAGTTGTTGCATGATCAAATACAAGCGCAGTAGGATTTTCTGATACTGCCGCAGTATAGAGTCCCTGTGCTGTAGCGGCATCTAAACCTTCTACAGTAGATAAACTCTGTCCACCCTGTGACATGCCAATAACCAAAGTCTTCTTATTAAAGACTTTTTCACTTCTATGGAACTGTGTAGGATACATGCAGAACACTTTAAGGTTTAATACTTCTTCTAAATAGTTCTTTGCTGAGAGTCCCGCATGATATGAAGTACCTGATCCAATAACATAAATCTGTTCAATATCCTTATCTTTGAATTCTTCTACGAATTCATGAGTAATTTCTTTTCTGTTATCAATAATATGTGTTAACACTTCTGGTGTTTCACATATATAGTTATACATATTTGAAGCCATTTTATAAAATACCAAAGAAAGAGCAAACAATACCAAGAATCAAAATACCCCAAAGTAAAGTTGTACTCTTCATTCCTTTCTCTAATAAAGTATAAACAATAAATGTAAATCCTAAAGGCAAGAAGCCTTTAATAATACCATCAAATACTTCCTGCAAAACAATCTTTGTACCATTTAAATGGAACACGAACGGAGTAGAAATAGATACCATAGAAGCACACATAGAACCAACTACTAATAAGCCAAGTACTTTAGCCACTTCAGTTAGTACTGCAACTACACCACCTTCATTCATGCTCGCTAAGAAACCAACACCACTCTTATAACCCATCTTTAATCCATAATAACGAACAAGAAGATGAGGAATATTATAAATAAGCAAGAATAGAATAGCACCTAAGATACTTCCCTTAGCCGCTAAGCTTGTACCAATACCAGCACCAATGATTCTGAATGTTCCCCAGAAGAATGAATCACCAATACCTGCAAGAGGGCCCATTAACGCAGTCTTAACAGCGTTGATTGATTCTTCATCTACTTCTTCACCATTATCTTTTGCTTTTTTGAACTTTTCTTCCATTGCGATAGATGCACCAGCAATAAAGCTAACAACTGCTGGAGTTGTATTAAAGATAGCTAAATGTCTCTTTAGAGCATCTGAAATATCTTTCTTATCTGTATAAAGCTTCTTTAAAGCGGGAACCATCATATATGCAAAGCCTACGTTCTGCATTCTTTCAAAACAGAAACAAGCCTGTAATGGGAATGTACGCCAGAATGTTTTCTTATACACATCAGGTGTCATAACTGTATCCTGAGTGTTTAATTCTTTGTTTTCCATTATAATTCGCCTCCTAGATCGTCAGACAATTCATCTGTTTCAACTGCAACAGCCACATTATTTTTTCTATTTGAGATTGTATACTGATAAATTGTATATGCGATAGCTGTACCAATAACGGCAGTACCTACAGTGTTCACTGAAAGTAAAGCTGTTAATGCCCAGCCAATGAAGAAGAACGCTACATTCTTCTTATCAAATAATAACTGCATAAGAATTGCGATACCTAGTGCAGGAAGCATACCACTTGCTGCATTTAAACCATTTGTCACAAACTTTGGAATCATCTTTACAAATGTGCTGATTACAGATGAACCTAAATATGCACCTAAGAATACAAGTAAGAAGTAAGCAATAAAGAATAGGAATGCACCACCCCATAGAGCTCTGTCAATACCACCAAAGTCTCCTTCTTCAGCTGCTTTATCAGCCATATGAACAAAGAATCCGTTAGCTGTTCTTACAAGAATACCAACAACCTGTCCTAAAGAAGCGATTGGTAACGCAAGAGCAACTGCTGCAGAAACATCGAGCTTAGAAACAATCGCAAATGCTGTTGCTAAGATTGCACCAGACACTGTATCTGGAGGTGTAGCAGAACCAATACCTACAACACCCATCATAATTAATTCTAATGAACCACCAACAATAATACCTGTTGTAAAATCACCTAAAATCAATCCAACTAATGGACCTAATACTAGCGGACGGTCAATCATCCACATTCCGCCAACTCTACCATCCCAAATTCCAATACCACCTAGTAAACCAAGTAGTAATGCTTGTACTATACTCATAAGGTTACCCCTTTCTATTTATTAAAGTTTCTTCTAATTTCTTCAGTACTTAATGCTTTTGATGTAGGAACTGCCTGCATGAATACATGGAATCCATCATTTTCAAGTTCATCCATGACTTCAATATCATGTGCACTCATATATGAGTTCATTTCAATATTTTTCTTTCCTTCACCATTTCTTAAACCACCAAGAAGGATATCCTTGATTTCTGTACCTGTCTTTTCACAGACAAACTTAGCATCATCTAAATCTTTAGTAATAACAAGAATTCTTCTTGAGGCATGTTTAGGATTATTAATAACATTTACAGCGCCCTGTAAAGATTTCATTGAAAGTGTTACACCTGCAGGAGTTGCAAGTTTGAATGCAACCTGCATATTCTTATCTGTAATAAGATGATCATTCGCAACTAAGATTACGTCTACCTTATAATGATGCGTCCAAGCCACTGCTACCTGTCCATGTAATAATCTGTCATCTACTCTTAATACCTGAATCATTGTCATATCCTCCTTTATAAATCACCATCATCAGTGATTTCATCCATTGTGTTAAACATATCTTCTACGAGATACATTCCATTTTTAGTTTCTTCAATCGCTTCATTAATAACTCTTCTGTTATTTTCTTTATTTGAAGTAAGATTTAAGAAAGATAAGCTCATGACAAGTCCAAGATTCATACCTGTCACAACATAAATATTATCTCTCTTTTCAATTTGCTTAATTGCAGTCTGAGTTGTGCTTCCCCCTGGAATATCAGTTACGATAATAATAGGTTCCTGAGTTTCGAAGGAATCAATAAGATTATCAAGGCTGTCTTCTATTTCCTGCACTGGCTGATCAAGCAAAACATTAAGTGTCTTGAATTGATGGCTGCCAATAATAAGCTGACAGGAATCAGCTACACCATTTGCGAGTTTTCCGTGTGAGAAGAGAATCATGTTTGTCATGTAAATCACCTATCCTTCTTTTAAATAACTATGCATCTTGAAATGGAACTGAGGGTCACTCGGAATATTACAATCAATTCCTAAGTCTAATGAAAGTTTTCTAGCAAGAACCTGCATTGGAATAATATACTGTAATACTGCAAATTCTTCATCATCTGTAAATGGGAATACTAAATCCTTAGGATTATTTGTATCCTCATGTGTAATCAGGAAATTATGACTATGTCTTTCTTCCTCGAAGTAACGTTTTAAACGTAAGATTCTGTCGTAGTACTGACCTTTAGAACATACATAAAGCATATATGTGTTTTCATCAATACAGTGATAGATACCATGCATGAATTCTTCTAATTCAAATCCCTGTACACTATATCTCACTGCTTCACAGATTTTTAATGTACCTTCCATCATATCAGCAAGACAATTATCATAACCAATAACATATAAGCGACGGCACTTTAGTAAATCTTCCTTATTGTTTAAGTACCAGTTGCTTGCAGCTTCCGCAATATCCGGAATCGCATCTGCCGCTGCTTGCATTCTATTTAGATAATCTTCAAATTCTTTCTGAGTAATCTTTCCCTGTTTTAAAGCTACCTTTAATGCAAAAATCATAAAAGTAACAATAGAACCAATATATCCCTTTGTTTTTGGTCCTGCTTTTTCTTCACCGATTTCAACATACAGTTTAACATCTCCATGATGTTCTACTGGTCTGCCTCTTTCTGCAGTCATCGTAATTGTACCGAATCCACATTCCTTAGCTTTATCTAGCCCAGCAATAGTAGAAGCTGACATACCTGCATGAGACAGTCCCATAACCAATGTTTTTTTGTTGAAAATCTGTTCATCCTTAAATACAATAGGATATGAAGCAAATACTTTCATCTTTAGTACTTTTTCCATTAATCTCTTGGCAGCTAATGCAGAATGATAAGATGTACCAGATCCTATCACATAGATCTGCTCATAGTCGCCTTCGAAGAAGTACTCTACAGCATCATGAAAGATTTCTTCGTGGTTAGAAATGATATTTCTAACCGCTTTTTTTGATTCCAGAATATATTGATACATATCTCCGTAATCATTGCTCATTTGTATACGCCTCCTCTTATTTGTATATATATTTTAATATACATATATACATTTTGTCAATGGGGTGGAATACGTTTTTTTATGTATTCAATAAATAATTTATCACTATACGAAATGTATGCGGTCGTCATTTTATATAAAGCGTTTTCATTAAATATGCAAAAAATGTATATACGTTAGTACTTTAACGTATATACATCTCTTACAACAAATAATTTTCTATTACCTCAGCACATCCATCATGATCATTATCAGATACAATTACATCACTGATTTCTTTAATACTCTCTTTCGCATTACCCATTGCAACTGCAAGACCTGCAGTTTCTAATGCTTCTTTATCATTATCTGCATCACCTACTACTATAGTTTCTTCAATAGAAATTCCTAAATGATGGCATAACTGTTTTAATCCAGTTCCTTTATCTATACCTTTCGCATTCATTTCTAAACCTGTTGCTTCTGAATCCTTCATCTCTAATTCAAGTCCTGCTTCTTTAATAGCTTTTCTTGTATGATCTCTTGCAGCTTTTGAATGATGATAGATGTTAAGCTTATGTACTGAATAAGGATTACCTACATAATAGTCATAAATATTATCAACCTGAGTAGTGACTTCTTCATACATAGACTGATAGACACCCATATAATAATCATTCATACGTGGTACTTTGTCTTTTTCTACTACTGATGTAATTCCCATTAAATGAACCATCTCATCCGTTTCCTTACCAATTTGAATCAATGTTTTGACTTCTTCTTCACTTAATGGTGATTCATAGATACTTCTTTCTTCTTGATAATCATAGACAAGTGCACCACTGACACAATTCACATAGCGTAGTCTTGGTAGCACTTCTCTATACTCCTTAAGTTCTGCAGGACATCGTCCTGTATTAAGTATTACAATCTTACCTGCCTCTATTGCCTTATTAATAGCTTCTACTGTTTTATCTGAAATCTTCTTTTCACTATTAAGAAGTGTACCATCCATATCAAATGCGACTAACTTATACATACTTTAATTCCCCCTTTCATATGTATCATATTCTATCACAATATAGCCTACAAATATGAGCAGTTTCATAATATCAAAAAGAGGAACAATCTAGTTTCCCTGTTGTCATAACAGGTGTTGTATTAAGTGATAAGTATTGACCATCTATCCACGTATATTCTCCACCACGTATGAGTAATACGATTTCAAGACTGTTATGCCAGTGTTTTAGAATAGATTGTTCCTGTTTTTCTTCAAATTGTATAAGTTTTATATGTGAGTTTAAGTCATCATTTATTTTTTCGTATTTGATCATTATTATCACCCCTTGTGAGCATTAATAATATAGCATAGATAGATGATAAAAAGGAACATCCTGCTAGAGGGTGTCCTTTATTGGGTTATTTCTTCTATAAGTAGTTTCATTCTGTGTTCAAAGTCTTCTTTGATTTCACACTACCAAAGCGCATCATCTTTTATTTCATTGATTCTTTCTTGCTTAATTGCATTCTTAAAAAAATTAATAACTGATTCAATCTTCTTTTTATGTTCTAAATATTTTAAACCATTTACTTCCGGATAGAGCGATTCTAAGAAATCAATCTGATTTTGATATGCTTGCGCAATATCCCTTCCTCCACTGTAACTATATGGACATAAGCGTATTTTATCAAACACTTTAAAATCTGCATTAGTTTTTAATAACGTTATTATCGCTTCTCTTCTATACTCATCATCCAGTTCTACAACAATTTCAAAGATAATAACAATTCTATTGGGCAAAAATGCATTTTTACAAACGATATGCTTCACCCATTCTTTTTGACGAGAATCAATAATTTCCTCATCATTGCAACTAATCAAAGTATTTTTTAATCTAAAACACATATTACCTGATGGGGTATCTATCTCAGGAAAATGATCAAATAAAAAATCATTTGAATACCCATATTCCACAGGCAATTATCAAAATATGAAATGACACTTTCAATTTTGTTGGCATTTATATAAAAAATGATTTCAATAATTGGATTTACCTGTTGATTATGGGTAATTAAAAAAAATCAAAATATCTTATATAATTGTCAGATTCCCATAATATTCTATTTTTATATTGATAATCATGTTTCTCATCATCAGCACAACTCCAGTACACTTCTGCATAATCTTTCATCCAATCTTCTCCTAACTGAAGAAAACGTATAAGAAAATCACCTTTCATATCGATCACTGCATCATTTTTCATTAAATTAAAATATATATTTCTTAGAAGAGAAAGATCTTCTTTAAATAAATTCAGTATTTCTGAAGGGCTATGTTGATCATCACGAAAAAGTGTTCTTAAATACATTTCAACAATTTTTGGACATGATTGATACTTTTCATAAAGTGTTCTACATGCTAACGGATAAATATTTTGTTCAATTGATAAGAATTTTTTTAAAAATTTCAAGCCTCTATATACTCTTGATATTTTATCACTATCTGAATCATTATTCAAAAATTCATATAACTCTTCCAGCATTTCATGATTCACTTTTTCTTTAGGAAGTGTTTCAAAGAAAGAATATAACCATTGATTTTTTTGAGAAAAATCTTTTTGTTTGATTACTAATAATAATTTCTTGGAGTCCTTTGTTTTGTTTAAACGTTCCAATACAACATTTGGATCAATCGAAGCATCACAATCATTATCAATAAAAGCATCCAAAAAAGTCTCTAGATATTCTTCATCAAATTCTCTTATAATCATCTCTACTCTTTCAATAATTACTCCAGCTTCCCTTTCTGGTGTTTCTTTTGAAATTAAGTCGAGTCTATTTACAAAACCAGGAATATCGGACACTAAGATATTCTGACCATATTGCAAAATATCTTCTTTCTTTTTTAGTTCATAATCTTTATACGATAAGTCTGATAATGAAAAATCATCCTCAAACAACAGATAAAATTCCCACTTTTCGCCCTTTAAGAGATCATTCCATTTATCACTAACTTCAAAATCTAGTTTTCTAGCATTGATCATCATTTTATTAACTATTTTCAAATAGCAAAGATCTTCACTCTCCATATTACATAGTATTTTTTCTAAATATTGAAAGTCAAATTCAAGAACTTCTCTATCATTTTCTAAAATACGAGTAAAGTAAGATTCAAAAAACAAAATAATATATTTTTTGCTTTCTTCAGAATTAGATAAAAACATCAAAATTTCCCAGCATGCTTTTCGATATTCTAAAACCCCTTCATTTTTCTTAATATATATTGTATATAAAATCATTGTCTGTTTTCTGTCTTCTGTGGGTTTTTGAAATTTAAATTTCAATAAATTAATCGCCCACTTGAATGCAAATGCTCTAATATTTTTATCTCCATTTTGGATAGCATTAAGTAGATATTCAGAAACAGCTTTCTCCTTACAATAACCATATTTTTCTGATTCAATATCAATTCCATAATTGTTTCTTAACCAGTTGCACCCTAGCAAAAATGTATATTCATTTTTCAAAGAGAATTCAATTAATAATTCCATTACATACTCAAAGTTCTCATCATATTGATAACCTTTAATAAACTCTAACACTCTTCCATCTATGCATAGTTTTTCATCAAAACACATCGCATTATTAGACAAATCTATACTATATCCATCAAATTTCTTTGATTCGATCTTCTCGATTTTTTCTTTTGCTATTTGAAAACCTTCTAAAGGTTTAAAGACATGAAAACACCTTGCAAAACTTTCAAACTGTGGATTATTGGAATTTTTCCATTGATCCCAAACTTTAATTATCTCTTGTTGACAATACTCACAAGTATCCTCAGAATAAAATATATGTAAAATATCATTTATCGCATTTTTCAAACTTCGTTGAAATTTTTCATATCCAATACTTATCACATCTGAAAATGGAACCATCTTTTTTTCAATAAACACATAATACAACATATAATTTGAAAAGCATTGATCCGTCAATTTTGCAACCTGTCCTAATTGAATTTCAGCAACTTCTTTTTCAGCTAATTGACGTATATTTTCTTCAAACTCATCACAAGTCATCCCATATACTTCTAATAAATTTTCATACATATTGATTTCTGTAAGTTCAATTATTTTAGATATAGATAAAAGGCCTGCTGAAAAATAAAGATCTCTATCTTTATCTATCGTTTTGTCAACATACTCCCTATAGTACAAATCATACAAGTCTGATACATCCTCTATTGCAGATAACTTATTTTTTTCAATAGCCAGTTTTCCAGCCATGTAAGCTAATCTAGGATTTCCTTCAGCTATTCTAATAATTTGATTAATATATGCTAAGTTTCTTATTTTTGTATTATTAACAATAAATTCTTTGATCTCATCATCACTAAAAGAATCAATTTCAATGATTTTAGGAATCACAAACTTTTCAATTTTTGCTTTTACATCATCTCTTACATAATTTCTTACTGTTACGACTACTTTAACTGTATATCCTAAATCCTTTTTTGAAATATATTCAACAATATGATGTAATCCAATCAACTCATTTGCATCATCAACAAAAAACAAATAGTTTCCAGGTGCCTCAGTACAGGAAATCAAATCATCATATATTTCTAATCCATTATTTTTAACGCAGAACACATTAAATCCTTTTGCTTCAAAATTTCGTATCACCTCTAAAACAAGCCTAGTTTTACCTACCCCTGCTTTCCCCGTTACCATTACAACAGAATTTTCTTCAATCGATTTTATAATTTCTAGCTTTTCGTTTTCTCTGAATTGAAAAACAGTTGTAAGAGGCGCTGCCATTTCAATCTCATCATACTTCTTTACAAAGTCTTCTATAGATAAAATTTGAGCAGTAGAAATATTAATTCCAAGAATATCTTTTCCAACTATACGATATTTACCATAAACCAAATTAGCCAGTTCATCTATTCCCCATATAGTCAAATATATTCCATTACTCTCACACATCTCATGAAGTTTTTTATCATAATCAGCACGTAAATTATCGGAAGTATGGCAACAAATAATTTCATCAATATCTTCTAAATCTAATCCGGTAGCATTTTTATCCATGCACTTTTCAATATCTTCTTTCAATTTTGTAAAAAGTTCTTTTTGTTGCGTTGTATATGCTATACATATATATTTTCCATTATCCTTTCTCATGTATGAATCAGGATTACCTGTAGTTGTTTTACCAGTTCCCGCCTTCATACCAAACCCGTGTATTTCGCCTTTTCTCTCTTTTTTAATTAATACATCACAAAATTCTTGAAATGGTGCTGGTGCTAATTCCAATATTTTACTTTTTATACTTGTGATATTTGCCATCATATTATCCTCCATCACAAAATTTAACGATCAACTTGTCTAACTTAACCTGTTTCTTCTAAAACAATTTAAATTATTTTAGATATCTGTATATTGAATTATATTCCTTTACACACTATATTTTCAATATTACCTTGCAAGATAGATAACTCCCACTATCACTACGAAGCCTATTCCTACATACCCCTAATTATTTGATCATACAATAAAAAAATTTGAATACCCACATTCCACAGGTGATTATCAAAATAGGAAATGATAGTTTCAATTTTCTTGGCTTTTATGTGTAAAAATGATTTCAATAATTGGATCGACCTGTTGATTATGGGTAATTAAATAAAAAAATTTGTTTTTAATTGCCTAAAGAACAGTAATTAATCTAATATATAAATAGTTTAACTTTTCTTATTTATGCTAAAATATATAAGTAACAGAAATAATTAATAACATATAAAATTTCAAATAGGAGCATTACCAAATGAACAAATATACATTTTCAACACAAACAGGCAAAGCATATTACTGTAATTCTATTCCTGGATTCATAGCTGATCAATCCACTAATATCGTTGGTAGATTAGTCCGTCATTCATTCGATGTAAATAAAGAACAGGCAAACGCGTGGGAAAATCAAATAAGTGAGTTACAAAGAAGACTAGAAGATCACGGCATAGAGGGAGATATAATTTTTGAATATGATATCGTACGTTTAGGCAAGCGTATTGATGTCATATTATTAATTAGACATATGGTTTTCTCTCTTGAATTTAAAAATGGTAAAGACATCTTCACTGCACAAGATGCTCAGCAAGCTGAAGACTATGCTATTGACATTAAGAATTTCCATAAAGAATCAGAAGATCTTTATGTATGCCCTATTCTAATTGCAACTGATGCTACACCCTATCCTAAGAAGCAATCATCTGAATGTTATCCCGACAAACAGGTACATTTACAAAGAGAAAATATAGAGACTCTTATTCCAAAAATCACAGAAATTTCTAAACTTTATGGTGATAATCAAGAAATTGATTTCGATAAATGGTTTAATTCACCATATTATCCTACTCCAACAATTATTGCAGCCGCAGTAGAAGCATATAGTTCTCATAATTTAAGTCAGATTGCACATTCCGAAGCTGGTCAAGAAAACATTGATAATTGTGAATCAAAGATTTACGAAATAATTGATTATGCCAAAACGCAAAAGAAAAAATGCGTCTGTTTCGTTACAGGTGTCCCAGGTGCAGGAAAAACTTTAGTTGGTCTTGATGTAGTAGC